>JACKQG010006290.1_pt1 | contig 12629 bp, 11 predicted proteins | sample 8237621 | NCBI WGS metagenome assembly JACKQG01 (sample SAMN15677084, study PRJNA649215) | marine metagenome | biome: marine; feature: Black Sea; material: saline water; isolation source: suspended particulate matter (SPM) from the Black Sea western gyre | collected 2013-06-09/2013-06-10 | depth...
AATTAAACTGACAACATAACTTGCCATCGCCGGTAACTATCTGAGACCATAAAACATTTGCCGGTATCTTTTTGATATCATATAATTTATTTAAACGCAAATTTTGCGTTTTTGATTAACCCAGAAACAAAAGGACTTGATCGTTTTAAAATCATGGCCGGAGACGAATTAAAAGCGTGCTGCATCTCAAAGGCAACGGACCCATTCAAAACAGGACGTGGAATTTCATTTTTCTTTTGGTTAATTCGGAAACAAGCCTTTCTTTATATTCCTTGAAGAATTTATCCGTGGTTCCCCTGTGGAGCCCGAACCTATGATAAAATCCCTTGATTGAATTTAAATAGTTCATCTTATCAATAAAAATCGTATCAGCCTTTTCTGCGAGGTTTTCGATCAGCTTTTCCGGGTTTCCGGGCAGCAGCGGTCCGACGAAAGCAAATGTTTTGATTCCGCAGGAGTGAATTTTCGCCAAAGCTGTCAATCTGTCTTTTACCGGGCTGGCCTTGGGCTCAAATAATTTTGCCACCTTTTCATCGTCCGTGGTGATGGTAAATCCTACCTCTATTTCCTCGAATTCTTTAATTAAATCCAGATCCCGCAAAACGAGTTCGGACTTCGTCTGGATATTGACCGGAAACTGTTTTCTTAGCAGTTCTTTTAAACAGCGCCTTGTCAATTCATAAGTTGCTTCCAGGGGTTGATAAGGATCACAAACCGAGGAAATCCAAACCATTCCTTTTTTGGCTTTACCCAACTGCTTTTGCAAAACTTCAGGGGCATTTATTTTAACGTCCACAAAATCGCCCCAGGCCTCCTTGTGTCCGGAATACCGTTTCATAAACAAGCGCGCATAGCAATACCTGCAATTGATCTGGCAACCGGTGTAAGGGTTCAGGCAGTAGTCGAAGATCTTTGATTTGTTAAGAACGCTTTTGGCCTGGATTTCTTTAACAATCGGCATGAAATTTCCGGGTTAGGCCGTTGGACCATTTTTAGTAAGTGGAATTTTATTAAACTTAATGTGCATTTCATAAACTTTGGGCACATCGAAATCCAACATCAGGAAAAGCTTCCCATGGATACCTAAATTGCTTTAATTCTGACTTGGTACTTGGAGACTTCCCAGCGACGAGGCTATCATAGAAAAGATTTTCTTTGCCCATAGCTTCATCGCGATTTTCCTGATTCTTATCAGAACGTTGTATCCACTCCTTGATATCTTCTCCCATGCCTATCTTACCGGTTCCGGTTTCACCTTTGACGTCTTCTGCAAGGTTCATCATCACATAATCCCATTCATATTCTGTCACCAAACGTTTGCCGTAGTGTCGTGCATAGGCTGAAGCGCCATACCAGGTAACACGAACGACCTGATGGGCTGCGTATTCGGTATTACGCAAATGGAAGCGCCCATGCTTATAAATGATCTGCTCGTGCGATTCAATACCTTCTCCAATATAGAACCAGATTTCACTGTTATGTTTTACAACACCATTTTCAACCACCAGGTTGTCTTTAGCTTCGTTTAAAAATTCAGCAAAATGATGATTCGTCACCATGTCTTCATCCATGTAAAAGGATTGTACCCTATCTGCTTTGCCCTGGCCCTTTAAAAGTTCTGTCATGGATTTAAGGTCGCCGCCAGGGATAAAAAGCATTTTTTTACCATCTTTGCCCAGGATTGATTGATTCGGAGAAACAGGGGAGATTGACTCGGCTTTGGAAGGTTCGGATAAAGTTGATCGGGGAAAATCATCTTGGGTTATCCGTGTGACCTCTGAATGTTTTTTCGTTTGTCCGGGTTTTCTCATTAAGTGCCATAACCCCATTAACGCCATGGATGTAACAGCGAAGATAATACCTGCCCAGATAAAAATAGGTTTATGCAGAAACGAGAGTCGTCCAACCGGTAAAGTGATTTTGGTCGCGGTTTCGCTTTTTAACAGCTCAAGGGCTTCCAAAAGCCGCTGCCTAAATTCGACGATCGAATTCAACCGCTGCTCTTTTTTTTCAACCGTTGCGTCCTGGATGATCCGGTCTATGTTTTGAAAAAACAGGCTTTCCGGCTTTTGCAGACCTACCATTTTGAAGGGGAGGGTTTCCCGGCCTAATTTGCCGGAAACAGCTTCAAAAAGAATTTTGCCCAGAGAATAAATATCGCTCTGACGATCTGCATTTTTAAAGTCAAAAAAATGTTCGGGAGACATATATGCGGGGGTTCCCATGACAGCGATGGATTGGGTCAAAGGTTTCATTCGGTGCGAGCAGGCCAGACCGAAGTCGGCAATTTTGGGAGTTTTGCCGTCTAACAGAACGTTTTCAGGTTTCAGATCGCGGTGGACAATATCCTGTGAATGAATGGCTGCGACGCCTTCCAGCAGCGGCAGAAAGTAGTCAACAAGCCATACCGCAACCAAATCGTGTTCAGGATAGAATCCTTCTTCCGGCATGGTAAACCGCAGTGTGGCCCCCGGGATGTACTCCATAACGATATATTCAACCGGAATATCTTTGTCGCCTTTTTCGATCACGTCAGAGCCATAGTCGAAAATTTGCAGGACATTGGGGTGCCGAATTTGGGCCATGGCCTGAACTTCACGCCGGAATCTTTGAAAAGCGGTTTCAATCTCATCCGGATCATCCTCGAAAGACTGGATCATTTCCTCTGAAATGACCTTAATCGCCACATCACGCTTAAGGTTCAATTGATGAGCGCGGTAGACTTCGCCCATGGCGCCTTTGCCGATGAATTCGATGATGACCCATTTATGATTGAGTACATTCCCGATTTGGAAAATATTGGCCGGTGAATTGCTCATATCGTAAGAAAACCTCTAAATCATGTTGGATTATTTCATATCAAAACTTAATTACTTCATATTCTGCTATATTCTTTAAAGAAACGTCAATAGGAAAGGGGGCGAGATAGCGTGAATGGGTTATCGGTATCGGCTGTGAAGAAATCAGTCACAGCATTTAGGCGGTTTGCCGCCGGTAGCCTTATTCAATCGCTCCAGATAACGGCTCCACCATCCTTTGTGTTTAGGGGCGTTTTGCCCTAAATATTTTTCGGGATTTGCTTCAAAGGATTTGCGACAGCTTTCGGCGCAGAAATAATACGTGCGCATCTGGTATGTAAAGGTGTAATCTTTTCTCGCGGGGTCCACCTCCATAAAGCACACCGGATCAATATAAATTTTGGGCGAGGGTGTCGATGTTTTCATGGGCATTCTCCTTATGACTAAAATCCATTGTTATCTCTTTGACGGATAGTGAAAAGGCAGTTTAGCCCGGATTTTTCAGCAGAACCCCCGCCCGTTAGGGCGGGGAGCTTCACATCCGTCAGCGCTGCGCGGCAAGGAAAAATCCGGTCTATCTAACACTCATGAGCAGCCATTCGGTTATCGGCGTAGCCCAATGACCGGTGAGCAAAACATAAGCCCCGATTCCAGCAACACCTACCGCTACAATTATCAGAAATGTATCTATTTTAATGTTTTTCATTTTTATACCTCCGTACCTGGTTTTTTTATTCTCGCGTTGTTTTGGATATAATCCCAAAGGCTCTTGACTTTGAGGCAACTTTCCTTTCAATGGCATTTACCGGAATCCATCTGAAGTTCTTGCTTCACTTTTACCAGCGCTTCGGGATACCCACCTCTGAGCGTCAGGTAGGCTGATCCCATAATAATGATCTGCCCCAAGAAATAGGCGACATACTCATTGACTCCCACAGCACCAAGCAATTGAGACAGCGTTAATCCAATAAAGATCAGAAAGGTAAATATACCCCTGACCACAGACAGTGTCCCGAAACCTACAAGGAGTCCCAGGATTATTGACAAACCGGCAAATGTCGAAATAAGTGATGTTTCCATAAGTTGTACCTCCCAAGTCTTTTTATCATTTTCGTATGCGTTTGATCTTTAGTAGAGCAAACCGCATGCCAATAGTCTTGCGCAAAAAACTACAGATGGATAATTGCTTGAATAAACTACATTAAATATCCAAAGCAATTTATGATTGAGAATAAAATGAGGTGGCTGTTACTCAGGCAAGGTAAAGGTAGTGGATACAAAATATCCAGTTTGAAGCGGCACAAAGATTGAACTGGATCGAAAATATCCATTTGTTAAAATTGCACCAGAACGGACGGAAAAGCGGGATGGCTTATGAATGAAGCGTGGATCGTTTAAGGGAAATTTATTATTATTTTAGTTCGGCCTTTACAGCCATTCCTATCTTTTCTAATGTATACGGTTTTTTTACATAGGCTCCGGCACCAAGTCTTTGAGCCTCTTTAACACGATCTGTTTCCGAAAACCCGCTTGCAATGATCGCTTTTTGCCCCGGATGCAATTCGAGGATCTGTTTGTAGGTGTCAAAGCCATCTAAGCCGGGGTCCATGATCATATCGAGTACGATTAAATCTGCGCTGTGTTTTTTTAAATATTCAACTGCTTCTTCACCGCTTGAAACAATATCAACCCCATAGCCCAAGGTAGTCAACAAGCTAAATACTATTTCTCTTTGTTCTTTGACATCATCCACCACTAAGATCGACTCCCCCTTGCCCATATAGCTTTCAATAGGCAACATAGCCTTTTCTTTAGATATTTTTCGTCTGGTTGCAGGAAAATAGAGTGAAAACGTTGTTCCTTTTCCTTGCGCGCTTTGAACATCGATATATCCGTTGTTGTCTTTTACGGTGCCCCAAACCACAGCCATGCCCAATCCGGTCCCGCTTCTTCCCATTATTTTTTTCGTATAGAAAGGCTCAAATATTCTTTTTAAGTCCTCTGAAGAGATGCCTATGCCGGTATCGGAAACCGTAAGGGTAACAAAATCGCCTTCCTCTATCTTGTCATAACCATTTATGGGGCTGTCAATGTATCGGTTTTCTGTGGATATAAAAATCTTGCCCCCATCGGGCATGGCTTCGGCAGCATTGGAAACTAAATTCATCAAGGCTTTGGATAGGTGCACGGGAGAGCCGGAAATGTTTAAAAGGTCGGATACAAGGCGGGTCTCTACCTCAATCCCGGGGTGATATGATTTCAATTTTTCATATTCGGGATTTTTCAAATAGTCAAAAATAATATCATTCAGGTTCACCACTTCCTCGGTGACTACTCCTCTTCTTGCCAGGGTTAATAAATCCTGCACGATCTCGGCGGCTTTTTCCCCTGAGCTTTGCATGGTTAAAATGGGCTTTATCAAGGGACTGTCTTGGGGGATTTGCATTAATAACAGGTCAGGATAACTTACAATCCCGGAGAGAACATTATTAAGATCGTGAGCCACCCCGCCGGCCAGTATGCCTAGGGCTTCCATTTTCTGGGACCTCTGAAGCTGGGCTTCAAGGTTTTTTTGATTCCTGATATCTCTCAGATTAATGATGCTGCCCACAGGATTGTCATTCTTGTCCTTATAAACAGCGCCGCTTATATTAACCGGAATAATGTTTCCTTCTTTGGTGTATCGGCTGGTTTCAAAACCGGAAATATTCACTCCGGACAGCATCTTGTTGATCATCCTATTGGTCTCCGGCCAGGTATCCTCAGGAACAAAAATGTCCATTTTCTTGCCCAAACATTCTGCCAGGGTCCATCCGAAAACAAGGGTGAATGCCGGGTTGAAATAGGTAACGTTACCTTCCATATCGTAAACAACCACAGGGTCGGGATTTGCTTCCATAAATGTACGGTGTTTTTCTTCGCTCTCCCGCAGCGCCCCTTCCATCTGTTTGCGTTCATCGATTTCTCTTAATAGTTGCTCGTTGGCTTTTGCCAGCTTAGCGGTCCGCTCCTCGACCCGGCGTTCCAGTTCGTCATGGGCTTTTTGCAAAGCCTCTTCGGCCTTCTTGCGGTCGCTGATTTCCTTCTCAAGCTGCCTGTTTTTTTCTTCGATTTCCTGTCTCTGTTTAGACGCCTCTTCGAAGCGAGTCTCGAGAACCAGATTGTTTAGGGAGACCCGCCCAAAAAGCATTATCCCGATCAGAACAGCTATCGACAGCACTGCCATGGCCACCAGCAGATGAAAGGGCGACCTGCGTCCTAATATCTCAGCAGCCGGTATAATCCTGGTTAGGACAAGTGGGGTTCCCTTAATCGAAACCCGCAGGATGAGCATATCCCTTTTGATTCCCGCTTGATCGGTCATTTCAAAACGGCGAATATTTCCCATTTTTACATTCATAAGCTTGGGCAGGCTGGGAGCGGAAAACTTGGCCCGCATAAACTCTGCCGAGTGAGGATGGTCTTTAATACAGACGAAGCTGATATCTTTATTTTCAGGCCCGCCTTTTTTGACGAAATGTTCGTAAACCTCGACAAGGTTGATCCAGGCGACGATTTGACCGCTAAAAACGCCTTTAAAAAAATACGGGGTGCTGACAGTCATTATCGGAATTTGTGGATTGTGCACATCAATGAACGTCATTTCACGGCTATCGGGAGTAAGAACTTCATTCCAGTTTCGCCCTTGGTCCTGCTCATGGTTTATGGGGCCGGTATCGACAAGTAATTCCCCATCGGGCCTGATAAACGTCACCCGGGGATAGATCCTTTTGTCACCAAATTTCTTTTCTTCCATGAGACGATCAAACTGGTTCAGGATGGCATTCAGGCTGGCCTTTAAGCCATACTCCATGGACATTCCCAAGGCCTTGTTTTCAAAATACACTGAAACAGCTCTGTTTTCAGACAGATTTTCAAGGTCGCTTTTTCTCTCTGCGCAGAAATAACTTACCGACATGGCAAGTTTTTCCGTGTCCTGCCTCAAATTTTCCAGAGCGTTTTTCTGCAAATCGATCTGGGACAGATAATTGCTTATAATCAGAAAGCTGATGTATAAAAGCAGCACCAAACCGATAGCTGGTACAGCCAAATTCCGCTTTTCTGCAAGTACCCTGAATGGGTGGAATTTCATAATGATTCCTTTACAGAGAGCTCCGATACCTTCTGCTACATTTTCTTAAAAAAACGCCGGATAGTACATGAACACGGCCGGATAGTATTTTTTCACAAGGCGCTCATAGGTCCCGTCCGCTTTACACTTTTCGAAAAACCGGTTAAAGGCCTCCCGCAGCTCAGGGGATGTTTTAGCAAAGGCGACGCCCATCTCCTGCGTAGAAGAAACAGGACCGATCACTTTAATCTTACCAGGCCATTTTTCCAGAGTGATCAGCGCATCCGGCCCATCTGAGATCGTCGCTTCGGCTTCGCCTTTGATAATAGCCGGCACCAGTTCATTCAGGGTACCGCTAAACAGCTTGACCTCCGCTCCCGCCTCTTTAAGCCCGTACAAGGAAGGATCAAGGCATGTTTGCGCTTTCCCCAAAACGCAGTGCCCCTTAAGCAATTCTTTTACTTGGGCAACGTCCTTTTCAACGTCGCCGGTGGATTTGATCGGTTTCATCGTGGAATCCGCCCGCGCCACCAGCCAGATCTGCGTGGGAAAAGTGGCTGTAGAGTAGTCCACGACTTTCTGTCGCCAGGGTATTATCGTTAACCCATTGGCAATTAAATCTCCCTTGACAGGCACCTCACCAAGAATCGTTATCCCGCTGCCGTTCGGCTCGACCTTTTTACCTGCAAGGTCTCCGATCACATCTTTCCAGTCGGTTTTGACATACTCGTATTTCACACCCAGGTATTCGGCAAAACGCTTAATCAATTCCACATCCAGACCGTCCCCGCTCCCGGTGACAAAGTTGGCATAGGGTACGCCGAGATGTCGCAGCACGCCTCTTTTTTTAATTTCGGAAAGATCCGCTCCGGAGGCAGAACCCCAGGAAATGATTGCCAACATTACTGCTGTGCATACCAGGATTGTTGCGGAAAATAAAACGCTTTTTTTGCCGTTCATTAGGACCCTCCTTTTAAGTTATAAAATACCTTGCCGTTCTTTGAGGCAATATGCGTGCCATGCATTTCTATAGATAGCCAATTTGTACCTAATCTATCCTGCCAAATTTACATAAAAATATCTTTAACAAAACAGCACGATTTGACAATCAAAAATTAGCAGAGAACTTTGGATGCCGGACCGTGGGTATTTTGTATAGTTCGCTTTTTCGCAGAAATGCCATCGCTCGATAAGTTTCGTTCCAAGATCTGCCGCCCTCCACATGTTTCAAAAAACATTCCGACAAAATTGCATCGTTTTATAAGGATCTCAATCTTGAACATCTCTGGGTAATTTACCCGGGAGGCGAAGCCTACCGTCTGGCCGACAACATTACCGTACTTCCACTAAGCAGCGTTCAGGATAACTGGATTTACAGTTGATCTGGGAAATAAGTGTTCACTTCCAAAATAACACCCTGCCTTCCCTAACCCGGATTTTTTGCGGGCTAACTTTGACAGCCTCGTAAAAAGTCGCAAATCGCGTCACTCCCGCGAAAGCGGGAGTCCATATCAGGCTGAAATAACTGGATTCATGCTTTCGCAGGAATGACGTTTAAGCAGCATTTTGGACTTTTTACGAATTCATCAATCTTGAATTTTACAAAATGCTTTTTTTATTCTACCCCAAAATCTTCCCTTGCCAAAGTTGCTCAAGAAATACCTGCCAGGGTAATATCTCGATCTGATCCTGGGTCTTACGCGGCGTTGAATCCAATGATACCAGAATGCTTCGCCGAACCGAATACTCTTGTTTAAATTTGCGAAGCCCCTTTAAGTGTGTGCTATTGGCAAGTTCGGCCGTTTTAACTTCAATCGCAATTTCATGATCCCCCAAGATGAAATCGACTTCAAAACCGGAAGACGTTCTCCAATACGAAATTGGGTAAAACATTTCCGAATAACTGGCGTGGGCTGTAATTTCCATCCAGATATAATGCTCAAACGCCCGCCCGAAAAGCTCGGAGCCCGGCAGCACTTTCCCTCTCCGGGTGAGATGAATTACCGGGGAAAGGTCAAAAAAGTAAAACTTAGGGCTGGTGATAACCCGCCGTTTTTTTCTTTTTCGAAAGGCTGGCAATTGCCGCCCTGTCAATGTGTCTTCCAGGATCTGGAAATATTCCTTGATCGTCGGATTTGAAACAGAGCATTCACGTGCAATATTGGTATAATTAAGTATCTCTCCATTCGATAAAGCAGCCACTTCGAGAAAGCGGCTGAAAGCGGAAATATTGCGTGTCAATGCCTCTGCAACGATTTCCTCCTTAAGGTAATCTCCGACGTACGACTGGATCAACCGCTCCGGCTTTGCACTATCGTAATGGCGGGGAATAAGCCCGGAATTCAATGCTTTGATCAATGAAAAATCAATAATCTCCGAAAAAACCAAAGGATAAAGTTCGTAGCGAACAGCGCGCCCGCCCAGCAAATTAGCGTGCCCCCGTTTTACCTTTCTGGCGCTGGAACCACATAAGATGAAGCGCAACCCCTTATTTTCAATCAACCAATGTACTTCATCAAGAAGTGCGGGGATTTTTTGGATTTCGTCAATGATGACTGGATCGCGCTGAGTGGTTCCATCCAAGCCCTTGGCACTGCATTGTTCGCGGATAAGTTTCGGCTCGCGCAATAGCCTTTGATATTCCGTTGACAACAAAAGGTCATAGCGGAGCGCCTCCGGGAACAGCATTTTCAACAGCGTGCTTTTTCCTGTCTGACGGGGTCCCCAGAGAAAACAAGTCTCTTTTGAACTCAAATTTAAATATTGAATTCGCTTGTGCATGTAAATTTAATGTCCTTTTTTAAATTTACATGCAATATACAGATTTATAGTTTGATTTGCAAATGTTTTTTTGAGGTGGGCCTGTGCGAATAATTTTATCCGGATATAAACAGAACTTAGAACCGAATATTTTGAGCTTGAATAAATCTCCCCGCCCTAACGGCCGGAGGGCTGACATGCGTCAGTGCTTTGCGACGGGAAGCATGCCGGTCAAAACAGCATTACGTTTCAGCCGCCGGCAAGAATTTAACATGAATATTCATAGCTTGAGTTTGATATTTCATGTTTAACATGGATGTTGTTAGAAAGGATCTCAATCTTGAACATCTCTGGGTAATTTACCCGCGAGGCGAAGCCTACCGTCTGGCCGACAACATTACCGTACTTCCACTAAGCAGCGTTAAGGAGATCTGGAGTTGCCGTTAAGACTGTGCGGGGTTACAGGTCCTCCCGGAGAACCGTTTTGAGATGCCTGGAATCCTTTCTTCTGACACATGATTCCGAATCCAAATCAAAACCGCCCATGAGATAGCCTCGATATAAGGTTCAAGGCAGCAACCTGCAATTTTAAATGGTCTGTTATGACCATAAGAGATAGACCAAAACGAAAAAAAAGTAGGTGTTTTTGACCCTGCTTTAAAACATTCAGCAAATTGCTGGCAAATTTCATATGGGTTTACAGATCTTTCGATTCAAAACTTTTCTAATAACTCTGTTTTCTTGCTATCATACTCTTCTTGAGTGATTAATCCTTTGTCAAAAAGTGTCTTTAATTTTTCAAGTTTATCCTCTACATCATCATCCTTGGCTGGTGTTATGGCTTTTTCTATAGGTTCTCTAATATATTTTTGGATGTCAGGATCGTTTAATATTTCTACTGCTGACCACAGCATAGCATTGCCATACGCTCTCAGACCAGTGCCTCCTGACTTACCCCTCCCTATGAATGATTTTGAGTACACTCCACCGACATCAACATTAAAATCTACCCATGCACGAACATGAAAACCCATGAAGGGAAGATAAAAATTAATGTCCTTAATTTTAATTTTCAACACTTTTTCAGCATCAGGTGCAACCTTAATCCCTCTCTTTTTTAGTTCCCCTTCTAAAATTTCAATAAGTTGACCTGTCCATAAATGTAATTCTGCGCATTCGATTTTTCCGCATTTAGAGTCTTTGTTATCAAAGAGTCTTTTGCCTGTAGGTATTACATCTTCTGGCGTGTTTTCATTGACTAATTGTATAGTAACATCGGAGTGAAAGTCTTCTATAATCCCTTCCGTCATTGGTAAACGGTCTGGCACAACATAACGAGGCCCACACCCACTAATTGTAATTATCAGTATTCCAAAAATAACAAAAAATTTCTTCATACTGACCCCCTTTTTAGGAAAACAAAATAGATGATTCCTTGCCTGTATCGTGTTTGGAGCTTTGAGTTTTTGAGATTCAAGATAACACAATGAAATCATAAGTGCAAATTGTTGTAAAAACCGACGCCCGAGCCAGTTTGACAGCCTTATAATTCGAGGTGCCAGGATTTGGGGTTAATGGGTTAAAGTCTATTTGGCGTGAGTTCACAATTTCACCGTCTGCGGTCCTGCGGTTTCAGATTCAGGTCTCACGCCATCAAATTTTTTCTGAATCTGACCTTGCTTAGGGTAGATGTGGCCGGGGACCACCCCTTTAACAAGGACCGCATCCCCATCCTCCGCTTGCTTTTCATAAGAAAGTTATAATTTTATGGGCGTCCCGGAAGTTCCCCGAATGGTGGCACGCTGTTTGTCAAAGAACGCTTTGACTTCTCAGTTAATCTCTATAGATGTTTGGTGCAGACGCGTTAAGCGCTGACACTCGCTGTTGAAACCAAAAGCCGGAACAAACGGTTCGCTTGTCAAGAAATCATAGGCTAAGACGGATATTGATTTTTTATACATCTTCCGATCTATAGGAGAAGTTTTTTCTTGACAAGCGTAGGCCATATAGATGTTCGCTGCGATATTTTAGCGCTTATGGTCGGAATTTTTTTAATTTCAGGTTCTTAAGGATTTTATAATGTTTGTCATTACCCGTTAGAATGGGTAACCCGTATGCAATGGCCGTAGCACCTATTAAAGAATCTGCCAACTGAATGGAATGGCTTAAATAATGTTGCTCTACAAAAAACATGGCTTTAACGGAAATCTCTTCTGAAATATATAGGATCTTAGCGTTCCAAACATTAAGCGCTTTTCGCAGCGTATTTAGCTCAGTTGTGTTTCTCATTCCTTGAACCAATTCCATATATGTAACAACTGAGATAAAGAAATTTTCTGAATTCTCTATGGCATTATAGGCCTTTTCATTTCCCTTCATGTACCAAATAAGAACATCAGTATCGATAAGCATTTAGAATCTTCCTTTTCTCAAATCCCTGACATGTTCGTTTACGTTTTGAACAATATTGTTATCTTTCCAGATTCCAAACAATTCGCTCTTTCTATTTTGGTCCTTTGTTTCTCCAAAGGGTACCAATTTGGCGCAGGGCTTGCCACGGAAGGTTATTACGACCTCCTCGCCTCTATTGACCGTATTAAGCAGCTCCTTTGAACGGAACCTAAGATCTTTTGCAGTTGCCTTCATATTATACCCCCCCTTTTTTCGCTATAGTTGATACTTCGTAATATAAACTATGAGGTGATATAAGTCAATATGAATTTTTGTTTCGAGTACCGTAATTGATGCAGAATTTGTCATTATGAGAGCGTTGCAAATAACCGGTGCAAATGGAGCGTATCTGAATTTGCATAATGTTTTTGGGATGTTTGTGATAGATTGACAAAATTTCTCCTTATCAAATAAACATTTCAACTTTTCACCAACGTCCCCTATGTCCCTATCACGTTTGCGGCGACGGATCTGTTTAGGACTGAAGCGATCTTCCATCAAGTACAATG
>JACKQG010006292.1_pt1 | contig 12628 bp, 11 predicted proteins | sample 8237621 | NCBI WGS metagenome assembly JACKQG01 (sample SAMN15677084, study PRJNA649215) | marine metagenome | biome: marine; feature: Black Sea; material: saline water; isolation source: suspended particulate matter (SPM) from the Black Sea western gyre | collected 2013-06-09/2013-06-10 | depth...
CTTAAACAGATGTATAAAACAATTATGGATGATCATTTTACTCCGCAAATGGAAGTCTCATTTGTTGACGGGAATATAAGACAGACCCTTTTTTATGAAAAGGTATCCTGGGTGATTGAAGGTGTGAACAAGGGCTTGAGATATGGTGAAAACCCCGGGCAGGAAGCCGCACTCTACAGGCTTGTCAATGGGAATCTGGCCCTTGGTGATGCCAGGACAATTTCGCCCGGCAAATATCTGGTGTCTGATATTGAATTGCTTCAATCTGGAAAACATCCGGGAAAAACCAATCTTACGGATGCTGACAACGCCTTGAATATTTTAAGATATTTTACTGATACCCCAAGTGCCGTGATTGTCAAACATAACAACCCTTGTGGAGCTGCCCGGGCACAAAGCCTTGAACAAGCCTATCATAAAGCCTATATGGCAGACCGTGTGGCAGCCTTTGGCGGCTGCATCGCATTGAATAAATCTGTGGATAAGGCCACGGCCCAGGCCATTGCCAGTCAGTATGCAGAAGTTGTGGTGGCACCGGAATTTGAAGAAGGGGTCCTGGACATACTGGGTGCCAGGAAAAATTTAAGGGTGATCCGGATTAATGATATTGATAAACTCCAGAGTTTTATCGGTGAGAGGGTGATTGACTTTAAAAGCCTGATGGATGGTGGTCTGGTCGCCCAATGGTCTTTTGTTCCCCAGACCCTGTCTGAAAAGGATTTAATTGTGGCATCAACGGAATATAAAGGGCAAACTTACAGGATCAATCGTGAGCCCGCAAAACAGGAATTACAGGATATGCTGTTTGGATGGCTTGTGGAATCGGGCATAACATCCAATTCAGTGATTTATGTAAAGGATAATGTTACAGTTGGGATTGGAACAGGTGAGCAGGACCGGGTAGGGGTTGCAGAAATTGCCGTTGACAAGGCCTATCGGAAACTTGCTGACAGATATAGTTTTGAACAATTTAAGGTCTCCTTTGCTGATTTAACAGATGTGGATAAAAGGGCGCAAATTGAAAGTGATGTAAAGAAAGCCCAGGGCGGTCTTATTGGATCTGCCATGGTGTCTGATGCATTTTTCCCCTTTAGAGACGGTATTGATGTGGGTTTGAGCCAGGGAGTAAAAGCCGTGGTGCAGCCGGGAGGATCTTTGAATGATTACCAGGCCATTGAAGCATGTAATGAAAATGATGCGACAATGGTTTATACAGGTCAAAGAAGTTTTAAACACTGAAAAAGCGGGGTCAGGCTTGCTTTGTTGCCTTATTGATTCCAATAAGGCAACAAAGCAAGCCTGACCCCAGTTTTAGACAAATAAGGATAGCTGATCACGCCTGGCATCAGCATGCTGGATGGTTACCTGGACGATATCTCCGTTCTTGAGTCTGATGCCGCTTGGGGGAAGTTTTGCTTCAAGCATAAACTCCTTGATCAAAACAGTATAGTGATCCCTGTGACAATCAAGGACCAGGGCTTCATAAGCAGTTCCCCTTTTGGATTCCAGGTATTTGGTGATCCAGTATCGCTTTCTTGATGCCTGCACCCGGCCGGCATTTGCAATAGCCGGTGAAACGGACTGGAGAATTGTTTCAAGTTCAGCTTTGGAATAAGCATTGCCATATCCGAATATGGCTTTTATCTGCCGTTGCGTCAGAAGGTCATGATATCTTCTTATGGGGGATGTGGCAGTGACATATGCTTTAACACCCAGACCTGAATGGTTTTCCGGATCTGTTCCGACTATTGCACGGCTTAATTGTTTTCTCTGCATGAAATTTAATGTCAATGAGGTTTCAATGCCTTTGAAAAGTCTTTGTTTGGGTTGTGCCTGGGATCGGAAAACTGCGGGCATATCGTTGTTTGAAAGAAATTCAGCCATCAGGGAGTTGGCAAAGATCATCATTTCAGACACCAGCATGCGCGAGGGGTTTTCCCGATCAATTTTTAAATATCCAATCTCCTGATTTTCTTCAAGCCATACATTTACTTCCGGCAGGGTGATCTGGATAGCACCGGCCTTAAGCCTTTTTTCCCGCAGCAGGGTTGCAATTTTATAGAGGGTGGTGATGGGATCATCCTTGCCATTCAACAGGTTTGCCTCAGTATAACTCATCTGTTTATGAACCTTGATGATACTGGGAACAATCTTGTAATCCTGGATTTCAAAAAACCGGCTCATCTTAACCAGGGTGCTGATACCGGGTCTTATTGCATTTTCTTTCAGGCTGCAAAGATCCTCGGAAAGCTGGGGAGGTATCATGGGCAGTTTATCATCAGGCATGTAAATGGAACTGCCCCGCTCCCGAGCCGATATATCGATGGGGTCATTGGATTTAATATAGGCATCAACATCAACGATATGTATTCCAAGCCTGTATCCATTTTCAGTATTCTCAAGGCTTATGGCATCATCAAAATCAAGGGTGGACTGCCCATCAATAGTGATTAACGGGATATCTGTCAGGTCCTGTCTTAAGGGGTCGTTAAAAAAATTATTCTGAGCACCTGTCAGTTGTTTTTCATGTTCCAGCACATCCCTGGAGAATACCGTGGGGATTTGCAGGGCCAGAAGATTGATATTCTCATTTTGATCCCAGATCCCAGACTGTACAAATATATTAAACAATTGTTCAGGTGAATTAATGGATGATTTTTTGATAATATTTCTGGCCACCAGATGGGAATCAAAATTATTGTTGAACAGGTAATAGGATTTTAAAATATGAACAATATCCTGGTCAATCTCCGAGCTGCTGCCGTTTTTATTATTCAAAACCTCATCGATCCATGCAGCGCCTCTCTGGATCAGCATCTCCTTTTTATCAGCCTCTTTTATCTGTCGTTTTTTTGCGTTAACCTGTTCAGACGTATAAGGGATAAAAAATGTTTTGTTGAATTTAAAATACATCCGGTCATAAAAAAAGGCTCTGATTACAGCTGCTTCATTATCCGAGGTCAGGGGGGGATCAAAACAAAAAAGGGTCATGGTTGAGATATCAATGTCTCCAGACTCCTCATTAAGGATTTCCCATAATTCTTTAATGTTTATGGCTTCAGAAAGTTTTTTGCGATTTTGCGACATCTGTTTTAACTGTGTAACAATAGAGTCCCTGGAAATGGAAGTATCAAGGCACACCTGTGATATATGGGATAACCGGTTTTTAGAAAAATTGACTTCCCGATTATTCTCATTTAATAATTTTAATTTGTCCTTTTGTTCCTGTAATATCACAGCACAAATTATTTTTTGCTGTTCAATATACTCTACAATATTGTCTTTTATCATGATTCCAACAATAGCAGGAAGGGGGGGGATTGTCAAACGAACAAAAGGTGTGAAAAACTTGTAAATTATCCAAGAATACGATAAATAATGCCATGGTAAACAAAGAGAAAAAAGAAAAAAAAGTTTTAAAACGACAGAATAAAAATGATCTGCCGGTTTTTGATTCTGACCATGATTTTTTATGGGCATTTATAAAAAAGGATGAAATAAAGACAAAATATCAGGAAGAGAATGGTATTGATTCCCGGAAAAAAAAACAAATAAATAAGCATGGTATAGAGGTTATTGATACACTGCCGGGCGATCGTGATTTTACAGAAAGCAAAGAGACCTTTTCTGAATTATTGGAAGAATCACTTAAAAACAGAAAAGTAAAACCTGCAAATAAACCATCACCCATGCCCGTAAAAAAAAGATTGAAGCGGTATCCACCCGTTGAAGTTGAACTGGACCTTCATGGATACAACACCATTGGCGCCCAGGTGAAAACCCGTTCATTTATATCCTCCTGCAAACACCAGGGTTTTTTTACCTTGAGAATTATTGTTGGCAAGGGGCTTCATTCCGACACAGGCCCTGTGTTGCCCGATGTTGTAGAAGATGTGGTAAAGGAAATGAAAAAACAGGGTCAGGTGATCTTTTATGAATGGGATAAGAAAAAGAAAACCAGAAGTGGCGCATTAATCGTATATCTGAAACAATTTGAACAATTTGAATGATTATTTGTAATAGATCAGCCAGGGCGGTTTCAAGAATAAGTGCTGAATAGATACGATTATTTTTTCCCGAGTTGATATTTTGCAACTGCCTGGTTGTGTTCCTGGACAGTTTTTGAAAATTGATGGGTTGTATCTTTTTTCGAAACAAAAAAAAGATAATCGCTCAAAACAGGATTAAGGGCAGCTTCAAGGGATTTGGCGCCCGGGTTTGCAATGGGCCCAAAAGGAAGCCCTTTGATTTGATATGTATTGTAAGGGGTTTTCATCTTAAGGTGGATTTTTTTAATATTACCATCAAAATTTTTTATGCCATATATGACTGTGGGATCACTTTCCAGTCGCATGTCTTTTTTCAGCCGGTTATGAAAAACCGAAGATATCAAGGGCCTTTCCTGCGCATCTCCAGTCTCTTTTTCAATAATGGATGCAAGGGTCACAATGTCGTGGACTGAAAAGCCCATTGTTTTTGCCCGGGCTTGCCATTCTTTTGTGAAAATAGTGTTAAAATGCTCCACCATGGTTGTAATAACACTCTTACAATCAGTGTTTTTAGGGAAAAAATAAGTATCTGGAAAAAGATAGCCTTCCAGAGTTACTGCCTTGATCCCAAGGGAAAGAATAAAGGATGTATCATGGCAAAGACCTGTAAATTCTTCTTTTCTGCAAAAACTTTCCTTTTCAACCAATAAGGCAATTTCATTTATATTCATGCCTTCGGGAATGGTTATCCTGTATAATTTTACTTTGCCTTTTAAAAAGATCTCAAGTATTTGCTCCGGGGATTGGGAAGCTGACAGAATATATTCTCCTGCCTGAAGTTTTTTCTCAGCTTTTTTATATTTTGTGAATAATTTAAAAAAGGTTTTATTTGATATAATGGATTCGGTTTTAAGGTTTTGGGCAATGACGGCAAGACTTTGGCCCGGCTTAATTGGAAATACTTTTTCAGCGGCCAGAGGATTGAAAGGCTCTTTAACAAAAGATGATATTTTAAGATAAAATAAATGCCCTCCGACAATTAGGAATATAACAAGGGTGAAAAAAGCAATGAATAGAATTTTTAATTTGTTTTTTGCCATGTCTTTTTGAGAAACACAAACAATAAAAGGGTATCATTTTCTGATACCCTTTTACTATTATGATGGTCGAAAGTACAGGTTTAAATCAAGAGGTGCCTGCCATTGGAAAGCCAGTGTCAGGGTTATAACAGATTCGGCAGCAGTTCAGACATCTTTGTGCTTCTTTGAGGGCTGCATCTTCCGGCAGAACAAGATCAACCTCAATCATGGAATCAAGCCGTTGAGCAACGGGAATTTCCGGCATTTTAGACCGGGCTGATTTCTGGACGCCTGGAACTTTTGTAAAAATGGATTCAGGAATTCTTTTTTTCTGTAAGGAATTCTCTACAGGCTCTACTTTTTCTCCCTTTAAAAACAGATCAATGGATCTTGCAGCACGTCTTCCACTGCCAATGGCATCAACAACAAGGGCCGGGCCTGTGGCAGAATCTCCCCCCGTAAAAATATAAGGTATGGAAGACTGCAGAATTGCAGGATCATTGTCAATGGTATTCCATCTTGTCAGTTCCAGATCCGCCATTCTTGGAAGGGTATCCTGTTTTTTAAAGGAAGCATCCGGGGACTGACCAATGGCTGAGATAACCATTTCCACATCAAGAAGGGTTTCTGAGCCTTCAATGGGTACGGGACGTCGTCTGCCACTGGCATCAGGTTCACCCAGTTCCATTTTAAGGTATTCGAGCTGGGCCACTTTGCCTTTGTCATCGGCTATGACTTTAGTGGGGGCAGCCAGGAAAATAAATTCAATGCCTTCTTCTTCAGAAGCAACAATCTCAACTTCATTGGCCGGCATCTCGTTTCTGGTTCTTCTGTAAACAATGTATACTTTTTCAAGACCAAGCCTTAAAAGAGTTCTTACACAGTCAATTGCACTGTTCCCGCCCCCTACTACAGCTGCAGTTCTCCCCAGCTTTATTTTTTCACCCCTGGAAAATCTCGCCAGGAAATCAATTCCTTTAAAACAACCATCAAGATCCTCTCCTTCAATGCCAAGGGAATAATCTTCCCAGGCACCAATCCCTAAGAATACGGCATTATATCCGGAAGCCATCAATGATCCAAGTCCGAAATCAGTACCAAATCTTACATTGGTGAATGATTTGATACCCAGATCAAGAATACCCTGGATTTCCCAGGCCAGAACTTTTTTGGGAAGCCTGTATTCAGGAATCCCGTATCTGATAATGCCGCCAAGTTCAGGCATGGCATCAAAGATATCAACCTGGTGCCCGATCCTGCGTAAAAAGAATGCACAGGAAAGCCCGGCCGGCCCGCCACCGATTACAGCCACTTTTTTACCCGTATCCGGGGCGCATTTAATGGGAATCCTGGAACCGGAATTCATTTCAAAGTCAGAAGCAAACCGCTTGAGCTGATTTATGGAAACAGGCTCATCTTCAATTCCCCTTCTGCAATCATTTTCACAGGGATGAGGGCAAACCCTTCCACAGGCAAGAGGTAAAGGATTTCTCATGCGGATGGTCTGGACAGCCTCTTTATATTTGCCTGCCCTGATCTGATTGATATATTTTGGGATATTGATTTCAGCAGGACAGGTCTGGGCACAGGGTGCCAGAGCATCCTGCTCCTGATTAAACTTCATGAGTTGTTCAGAAAGGGTTGTTACCTTTATAATATCTTTTGGGCAGGCCTGCTGGCAGGCACCGCAGCCCACGCATTTATCATCATCCACAACAGGATAGCCGTCAGCTCCAAGTTTGACAGCATTAAATTGACATGCTTTTACACAATCTCCAAGACCGAGACATCCCACATTGCAAACCCGTTTGCCGCCATAGACAGCAGCCATGGCTTTACAGGAGGAAACTCCCATATAGTGGAATTTATCATCAGCTCGATTTCCGCCCTCACACATATTATAGGATAACAGGCTTTCAGCTGCGCCTGCATCCACACCCATTATTTTTGCAACTGCTTCCACCCCTTCCTGGTTTGATATAACACATACGGAAGGCTTTGCTAAGCCGCTTACAACGGCCTGGGCAGCAGCTGAACATCCAGCATGTCCGCAACCGCCGCAATTTGCAGCGGCAAGGTTATTTTCCACAAGTGCAATTCTCGGATCTTCATATACATAAAAGACCTTGGATGAAAGGCTGAGTACAATACCGCACACAGCACCGATGCCTAACATAAACAATAAAGCTGGGATCATAATTTCACCTTATATTTGTCAATATTCCCGGTTAATGGCAAACGCCGGAAGGATTATTTCAATTATTTTTTAAACCATTCCTTTAAAAGACATAAATGTCAAAGCAATAATGCCTGCAGTTACAAGCCCGATGGATGTATCCTGCAGGGGTTTTGGAACTCTGGCCAGATTAATTCTTTCCCTTACGCCGGCAAAAAGAATGAGGGCAAGCCCAAATCCAACAGCATAGGCAAATGAGGATACAGCCGCTTCAACAAAAGTATACTCTTCTTTAATATTGATCAGGCATACACCCATGACAGCACAGTTGGTAGTGATGAGCGGCAGAAAAATTCCAAGGCCGGCATACAGGCCGGGGATACTTTTTTTCAAAAACATTTCCACAAACTGGACCAGGGATGCAATGACCAGGATAAAGGAAACAGTACGCAAATATTCAAGGTTAAAGGCCTTTAACAGGTAAATATCTAAAACCCATGTGATAAGGCCGGCTAAAACCAGGACAAAGACAACTGCCATTGCCATGCCCACGGCAGTCTCCATTTTCTTGGATGTGCCAAGGAAGGGACAATTCCCAAGAAACTGAGCAAGGAGAATGTTGTTAATAAAGATACAGCTTATTGCAAGGACGAATAGATCACCCATATTATTATCTCCTTTTTATTTTTTACCAATAAGGTTCATAAGACAGAGCATGAGTCCAAGACCGACAAAAGCGCCGGGTGCCTCAATCATGAATTTGAACGGAAGAAAGCCGGCTCCCATTTCAAAAACAGGGAGTCCTTCCCAAATGGTAAGGGTTCCGTTTCCCAAAAACTCTCTGACAGCACCTAAAGCCGCCAGGGACAGTGTAAATCCAAGGCCGATACCCAGCCCGTCTGCTACGGACAGGACAGGTCCGTTTTTGCTGGCAAAGGCTTCAGCCCTGCCGAGAACAATGCAGTTTACAACGATAAGGGGAATGAAGATACCCAGTTTCAGGAACAATTCATATGTATAGGCCTGCATCACCAGCTCCACAATGGTAACAAAGGTTGCTATGATAACTATATAACAGGCGATCCTGACTTTTGACGGAATAACATTTCTGAGAAGAGATATTAAAAGATTTGAAAAAACCAGAACAAAGGTGGTTGCAACACCCATTCCTATTCCATTTTCAACTGATTTTGTAACAGCAAGTACGGGACAAAGCCCCAAAACCAGCCTGAAAGGAGGTATCTCAGCCCAGAGTCCTTTGGTGAATTCTTTTGCTAAGGATTGTGCCATATTTGTTTCTCCTACAATATTTTGCCTTATTTCATCTGTTTGACAATTTCAGGTTTAAGTTTCTGATAAATATCTTTTGCCTGGGCAGCAGCAACACTGACTCCTTTTGAGGTAACAGTTGCACCGGACATGGCATCAATAACTCCACCATCTCCTTTAAGGGCAAAATTTGTGTCTATTTTAAGTCCTGAAAATTGAGAGACAAAGGAAAGGTCGTCCTTAGCCCTTGTTCCGATTCCCGGAGTTTCAGCATGGGTTGTCACCCTTACATCCACAATCTCGTCAGTAGAAAGGTTGATGCCCACCATGAGTCCGATTGGACCTCCAAAAGCGCCGCCTTTTGTTTCAAAAGCGATTGCTTTTGAACCGTCGGAAAGAAGGGTCGGGAAAATCTGCAATTCAGTGTCTTCGGTTTTTATTGTAAATCTTTCAGCCAGAGGATCATTGGTCGCTTCCGGAAATATATCCTGAATGGCAGGTGCTTTCTGAAATTTTAAGATCTGATTTTCAATTTGCACCTCGGTTCCTGATTTTACTGCAGCAAGCAGGCCGCCTGAAACAGCTGTCAATACAGTCAAAACAACAATCATACTAATCATTTCACGCATTGCTTATCCCCTTTCCCAAAGCTTTTGGTCTAATGGTGTCGATGAGTGGGTTCACAAGGTTCAATAACAGAATCGCCAGAACGGTACCATCGGCATAGGCTCCGATATTTCTCATCAGGATGATCATCACGGCAGCAAAAAAACCATAAAGGAGCATGGGAATCCTGTTTGCCGGAGAGGATGAATTTTCCGTGGCAAGAAAAAAAGCTCCGATCAGCGTATATCCTGAAAAAAGATGGAGCATGGGTCCTGCATAGGTATCTGGTTTTGCCATGCTGAAGCACAATGCAGTTACGATGATACCTGCAATAAATGAAGCAGGAATTTCCCACCGGATATATCCCCTTAAGATCAGGTAGATACCACCGATAATCAAGCCAAGTCCAAAAGTGGAACCGATTGCCCCAACCTGCCTGCCCATAATAAGGTCACTCAGGGGGAAAAGATCTGCAACTGCATCGACTCCTTGAAATTTCAGGGCTGCAAGAGGTGCAAGGGCGGTAAAATTGAATTCATAATTGATATATGCAGCATCAAAGTCAAAAAAGACCTTCCAGGAAAGCATTAAAAAGGCCATTCCCACGAGAGCCGGGTTAAAAGGGTTGGCTCCGACACCACCGAAAATCATTTTGCCTATAACCACGGCAACAAAGGTTCCGGTAATCACAAGCCACCAGGGTGATGTGGCCGGAAGCATCATGCCGAAAACAAGTCCGATAACGGCAGAATCCAGATCGCCGATAGTGATCTTCTTTTTGGATAGGACATTTATTATAAGTTCCCAGGCCATGGCACTGGAAAGAGATAGCGCAAGCACACCAACTGCAGGTGCGCCGAACTGAATAATACCGAAAATGATGGCCGGAAGGGTGGCAATCATTATATTCAGGTTCATTTTAAAAAGGCTGTCTCCATCATGCCAGAAAGGTGCATGGGATACTGTTAATTTATTATTATTCATTGACAGTCTCCATTCTAAACCTCTGCTCTAAGTTTTAAAAGCTCATGTTTGCCCAGCCTGATATATTGAAATAATGGTATCTTTGCTGTACATACGTATGCGCACAAACCACATTCTATACATGAAGACAGGTCATATTTATCATCAGCCTCTTCATATAAATCAGCTTCAAGATATCGGACCAGAATATTCACAGGGACATTTGCAGGGCAGATCCGAAGACAATTGCCACAATTCACACATGGATAATCTGATATTTCCGGGAGAATATCCCGGCCCTGAATCATCACAATGTCCATATCAGGCTGGACTGGATGGAGATGGGTGTAAGTTGAAAATCCCATCATGGGTCCACCAATGATAATTCTGTCCTGATCATTGACAAGAATACTAAAGGCCTTGAAAATTTTATGTAAAGGAGTTCCAATGGTGGCCTTGACCCTGTATCGAGTTCCCTGTTTTCCAATCACCGTCAGGATTTTTTCAAAATCAGCTGATTTTGTCTTGTATGCACGGCCCAAAGAAACCACGGCTTCGGCTGAGATAAAACAAACCCCTATATCTTCTGGTTTTTTACCTGCAGGAAGGATCATGTTTAAATGATCTTTTAAAATTATTGCCGGTAAATTAGAAGGATATTTTAAAGCGGTTTTGAATACCTTGATCGAATCAAATTCTTCTTTAATATTTAAGCCTTCCGGTATAGTGATGCAAAGGTTAGGAACATGGGTTATCCTTTTTAAAACTTTTGCTCCTTGTTTTACCTCATCCAAAAATTTAAGGGTTACATATTGATTGGTTGTTGATAAAAGATCTGTGTCAGCACAGGTAATGACAATGGTATTGATCTTAACATCATCTTTGGCAAGGAGTTTTAACGGCGGTGCTCCCGGAAGTGTCCTTAAGTATTGGTCAGCAGAGGCAATGTCATCCTTTAAATCATAGATTGCAGAATCTGTTTTTGTTGTCTGGCCCTGATCATTTTTGATGACAAGATAGGTGGATGTGTTGCCAAAATCGTCTGAATAGGTGTCAATAAAGGTTAAGGTTCCTGTTACAGGGGAAATTGTATATTCTGTACTGTCATTGTACAGGCATAGTTTTTCTCCCTTTTCAACGGCAGCTCCTTTTTTTATTAAAGGCGGCCTTGTACTGTCAATGGGCTCATTCAATAATAAAATAAGGTTGGGCGGGATGGGTATTGATTCCAGCTCTTTGGGATCCGGTTCCACAAGATCATAGTTGAGCATGGGTTGGGATAAGGTGAAAAAAGATCGTTTAATCATAATAAGTCCTTGTTTTGTAAAAAGCTTAAGAGCATTCAGTATAGTTGATAATTAATATGTAAAAATTAAAATTCATTATAATGAATGACACGAATTACATTCTACCGGACCTGCGTCAAGGTCTTCATGGCACCCCTGGCACTGAGCATGCAATGCATCAGTTCTTGAAGGTAAGTCTTGGTCGCCCGTTTCTTCATGGCACTCACTGCAGTTGTAGGTTTCATCATCTTCAATGTTATGATGGCAGTCCAGACATTCTGTGGTATAATCGTCTGCGTGCACGGAATGGGTGAATAAAACTTTACCGGCTTTGTTCTGAAACATCATCCGTATTGGATCCTCAGGTACAGGGGGGGTAAAAGAAGCATAGCATATAATTCCTGTGATCAAAAATAAGATCATAATCAATATAGCTATTTTTAGCTCTCGTTGTGACGTCATAATATTTCTCTCTTATCTAAGGGTTTGAGTTTATGCGACAAACCCACAACTAGGCAGCGTATATATTATATTGTATCTATCTTGGCAAGAAAAAAAATTAATAATTTTAAGGTATAGTACAACCGGCAGGAATGGCATGGGATTTTTTTCTGACAAGGAAGGGTTTATATTCTTCCTTTTTTGAAAGAGAGCTGTTTTTTTTTCGGATGATATAAAATGAAAATCCAAAAAACAGAAATCCGAAAAGCATGGAAACAAAGGATGGGTCCATGTGAAAAGAAGGGGCAAGGCTGTTGCCGATCAATGCGCCGATGAGTAGTAGAATAATGGGGAATACATATAAAAGAAATGTTACAAAAAGGATGGGCCTGGTATTAAGACCAATGACCACATGGTCCCCTTCCCCGACATCAAGCGTGTTTTTAACTGTAACAGTCATCTCTTTTTGAGAGTTTTCTGTTCCGCAGCTTCCTTTGGAAGAGCAGGCTTCACAGGCTCCGGATCTGATTGTTTTTATCCAGGCAATGGATGGGTTTGACTTGGTTACAATTCCGTTTTCAGTTATCATGATTCAATCCTTGTTATCGTGATTTATTCTTTGGTTAAAGGATAGAACCGATATATAATGATGTCAATTTTTTTATTATTTTTTCTTGACAATAAATTACCGCTGATATAATCTCTCCAAGTCTTGTAAAAAGGCGATGCTCCCCAGTAGCTCAGTTGGCAGAGCAATTGGCTGTTAACCAATGGGTCCGCGGTTCAAATCCGTGCTGGGGAGCCAACCCAAATAAAGCT
>JACKQG010000017.1_pt2 | contig 12627 bp, 9 predicted proteins | sample 8237621 | NCBI WGS metagenome assembly JACKQG01 (sample SAMN15677084, study PRJNA649215) | marine metagenome | biome: marine; feature: Black Sea; material: saline water; isolation source: suspended particulate matter (SPM) from the Black Sea western gyre | collected 2013-06-09/2013-06-10 | depth...
GTGGGCTGGTCGCGGGGGTGGGCGGGGCGTGGTGGTGCTGGGTGGTGGGTGTGCCGGTGGGGTGGGTGCGTTGTGGGTTCGCGGTGGGGGTGGTCGTGGGTGGGATGGAGGGGAGGAGCGGTTCGTGGGTGTGTGGGGTGGGGGGGGTGGGGGTGTCTTTGGGGGGGATTGCTAGGCGGGCGTCAGGCAATTTTTGGAGCCTGGAACCATCTTCACAGTTCCTGCCCACTCTAGATTGTTCGGCCAATTCAAAGGTGGTCGGTGAGTCTTTGTTTGCCTGTTGCACCAATTGATTCCCGTATGCGGATGTTGCTGAGGGCACGGGTTTGGACAGGCTCGGTACAGCCGCTATAATCGTCGACTTCCAGCCTGGACTGCTTGGCTTATCCCATTTGACACCAATCTGATTGCGTGACCTTTAACGGTGACGGAGGACCGAATTTTGGCGACGCGGAGTACAAAAACACGGGCAGGCGGCAAGACGACCGCTCCGCAGAACGGTTCGGCATCCAAAAACGGGGCGTCGCGAAATGGCTCGTCGAAACGCAAAGTCACTGCCGAGTCGATGGCGGCCAGCCAACGCGATATCTCCGTCAGCGAGTTCTTCGCCAAGAATCGCCACCTGCTGGGATTCGACAATCCGCGAAAAGCGCTGCTGACGACCGTCAAGGAAGCTGTCGATAACTCGCTCGACGCTTGCGAAGAGGCTTCGATCCTTCCAGAGATTTGGGTTCACATCGAATCGACTGGCAACAACCGCTACAAGATCGGCATCCAAGACAACGGCCCAGGAATCATGAAGAAGCAGATTCCGCTGATCTTCGGCAAACTGCTCTACGGGTCGAAGTTTCATCGCCTGCGAATGAGTCGCGGCCAGCAAGGCATCGGTATCAGCGCGGCGGGCATGTATGGAATGCTGACGACGGGCAAGCCGGTCAAGATCATCTCGAAGATCTCGATTCGAAAGCCATCGCACTACTACGAACTCCAAATCGATACCAAGAAGAACCGCCCTGAGATCTTGAACGGCAAAGGTGACGGTGAAGACATTCCGCCGGGCGAGAAGGGGCACAAGTATCTGGAGAAGCACGGCATCGAATGGGAGACGCACTACGATGCTGCCGAGGACAAGAAGGCTGTTGAAGTTCGCAGCGGAACTCGCGTCACGATCGAACTCGAAGGAAGATTCCATCGCGGGCGGGGTAGCGTCGACGACTATTTGGAACAAACGGCGATCGCGAATCCGCATGTAACGCTCCACTACGAAGATCCTGAAGGAAACAAGAAGTCGTATCCACGGTCGACGGATCAGCTGCCGGTGGAGCCGAAAGAGATCAAGCCGCATCCGTATGGAGTCGAGCTTGGCCGTCTGGTCACCATGTTGAAGGACTCGCAAGCAACCACGTTGTCCGCGTTCCTAACGACCTCGTTCTCGCGAGTCACGAATTCGGTTGCACGCAAGATTTGCGAAGGGGCGAAGCTCAGTACTCGCGCTTCGACGACAAAGATCGGACGTCAGCAAGCCGACGCGCTCTATCAAGCAATCCAAGTCACAAAGATCAGCAACCCATCGACCGATTGCATCTCGCCCATTGGCGAGGAGTGCCTGCTGAAGGGACTCTATACGGTGGTGCCAGGCGAGTTCTTCGTCGCCGCAACACGACCGCCGTCAGTCTACCGCGGGAATCCGTTTCAGATCGAAGTTGCGTTGGCTTTCGGTGCGGCGAACCAAGCCAAGAAGGTCACTCGCGAAGCTCTCGTTCAGCTGTTAAGCGAAAGCGACGCTCGGACGCTGCGACAATTTATTGTGACTACGTTCGACGGCCTGGGGCCTGATGCAGCCGATCGAATCTTGAAGGTTGCCGAAATGGGAACTCGTCTCTCGCCTGGCAAGCTGAAGTCAAAGGACATCGATCGGCTGCACGACGCAATGCGCAACGTCAATCTCAGCGAAGGCCAATCGATGCAGGTGCTGCGATACGCCAATCGCGTCCCGCTGCAATTTCAGCCAGCCGGATGCGCGATCACGCAATCCGTCATGAATACGAACTGGCGACCTTACGGCTTGAGCCAGTCACGGGGTTCACTCCCCAGCGGCCCGGTCACGATCATGGTCCACATGGCCAGCGTGTGGGTGCCGTTTACGAGTGAATCGAAGGAAGCCGTTGCTTCGTATCCTGAGATTCAGAAAGAGCTGCGATTGGCGTTTCAGACGGTTGGCCGCAAGCTCGGGATGTACCTGAATCGCCGGAAGAAGGTGAAGCAGGAAGGCGAACGTCGAAACGTCTTCCTGCGATATCTTGGCGAAGTCGCGAACGCGGTCAGCGACATCAACGAGACCGATCGACAAGGCCTGTACGACCAATTACTCAAAGTTGCGCAACGCAAGACGGCGGAGGCCGATGCCAAGTTCGACAAACGTGGACGACGCGTCGAAAAGAATAGCGATTTCGGCGACAATGTGATCATCGTTGATCAAGACGCGATGGAAGAAGACTTTGACGACGAAACAGGCGAATCGATTCCTGTGAAATCGCAAAAGACGTTTCTTTAAGCAACTGCAGCTACTCTCCTGTTTGGGCATCACAGCAGAAGACTCTTCCCTTCGGATATCAACATGGCAAAGAAGGCTAGTCGCAAAACCGCCGCAACCAACGGCGCAAAGCTCAAACTAACGACAGCGGATCGGAAGACGTTACAGTCGATACGACGGATGGCCGACAACGTCGTTAAAATGGCGTCGCGCAGCCGCGCCCCGCACCTCGAAGTACCTTCTCGCTCGCTCTCGAACGTTCGCTATAACAAGGCGAAGAAGTTCATTGAGATGGGTGCTGGCAAGAATAAACGCGAGCTGTTTAATCTCTCGCAAGCCAAGAGCTATATGCAAACGATGCTCGTTGGTTCGGGATGCAAACAGTTAATCGAGCAGGGTAAGACCACGAGCATCCGTGGTATGTACTATCTGCTCAAGCACACCATCGAAGGCGCGAAGGAAGAGACGTTCGATGACCAGGGAGATTGCGATCCGATCATCGAAGACTTGGAGGTAACCTTGGACTCGCTCCGCGAGGAGTTGCATCTGTATGCGTCGAATCGCGGCAACATGATGGGTGATCTTACCCTCATCGATTCGGGAACCGAACTCAACTGTAGCCGCGTCGGACGTAACGGATATAGTATTCCGTCGATCGTGGAACCCAATGTACTCAGCTTTGTCAAACACAACTGCAAGTTCATCCTTCACGTCGAAAAAGACACCGTGTTCACTCGCTTTGTCGAAGACGAATTTTGGAAAAAGCACAAGTGCTTGCTGACGCATGGAAGCGGGCAGCCTCCTCGGGGTGTCAGACGCATGCTCAACCGCATGCACAACGAGCTAAAGCTGCCGATTTACTGCCTCCTTGATAACGACCCCTGGGGGTACTACATCTACAGCGTGATCAAGCAGGGTTCGATCAACTTGGCTTACGAATCGAAACGAATGGCGATCCCCGCCGCTAAGTTCATGGGACTTCGCAGCATCGACTTCGAACGCTGTGACCTCTCTCCCAGTGTGACGATCAAGTTGAGCGACACGGATATCAAGCGGGCGAACCAGATACGGAAGTACCCTTGGTTCGAGAAGAAGAAGCCGTGGCAGAAAGAGATTGATACGATGCTAAAAAATGGCTTCAAGCTCGAAGTCGAAGCATTAATTAGCAAAGATATTAGCTACGTCACTGAGGAGTATGTCCCATCGCGGTTGACAGATCGTGCCTTTCTCGATTGATCGTATTAGTACCGCCACCGTCGCAACACTAGCGTATCAGCATGCATGCTAACGAGCTTCTGTAAAAACGTCGTTGGTAGATCGATCCAGAGTTCGAAGACATCATCTTGCCCCAGCAGCCGGTTGCTGGACGCGCCGAGCGTGATGCCGTCGGAATAGTGTACTAGCGTAGCGAGTACTTCGAACTTCCGCTTTTCGATCGTGGAATAGAAGCGGACGTCGCGAAACTCTCGCAACATGGCTTCGACGTGTCGACAGGTGACCGCTTTCTTAACGCGGACCGTCCAAACAATTGCTTCATCACCATTTCCTCGCGTGCGAAGCTCTGTGGCATCGATGGCGAAGTAACCTCGCTGCTCTAACGCCAGAATATTGGTCCGAATATCGGACAGCGGCTTGGGCAGTTGGCTTATGTCGACAGCCTTCTCATCCTCGACATTTTTCTTTCTCGTTCGGGCGGGCTTCGTCGCTGGCTTCTCTTCGGCAGGCTCCTGCGCGGTCAGGATCGAGCATGTTACTAGAATGCTCGTTACGATCAGGCAACGCAGTATCGAAAACTTCATCATCGGTCTCCGCTGAAACGATTTCCTCACAGACTCCATGATAGACAGAAACGGCATCGCATGGCCAATATCGCGTGAATGTCAGCGGCGGTTCGAGCCAACACGCTCGTAGTTTTTGCAAACTCAGCTACTGTGGTACCAGTCGAATACCGCGAAGGTCGAGTAAATTCGAGCGGATGTTTCCATCCGAGCGAAAGACCAGTTGCGACTGGCCGGCGGGCACCTCAATCTCGCCTGCTGCTATCGAGCGATAGTCATCCCAGCTTCCCGTACCCTGGACGACTCCTCTTAATGTTTGCTGACCGATTGAAAGCCGCCAGCGATTCCCAGCCGTATCATCCGGACATGCGTAGTCGATCGTGACGCGATACCGGCCTGCATTCGGGATATCGAGCGACCAGATCGCATGATCTTCGACGCTGCCCCAGTAGCCAAGATTCCGATACTTTTGTTCAAACACAAGCGTCGGCCCGTAGATACGCGAATGCAGCGCAAAGCAACGAATTGATCCATCGTTACGCGCCGGTGCAACCTGCGGCTCGTTCCCTGGAAACTGCTTCGGCGGTGCCGAGATACTGCGTGTGAAGGTAATGACATCGGCCAAGTCTTGCGGCGACACGTCTTTCTCCATTCCTTCGGGCATCAGCGATCTGCCAGTACTGCGCAGCTCGTCCAAGTCTGCTCGCAAGATCGTCTGTTCCTTGGCATCGGCACTCGTGAGCGTGATGCTGTTTCCCGTTTCGTTCGTAATCATGCCGGTGTATTGGCGACCATCGATCGTTAACGCCACGTAGTCACGAAACTTATCTTCGACGGCGCGATTCGGATCGAGAATGGCGACGAGCATCGCTTGAGGCGATCTGTCTGTCAGCGCCGTCAAGTCCGGTCCGACGTGCTTGCCGATTTCTTGCAAACGATGACATGCTGAACATCGTTTGGTGAATACGAGCTTTCCTCGTTCAAGATCCCCGGCCAATCCGGCGGCGTGGCTATACTCAGTAAGCACCTGGGAGCGGGTTGTTGTCACGGCGTTTGACAGCAACATCGCGGCTTGCTCGCGTATCGATTCATCGCGGTGAGTTAACAATTGTTGCCTCAGTCTCGCGTCGACTTCATTTGCCGATACATCTTTCGATTCGATCGCTGCCAAGAGAGCGTGGGTCCATTGTGATCGAGCAAGCAACCGGTCAAGAATCTGTGCCCGCAGTGAAGGTAAGTGCGATGGCCATTCGGCGAGCAATCGCTTCGGTGTATCAGCCAAGTTGCGGGCGGTCATCGCTCGAACCGCTGCCGACTGCACGGCAGACGAGTGGCGTGCTTGTAGAAGTTTGGAGAGAGCTTCCAAATCGTGGGCATTCGCAGCTGCGATGCCTAACAGTTCGATGCAGACCAGTCGATCCGCCTCTGCTGCCTTCTGATCGGACGCGATTTGTGCGGCCTCGACAAGCAATTCATTGAGCTGACTCACAAGTCCATCGTCGAATATCTTGCTACGGTCGAGCTTTCGTCGGTCGAGCGAATGTAACACGGTTGTCGTTGTCGCGAATTGCCACGGATCGAAGCCGGATTGAGGTTTTGCGAAGATGGATCGCAACGCGCCACGAAGCAACTCTGGCTTTCCGAGACTGATCGTAATTGAGAGCAAATGTTCGACTAGGGTGCTGTGGGAATCTGCTTCGGTTAGAACTACATCCAGCGCACTCGCTAGGTTGCCCTCATGAATGCTGCTGAGCGAGGCCGCCACGATGAAACGATCATCATGATTCGCCATCGCGAGCCGAGCTAACTCGTTTCCGCTCCGCGGCAATTTCCACTCGCCGAGCGCGTACGCGACTTGAAGCCGCACCTGCGAATCGTCGTCGTCAGCCAGAGATCGAATCGTTTCAGCTAGTTCTTCGGAAGTGTTGATATATCGTTCGGCGAGACGAATGGCGTGCCTTCGAACTCCCGGATGTTGGTCTTTCAACGCTTGTGCGACGATCGCCTCGGAGATTGTGTTCATGCCGTCGAGCGCGTAGAGTGCCTGCAGTTGCGTCGTTGGACGTTCGGCATCAGTGGCTAGCCGCTTCAGTGGCTCAACGACCGACGCATCATCCCGCCACAACAACATCTGTTGGACCATATCACGCTGCCAGCCGTTGGGGCTGTCGAGAGCTTTGGCCAGATCCGTCGTAGCAAGCTGATCAAGACGCGTGATCGCACGCGCCGCGCCGTCGCTAGGAACGACACGATAGATCCTTCCCATATCATGCCCCGAGCGAAGATCGATTTTCTCCTGCCACGCTGCCGGGATCCACTCGGGATGTTCAATGACCAGTCGATACATGTCGCTGATCCAGAGGGCTCCGTCAGGTCCGGTGCGAATCATTGTCGGGCGAAACCAGTTGTCGGAGGATGCTAGGAACTCGGAGTCAAGTTCATCGTCCGACCGTTCGCTCGTGAACGTCGAACCGTCCGATGTGACGATCTCGCGATGAACTAAATTGTGAACCGGTTCACAGATAAACGCATGTGAGAAGCCACTCGTCTGATCTCTGACTTCTGCTCCCTGACTTCTGTTGAACAACAACTCATCGCGATAGGTCATCGGGCTGCACGCCGACGTAAACCGGTCAACCTTGTCGAAGTCATTAAATCGCGTCAGCGTGCGACTCGTCGGAAAGACCGGCGATGCGCCGGGTTGATTGGAAATGGGGTACCTGCCGGTGGGGGCTGCGTAGTGAGGGTTGCGTCGCTGGTACTGATCCTCCAAAGCGTAATGCCACATCGGATTACTGTTGTTGCCTCCAAACCAGTTGCCCCAATCGTCGCGATTGCGACCGAATTGCGTTTGCCCCGAGACGGCTTCCAGCTCGCCGGTGTCTGGTCTGATTCGCAAATCGCGCCCACGGATATCGATGGTCTTCCCCGTCTTGATGGACTTGACCGTCCCGCCACTGTCGCCGTTGGCCAGATACAGCCAGTTGTCCAAACCCCATCGCAATCCGTTAACGCGATGCTGCTGATTTCCTTCGACGAAACCTTGAAAGAGCGTCTCGCGCCGATCTGCGATCCCGTCTCCATCTGTATCCTCGGCATAGAAGATCTCCGGTGCTGCGCTCACGAGGACCCCGTTTCGCCAAGCCTTCACGCCGTTGGGAAACGCGACTTTGTCGAGAAACACGGTCGATCGATCGTATATGCCGTCGCCATCTTCGTCGATCAATCGCGTGATTCGTCCGCCCGGTTCGCCGATCGGATCACCCTGCTTGTTCCACGTCGCGCCGTTTGGATAATCTCCCATCTCGGCGACCCACAAGCTTCCGTCCGCCCCCCAATCGAATGCGACTGGATCAGCGACGAGCGGTTCACTGGCAACGAGTTCAACTTTCATTCCAGGCCGTACTCGAATCGCATCGCGGGAAGCGTCGGGAGACTTCGCCTTCGGCAAGTCGCCATTTTCTTCTTGCTGCCGTCGATAATCTTTGAGCATGTCGTCGAAGGACAATCGATCGACCAAGTCCGGCAAGCGATTCGTATCTTCGTTTTGCACCCACATCGATCGCGAGTGGAACCAGGCTCCATTGTTCGTTCCGTCCGGTCGCACGATCATCGGGATCACGGGGCCGATGCCACCCTCCTTGCCGCGGATACCTTCGATGACCTTGATTGACCACGAGTTCGTGTCGTCATCCCAAAGATGTAACGAATAACGCTCGCCGTTCGAGAAAATGAAATCGTCGAAGCCGTCTTCGTTCACGTCGACGACTCGATAGCCAGTATCGATGCCATGTTCATTTGGAATGCCAGCCGGTAGTCGACTGGCGAAGGGCACACGCGAATGTTCGTTCGGCTTTCTAGTGACAACCTCCAACTTCCCATCGCGGTCGAGATCCGAAAGGCGAACATTGCGGCTACTGCCGTCCTCGTTTCGAAGCGAGTTACCATTGAGCAGATTGTTATTGATGAGGTCTAGCGCTTCCCGGAAAGTTAGAAACTTGACTTTTGTGCCGTGTTTGTTGACAGCATGATCGATTAACTCAACAATCTGATCGCTGCGAATCCAACCGTGTGGATGGAAGACAAGATTAAACGTTCCTTGCTTGATGACGACTGCGTCGAGCGCTGCTTTCATGTCCTCAACTGTTTTAGGATTGTTTGGCATTTGAATGTTTTGGGCTTCCCAGTCGCTCGGGACGACGCACGGAAACTCCCAACACGTACCGCCGATGATGTAGGGGTAGGGATAGTCCTCGATTGTGTTGACGAAGGACTTGAACGGCAGGTACTTGCGAAAACGCTCCTTGCCGTCAGCGTCTAGGACAAGTTCACGCGGCAGGTCTTTGTCCTTTGATGTGGTGATGTTGAACACAGACGTATCGATCTGCAGGTGGTTCCCGTTCTCCGTCGTCCGGTTAAAGATTTCAGTCCAGAAGCGAGGGCTTGGCGTGTTCAACGAATCGCAGCACGGCATCCGGAACGCGACGGGCTTGTTGCCTGGAATTTGATTCATCAGATCGATGCAGCGATCGTAAGTGCTCTTCGCTTTCGCGAAGTCTCCGCCCTGAAGTAGCGGGCAGGGATGGTCGACCGTATGGCATTCGATGCTGAGCCCTTCGGTGAGCCACGTTTGTAACTGCGGATCGGTCGGATCGACTTTACACGTCATGATGCTGACGGGCGCGCGGCCATCGATTTGCTGCAGTCGCTCCAAGATCGGTCGGAGATACGCTTCATACTTCGCTGTATCTCGCATATCGTCGATCGCGAGCACGACGACCGCTTCGACACCCTCCTCGCCGACCCACTGAGGCGTCGTCAGCTTGGGAAAGTCTCGTCCGACGTAATACGGATCGCAAGGTTCGTCGAGGTCGGTCAAGCGGTTACCGTCAGCTGCAACGATCGAGTGATATGAGCTGCACAATACGAGGCCGATGGCGAGGGTAAGTGATGCGCGCATCAGGGAGAATCTTCCAAATAGGTTAGGCGGGAAGTTGGCAGAGAGACATGATACCATTGGTCCAGCCGTGCTGCGAAATGAATCTGGTTTGGTTAGAATGACGGTCGTCATGAAAGTATGCCGTGCTCTTTGGAGATTGATCGATGCTGCCGACTTCGTCCCGATGCTTAACTTTATGTGTCGCCGTTAGCTGGTTGTCTCTCTTGTTATCGATGGCGCTCTTGAACGCTGAAGAAGCGTCAGCGCCAAACGGTTGGAAAGCGGTCTCGCCGCGAGATGAGATTCGACCGAACTTTGCCCGCCGAGAGAAAGGTGGGCCGAACGGCAGCGGCAGCTTTGTAATTGAAGCGGATGAACGCGAAGGGTTGTTCGGATGGTGGGAGAAGACGCTCGACGTTGAAGGTGGAAAGTTCTATCGGTTCTCGGCGGTGCGGAAAGCGAATGGAGTCGAATCGCCTCGACGGACAGCGGTGGCGAGAGTTTTGTGGCGCGACGATCAAGGACATGCAGTCTTGCATGACGAGCCTGCGTGGGCATCGTATCGACCGGGCCAACGTCCCAGATCGGAGCCAGAGTTTCCGACGGATCAGGGCGTTGATGAAAATGGCTGGACCACGGTCGCTGGCGTTTATCATGCTCCGACTGACGCGACCAAAGCCATCGTCGAGCTGTCGTATCGCTGGGCACCGAGTGGACGAGTCGAATGGTCCAACGTCGAGCTGAAGCAAACAGAGGCTCCCGAGCCTCGCAAAGTTCGACTGGCGACAATCCATTACCGACCGCGCGACGGCAAGACTCCGGCTGAAAAGTGTAGGCTGTTCGCGCCTCTGATCGAAGAGGCAGCAAAGCAACGTGCAGACCTTGTTGTGTTGCCCGAGACATTGACCATTTACGGCACGGGCAGTGCTTACGCTGAGTGTGCTGAAAAGATTCCTGGTCCGTCAACGGACTACTTCGCGCAGCTTGCAAAGAAACATGACTTACACATCGTCGCCGGATTGCTCGAACGCGATAAGCACTTGATCTACAACGTCGCCGTTTTGATCGGGCCCGATGGCGATATCATCGGCAAGTATCGCAAAGTCACTTTGCCACGCGGAGAGATCGAGGGGGGATTACACCGGGCAGCGACTATCCAGTCTTTCAGACGCGATTCGGTAAAGTCGGCATGATGATTTGCTACGACGGGTTCTTTCCCGAGGTGGCTCGCGAGCTGAGCAATCGCGGTGCGGAGGTCATCGCCTGGCCTGTCTGGGGATGTAACCCGATGCTAGGTTCGGCACGCGCCTGCGAGAATCACGTCTACGTCATTAGCAGTACCTATACGGATGTGGCTTCGAACTGGATGATCTCGGCCGTTTACAATCACGACGGTCGACCGCTGGCGCAGGGAGAGGAATGGGGGAGCGTCGCGGTTGCCGAAGTTGATTTGAGCCAGCCGCTGCTGTGGCACAGCTTGGGTGATTTCAAGGCGCAAATCGCTCGACATCGACCGCCAGTAACTCCCGCCGAGAAATAATGCCCTCGCTACACGAGACGGCTTGCCGCTGCTAGGATGAGTCGCAACCAAGCAGATACATTTAATTGTGAGATCCCATCGATGCCCAGCGTGGAAACCGAATTTGACCAGCTTCAGGAAGCACTCGAGAGCGGCGGTGCCGAGGCCGCATTGGATCGACTTGCCGACTATCTTCGTGATAACAAAAAGTATCACGAGCTGTTTGAAGCACTGAAGATGAAAGTGCGGTTCAAACTTGGCCTGCCGCTAACTTACAGCGACGCGGGCGATGAATTGGACGAATCGACGCGAACGAAGCTGGAGGACGGGCTCATCGTCGCATGCCGCGACGTTGGGACCGCGTTGATGCGCGAAGGAGCCGTCCGGGAGGGATGGATGTATCTTCGCCCAGTTGGTGACCGAGTCGCGGCAGCCGCTGAACTGGCGAAGGTCGAAGCCAATGAAGAGAACCTCGAAGAGTTGGTCGAAATCGCGCTGCACGAAGGTGTCGATCCCAAACGCGGATACGCGCTCGTCTTGAAGAATCACGGAACGTGCAATGCGATCACGACGTACGAGTCAGTTGTAGCGCGTCAGAGCAAGGAAGCACAACAGGCCGCAGCCGGATTGCTTCTCGAGCACGTTCATGAAGAGCTGGTCGCGACAGTCCGAGCAGACATCGCACAGCAACAGGGGGCCGAGCCCGCCGAAACGACGCTGAAGGAGTTAGTCGCCGATCGTGATTGGTTGTTCGGCGAGCACTCGTATCACCTGGACACGACACATCTGGCTTCGACCGTTCGCTTCTCGCGGTTGTTGGAAGATGAAGCCCAGCTGCGTTTGGCGTTGGATTTGACCCAGTACGGACGGCGGCTCAGCTCGCAGTTCCAGTACAAAGGAGATCAACCGTTCGAAGACATATATCCGTCACATGCGTTCTATCTCGGAGCGTTACTTGGCGAAGACGTCGAAGCTGCGATCGACTATTTTCGAGAGCGCGCGGAAACGCTCGATCCCAACGAGCATGGCGGATCGCCTGTCGAAGCCTATGTGCAGCTGCTTGATCGGCTAGGAAGATGCGATGAAGCAATTGCCGCGCTTTTGAGTTTTGTCCAAAAACAGCCTGATGCTGCCTCCCAAGCCATCCCGCTGATGCTAGAACTGTCGCAAAAGTCCGGAAACTTTGACAAGTTAACGGCTTACTGTCGTGATCGTGGAGACGTACTTGGGTTTGCCACGGCCTCCCTTTGCGCAGCAGTACCGCCGGTCTAGTTCAATTGCCGGGCGCGGCTGTGCTGTTTCCGCGCAGCCGCATTGAAATGGAGTCATCGCCAGTCGTATCGCCGAGAATCCGAAACACCCGCTGGTCGGCTACGATCTCAACCTGAATCCGGGTCTCGCGCCGACACTCGACCGATTTCCCCGGCCCCAACTGACGCCGGGCTCTCAAATCGGAATTTTTTTGGGTTTCGGCTTCCCCACCCATGCACTGCCACAATTAATAGGCTAAGGTTTTGGAACGGTGACCGTTCACGAGTGATAGGCAATATGTAACGGGTCATTGTTGGACATACTTGGCAAATCAGGGAGGTTTGCTAACTTTGGTAATTATCGCTTGACGAAGTGATAGCAGGTAGGTTATTTAATTAACTTGCGTGCTCTACGGTACTTGACAAATTTCGGCAAAAGGTCTTTTTTCTTTGAGGGAGTGCTTAGCATGAAACGTATTTTGGTAGCAGCAGTTTGTGGTCTCTTGTTCGCTGGCACGTCGGCTTTCGCAGCTGATGGAGCTCAGAAGGATGGTGCCGCTCAGAAGGACGGCGCAGCCCAGAAGGGTGGCGATGCCGCTCAGAAGGAT
>JACKQG010006293.1_pt1 | contig 12626 bp, 9 predicted proteins | sample 8237621 | NCBI WGS metagenome assembly JACKQG01 (sample SAMN15677084, study PRJNA649215) | marine metagenome | biome: marine; feature: Black Sea; material: saline water; isolation source: suspended particulate matter (SPM) from the Black Sea western gyre | collected 2013-06-09/2013-06-10 | depth...
TGGCCTTGCAGGTCTCGAAGAAGCCCTCGATCTTCTCGTTCACCCCGCCGATGGCCTGCACCTCCCCTTTCTGGTTGACCGAGCCGGTGACGGCGATGCCCTGCTTGATGGGAAGGCCGGACAGGCTGGAGAGAAGCGCATAAAGCTCGGCGCTGGACGCGCTGTCCCCATCCACCCCTGAGTAGCTCTGCTCGAAGACCAGGCGGGCCGAGAGGCTAAGGGGCTTGTCCTGAGCGTATTTGCCGGCCAGATAGCCGCCCAGGATCATCACCCCTTTGGTATGGAGGGGACCACCTAGCTTGGCCTCCCGTTCGATGTCTATGAGACCCGCCTGCCCCAGGCCTATGCTGGCCGTGATCCGAGAAGGCCGGCCGAAGGCGATGTCGCCCAGGCCGGAAACAGCGAGACCATTCACCTGGCCCACCTCCTCTCCTACCGCATCAATGATGATGCTACCCCGCTCGATCATCTCGTTGACCCTCTCCTGAACGAGATTAGAGCGATAGTACTTCTCCTCGATGGCCTTCTGCACGTGAGCGGCTGCCGTGTAAACGGAACCCTCCTGGGTTGCGTAGAAGCTGGCCTCCCGGATGATGTCCGAGATCTCGCCGAACCTGGCGGAGAGCTTCTCCTGATCATCAGCCAGCCGGGAGCTGTGCTCAATGATCTTGGCCAACGCTAAGGCGTCAAGGTGTTTCAGCTCATCTTCACAGCAAAGGGTGCAGACAAAAGCGGCGTAGTCCCTTATGTTTTCGTCAGTGCGGGCCATGCGGGTGTCGAAATCAGCTTTGACCTTGAAGAGCTCGCTGAAATCTTCATCCATGGTGTAGAGGAGATAATAGAGGTTAGGTTGCCCGATGAGAAGTATTTTGGCGTCCAAAGGGATAGGCTCAGGCCGCAGGCTCTTGGTAGTGACAAAGCCCAGCCTCTCTCCAGCCTCCTCTACGGCGATCTCTTTGCTCCTGACAGCTCGCTTCAGGCTATCCCAAGAGAAGGGGTTGCGCAACAGCTCTTCGACAGATAGTACTAAGTAGCCGCCGTTGGCCCGGTGGAGAGAGCCCTCTCTGATCATAGTGAAGTCGGTGATGAGGGCGCCGAACTGGGCCTCTTTCTCTATGCGGCCAAAGAGGTTATTGTAGGTGGGGTTGAGCTCCATGATCACCGGCGCCCCTTCGAGCGCGGAGTTGTCCACAATGACATTCACCTCGTATTTCCTGAAGGGCAACTCCGCTGCTCCAGGCGCGGCCAGGGGAGAAACAGGCTGGGCCTGAGCTTCACCCCTGAACTGGGAGAGGTTCTCCACGATGTCATCCTGTACCTCCTTCAAGCAGCCCTCGATCTCCGGAAGCCCTTCGTATTTCTCCACCAATTCGGTAATCGCGGGGGCCACAGAGAAGAGAGCTACCTCCTGGTCCAGTTTCCGTAACGCCTCGTTGGCCTTCTTCTCCAGGCCCGTCAACTGTCTCATGGCCCTCTTTAGCTCCTCTTGCAGGCCCTCCCGCTTTTGCAGCACTTCCTGTTTTACCTCCGGGCTCAGCTCCCTGAATTCCTCTTCGCTGACGGGCTTTCCCTCCATGACAGGAATGATAAACAGGCCCATGGGGCTCATTTGCAGAAGGAATCCCTCCCCCTGAGCCTTCTCGCCCATTTGAGAGGTGAGCTCTTGTCTCTGCCTCTGAAAGCCTTGAACGGTCTCTTCTCGCTTGGCGGCATACTCATCGCTCTCGAAGATTCGGGGAATCTCTCGCCGCGCCCCATCCAACAGGTTCTTCATCTCCCTTTGGAATTCTCGCCCTCTGCCTGGGGGCAGGCGCAGGGCCTTGGGGCGATAGGGATCACGGAAGTTATTCACGTAGCACCAGTCGGAGGGCACAGCTTTGCCCCTGGCTACTTCCTCCAGGAAGCGCCTGACAGCCGTGGTCTTCCCCGTGCCAGGTGGGCCGGCGACGTAGATGTTGAACCCAAAATCCTGGATTCCCAAGCCAAAATCGAGAGCTCTGGCCGCCCTCTCCTGGCCGATGATGGTTTCGAGAGGCTCCACCTCCTCGGTCGTCTCACAGCCCAGCATCTGGGGGTCGCAGATCCTTCGTAGTTTATCAACGGGCAGTTCTTGTGCCACTTATCTCCTCCTAGCTCTATCTTTCTCTCGGTCCTCAAGGGTCGCGATGATGGTCCGACAAAAGGCAGGCAGATCACTGGGCACGCGAGAGGTGATGAGATTGCCGTCCTGCACCACCTCCTGGTCCAAATAGGTCGCGCCAGCGTTGATGACGTCGTCCTTGATGGCGCTGACACAAGTGATCTGGCGGCCCTTCAGGATGCCCGCCGAGATCAGCACCCACCCGGCATGACAGATGGCGGCCACCACCTTGCCCTGCTCGTTAGCCTGCCGAACCAGCTTGAGGACGGCCTCGTAGCGCCGCATAAGGTCCGGGGCGTAGCCGCCAGGCACGATGACGGCGTCGAAGTCGGCGGCGTCAACCTCGTCGGCTGCGGCGTCCACCGTCACGGGGTAGCCGTGCTTGCTGGTGTAGGTCTCCGCGCTGCCCGTGCCTATGACCTTGACCTCGGCTCCTGCCTCCCGCAGCCGCAAGAGAGGATACCAAAGCTCCAGTTCCTGGTAGTTGTTCTCCGCCAGGATTGCTATGTTCTTACCGGTTAGACTCATTTTTTGACCTCCCTACTTATTTTTTGCCACGAATTACACGAATTTCACTAATTTTCCTTTTCTTCGTGTCAATTCGTGAAACCTGTCCTGAGCCTGGTCGAAGGATTCGTGGCAGAACGGTTCACTCCCCAAACAGTTCCGCGATGTCCTGCACCGCGCTGCGCCGCTCCCCTGCTCCCATGGCCCTATAGAACTCCTCATCGTACTTGCGGGTGCGCACCTGGATGGGCATGGGCACGGCGTGGCCCATGAGGAGAACTTGCTCACGGGTGTCCAGGCTCTCCAGCGCGCCCCGCAGGAAGCTGCGGTTCGCCACTCCCGTCAATACGGCGTCTATGTCCCGTTCCTCGGTCAGCTTGCCGGTGACGCGGGTGCCGAGCTGGCTCATCACCTCAGGATCAATGCCACTGGGCCGCTGATCCACCACCATCAGGGTGACGTAGTACTTGCGCAGCTCGCGAGCTATGGTGCCGAAGATGGTCTGGCGGGAAACAGCGGGACTGAGGAACTTGTGGGCCTCCTCCAGAGTGATCACCAGAGTGCGAGGCTGATCGGCCGCGGCCTGGGTCTGCTCGTAGCGCTCGACCTTCCCCTGGTAGAGGTGGCGTACCCGCCGGGTGACGATGTTGGCTACCAGCATGTGATCCAGAGGTCGGTCGTGCCGCCCGAAGTGCAGGATGACGTGCCTCCCCTTGTCCAACGCAGCCACCATCTCGTCAATGACGCTGAAGGGGACCTCATCAACCACGTAGTCCAGGCGGCCTATGTCCCTCAGCTTGCGTTGCAGGGCCTCGGTAGCTCCCTGGTGGGCTGCCCTGGCCTCACAGAAGCTGGCCATGTCCTCCGGACTCATCCCGAGGAGCCTCCTCAACCACTCCTTGCCGTAGCTATCCTGCAGGAGACCCACCGTCGTCTTGGACGCTGAGGTCAGGTCCAGCTCCTCGGCCAGAAGCATCACGTCCTCGGCCTCGATCTGGTTGAGGCCGATCTTGAGCGTCACGTCCACGTTGCGCCCCTCGCGGCTGGCGGCCCTCTCGTCCAGGGAGTAGACGAGCACCTTGCTGCCGAAGAGGTGGCGTAGCCCCTTGACCCACTGGCCGTCCTCCGAGCGCTTGCCGAAGGCGTACTCATCGTGCATGTCGAAGATGAGGTTGACCCCCACCCCGGCCTGGATAATGCCGCATAGCAGGATGCGAACCAGGAAACTCTTGCCCGTGCCCGTCTGGCCGAAGATGCCGTTGGATCGCTCCACCAGGCGGTCGAGCTTGATGCAGATGGGGATGTCCATGGTCAGCGGTGTACCCATGGCGAAATTCCGCTTGCTCTCTTCGCCGAAGACGGTGGCGAAGTCCATAGCATCGGCCTGGCACAGCTCGGCGAAGTGCATGGGGATAGTGCGCACCGGCTGCGGCGACGACAACTCATCGAGAAAGGCGAGCTCGTCGCCCTTCTCCAGCATGAGCATGGGCTTGACCTGCACCGTGGCGTAGGTGTTGATGCCGGAGAGGGCCTGGGCGATAAAGGGCGAGGCATCGCGCGGCGGATCGGCCAGCAGCCTGGCATCAGTGGCCCGCAGTTGCATGTCCGAGATCATGCTAAAGTAGCGGTTGTGCGCCCCCTCCACGATCACGAAATCGCCGATGCGCAGATCCTCCGTCGAACAGCGCGGATCCAGCCGCACCGTCAAACCCGCGTTGAACGCGCCGTCGGTTACTACGCCTAGTCGTTTACGTTTCATCTCTCTCCACTCCTCACATCACTTTGGTGAAAAAGCGAGTCCAGCGCCGGCCGAGTAGGAGCGAAGCGACGTATCGAGGCCAAGCGGGTTGCCCAGAGAGCCGCTCGCTTGATTTCGATACGGCCTGCGGCCTACTCAATCGGCGCTCGCTCCCGCATACTTCTCTTCCAGCGTCTTCCGCAACCGCTTCTCATCGGTCACAGAGGCTTCCCACTCCCAGTAATCGCGCTCCACCTCGTAGGAGTGCTTATTCGGAATCTGGCCGTCATTCCATGCCCGCTTGAAGGCCTCAAATTCCATCTGGTAGCGGTCCTCGAACTGTTTCCGCAGTTCCTCCGCCTCTTTGAGTTTGAGATGCATCAGATCCTTCGTGATCATTGGTTGTATCGACCCTTTCGCAGTTCAATCTCTCCCAGCAGTGGTTTCGTGTTGGGTATTGCTGAATTGATCGGGGGCTCAATATAACATCAAATCCGGAGGATTCACCGAATCGGCGGGGCAAGATTCGATAAATCCTTGAAATTCGTTGTTATATTGGGAAGACCCTCATAACTCCCTACGGTCACCGTGGCGCGACGCTGGCCTTGATCTCCAGCGCCCAGTCGGTCTCGTCGTTGAGGATCTTGCGTCCCAATTCATCCCCGTAGGCGGTGAGCTCGGGGATGTTGCTGACGTCGTCCATCGGGATGGGCCTGTCCAGGTCCACCTGGAAGCGGCGGAAATCGAGTTGCTCGAAGAAGGTGCGCACCAGGTGCACTTGCTGGTCGTCGGCCGTCTGGAGGAAGGCGCCCAGCACCGGCCCGAGCCAATCCCAGGCCCACCAGCGGTTGGCTTCGCCGGGCTGGAGCGTGTGCGGCTCACGGCCCGTGCCCAGGCTGATGAGCGTCGTCTCGGCCGGGTCCCATTCCAGGCAGAAGCGCGACTCGTAGGCCGCCAGGTAGCACGGGTTGCCGTACGAGCCCACGCCGCCGTCCACGTACCGTCCCTCGACCGGCGGGAAGTAGGTGGGCACCGTACAGGAGGACAGCACCGCCCTGGCCACTGGCCACACGGCGTACTCCTCCTTCCACGGCTTGATGAAGCGCGTGCGCTTGGTCACCAGATCGAAGGCGGTGATGACCACGTCGGTGGGCGGGTCGGCCGCCCAGAAATCGCCCATCGTCATCTCGCCGACGTGCTGCTTGAGAGCGGCCTCCGTTGGCTCCGGGGAGTAGCGGTAGCGAGTGAGCGGCCACAGCCAACTGCGCCAGGTCTTGCGGAAGGCGGTCTCGCCCAGCTCGCAGTAGAGCCCGTGCATCTCCGCCCCGCTCAGCCCCGCCCCGATGCCAGCCGAGATGATAGAGCCCGTGGAAGTCCCCGCCGCCAGCCGAAAAATCTCGTGGGACGACTGGCCCAGGTGCTCCTCCAGGATGGCCAGCGCGCGGGTGACGATCACCCCCTTGATGCCGCCGCCGTCAACGGCAATGGCCACGTGTTTGCGGAATGGTTTCATGTTTACCTCCCCTCCACTACCTTAACCTCTTCCTCCGTCAACCCGTACAGCCGATAGACGATCAGGTCAATCAGGCGGTCGGTGGTGGCGATGCGGGCCAGCAGTGGCCGCAGTTTCTCCACCGATGCCTCCCACTCGCCCTGGATCAGGTCCGATGCATCGCGCCCCTTCACGTTGACCTTTGTGATCTTGCGGCGGTTGCGGTCCAACACGCGCCGCATCTCCGCCCAGTCGTGCTGGTGGTAGGCCTTGAGGCTGGTCTTGAGCGTCCAGTCCTCGACGGGCAGCCCGGCGTAGTCAGCCAGCCAACTCAGGAAGCCCCGCGCCTCGGCCTGTTTCTCCTTGTTCATGGCGATCATCTGTTCCGCCAGGTGGGCCAGCAAGTCGTGGACGACGTCGGATTGTTCAGGGTCGGTGGTGAGCCGGGCGTCCAGCCAGCGGCCAAGGTTTGAATCACGGAAGGCATGGAAGGCAACGGAAGACACGGAGACCCCTTCCGTGCCCTCAACCCACTCAGTGGCCTCAGTGATTCCAACCGCTGTCAACTGCGCCCGCTCGTCGGGTGGGGTGGTGAAGGCGAAACGAAATCCTGGCAAACTTGCGATCTCACGAGTGCTTACGTGGTTGTTAGTGCTCGTGATGCGGAATCTCCATTCAAGCAACTGCGAATTGAGTAGGGCCAACAAAGCGTGTGCTCTGTTGCTGCTCGTAACTGGAAAGTAGGAAATGCTATCAAAACAATGGGAAGGCAAAGGTAAAGGCGCAAAAATCAGACGACGCCAGTTATCCAGCGCAGCATTGCGCTGATAGCCAATACGTGCAAGCTTAGTGTGTCCAACCTTCTCACCACTTACCTGCCGTTCATATGCCTGGACATCTATGTACTTGCCTACCCCCTGTTTGGCCTCAGGTCGAAACTCGTATCGCTGCACATTTCCCCCCCGAAGCACCTTTGGGCCGATAGATGGATCCGTACTCAGGATGTGGGCCATTGTGGTCTCGTTGATCTCGCCCTGATACGTTTGCACCAAATCACCCATCAGGCACAATCGTCCACTGCGGGAAGATAGCCTCTTTGCTAGGTGCAAAGCCGCAGTAGACGGCAGCAAAGGAATCGCAAGGCCATCTTCGTCGAAGATTCCCAGGTCGGCCCTTTCACAAAGATAACTCCCGCTAATTTCATCAAACAGACGCCCCGGATGAATAGTCACTCGAAACGGATATCGTTCTCTGGGCGAATTCCGCACTATAATGACACAAGTCGGCAACTTGGCATCTGGGAACACTCTTCGTGATGGGTCATCTTTTTGCGGGAACGCATCAACCCTGAGGAAGCTACAATGATTCAGCAAGTGTTCTCTTAACCCCTTTGTCTGCTGATCCGCCAGTAGTGACATCGGCACGATGAGACCAGTGGTGCCATCGAGACGTACAAGAACCACGGACCGGGCAACGAACAGCCGGAACAGATCAATCTTGCGCCCCCGGGCCGGTTGTAAGCTTTCATCAGAATTGATAAACGTCATGAAGTGAGAAAGGTCCTCCCCGCGCTCTTTTTCAGCCAGTACATCGTAAGGCGGATTCCCCATCACCACATCAAACCCTGCCTGCTCCTTCAGTGGGCGGCCGAAGCGGTCGAAGAAGACCTCGGGAAACTCCAACTCCCAGTGGAGGAAGCGCTTCTCCCTGGCAATCTTCTGGGCGTCTTCTATCATTTCTACTAGGCGCCGGGGAAGACGGTCCGCCCGGCCATTCTGAATCGCATCCGCCAGAAACCGGTACACCGTCAACAGATCAACTGGCTTCTCCCGTTTCTGCTCTGAGTAGACCTCCTTGGTCTCAGCCACACCTTTGAGACCCTGCTGTTGCGCTCGGAAGCTCTCAATGGTCTGAACCACCTGATTCTCAAGTTCAACGACCACTCCAAAGTAGCGGGCAGTCCACAAATCGGCCAGCAGACGATAGCGGCGCGTCAGTTCCCCCCGAAGCTGCCGGTAGATGCGCTCCTGTTCCTTCACCCCCTCCACCGTGCTGCTGTCCGTCCCCTCTATGAGCCACATGCTGTCCACGGCGGTCATCATGCTCTGGCGGAAGGCATCGTCCTCAAACATCGAAAGCTGGCCAGCGGCTTCTTCTTCTTCGGTCTTGCGGCGGCGTTTCTTGACCACTGGCGCGCCCCCCAGGTCGGCCACTCGCGCCCCGATCAGACTGTTGCCACAGCGCAGGTGATGATCGAGAAACGAGAGCGGTTTGTCCCTGGACACTGTGGCCAGCCACAGTGACAGCTTGGCCAGTTCCACGGCCAGTGGATTCAGGTCTACTCCGTAGATGCAACTTTGCACCACCTGCCGCTTCCAGTAATCCAGTTCCGCCTCGGCTCCCAGCCCCACCGTGGCCTCCAGGCCCAGGACTGCCAGGTAGCGGGCAATGTATTCCATAGCCTCCACCAGGAAATGCCCGCTGCCCATCGCCGGGTCAAGCACATTCAGCGACAGGACGTCGTTGATCAAGTCCTCTTCGGTGACGTTCTGGCGGTCGGCCCAGCGAGCAAAGGTCTCATCCAACAGCGGCTTCAACGTCTGCTCCACGATGTACTTGACGATGTAGTCGGGCGTGTAGAAACTGCCGCTGGCCTTGCGCTCGCCGCGGTCGGTGACCAAGTAGACTCGACCAGTGGGGACGGCCACCTCCTGTCCCTCGCCTGCCGAGACGTATCGCTCCCGTCCCTTCTCCTTCACCACCGCCAGGTCCTCCTCGGCGCTGCGCAGCTGATACTCCAGCAAGCCTTCGTAGATAGAGCCCAGGTGCCGTACCTCCAGGTCGCGGTAGTCCACGAAGACCCGTCCCTCCTCGGTATCAATGCGAGCTAGCAAGTCAATCGCTTGCCGCAGTCCGTGATCGCCCACGGCGTACTGTTCCAGGAAGGGATGCTTCTCCGGGGCAAAGAGGTCGCCGTTGTAGGCTGGCACGCCCAGATGCTCGTTGCCCTTGTTGATAGCTCCGAACAACTCCTCCAGTCGTGGCCAGTAAAGACGAGATGTGGGCAGAATCGGCTTGCTCAGGGTGCGCTCGATCTCCTTCTTGATAGCATCTAGACTGTAGCTCAGGCGGTAGGTCTCATTTTCCTGCAAGGGCAACAGTCCCCGGCTCTCGGCATAGAGGATGAACAGCAGGCGGTAGAGCAGAATCAACGAGTTGTCGTAGATGGCCTTGAGGGTATCGGAATCAGGGGCTAGACCGCTGCCCGTGCAGTCGAGGAAGCCCTGGGCTACGTGGCGCAGCGCGTCGTAGACCTGCTCCTTCAGGTTCTCGCTCACCCCTTCTGCGTAGTCACGGCTCTCAGCCAGGATAATGTCCAGCCAGGTACGGCCTTCGCCGTTGGGAATGAAGGATGCCTGGCGGAAGAAGAGGTAGAAGTACTTGAAAGCTTCGATGTCACCATTGCCCAACAAAGCGGGCAAGTCCACCTCGTAGTAGTAGTTCAGCTTGTGGGCCGTGTCCCTGTGGTAGAGCCTCCAAGCCCGGCCATTGGTCAGGATGCCCCAGGCCTGGCCGGTGTGGAGCATGTAGAAGTAGATTTGCCAACTGGGGTTCTTGTTGGTGAAGGGATCGCGGGGCTTGCGGCCCTCGCCCTTGAGAGTCTGATCGAGAGAGCGGTCCCAGTGCTTGGCATCGCCCACAGCCAGAGCGGTGGCGGGGTAATCCTCCTGGCCTTGGAGAGGCTTGGCGGACTTGCGGGCTTCTTTAGTGGGGAAGAAAACATAGTCGGGCCGGCGCACGCCATCGGGTGTGGCAATGCTAGGCTGCACCTCGAAGACGTGGTTCAAAGCCTCAAGCACGGGGCGAATCCAGTCCCGTTCCGTCTGTGCCTCGTTCTCCGTGGGAGTGAAAGCCGCATAGATAGTCTGGAGCCGCTTCATGGCGGCCTGAGCCTCCCTGGTCGCCTCCTGCCAATCGAGCCGTCGGGGCAGCAGGTGATCGAGATAGTAGTCGGAGAAAAGATAGTGGTTATGATGCCTCTCCAGAAGCAGAGTGAGTTGTTGAGGTGAATCAGACATCGTTCCTCCCGGCACCGGCCGAGATGATAGAGCCGGTGGAAGTGCCCGCCGCCAGCCGGAATATCTCGTGAGACGACTGACCCAGGTGATCCTCCAGGATAGCCAATGCGCGGGTGACGATCACTCCCTTGATGCCACCGCCGTCAACGGCGATGGCGACGTGTTGGCGAAACGGTTTCATGGTGGCTTCTCCCCTCTCGTCCCATTAACTCGCGCTGTTCGGAAACGTACATTTCCAGAACAATTCCCAGTCAGGAAGCATCCTAGTTGCTTTTCGATCCTTTTCCCACTGCTTCAGCATCTCCTCTGTCGATGGAAAGCGATCATCAATATTCAGAGACAGCATCCGCAGTGCATATCTCCCTGCAAAGAATGACCCCAGTCTCTTGTCCAACTGGGCGCCGTGAATTCGTGCCCCAGCGCTTGGAGGCGGTTTACCAAATAACAGAGAATGTATGAATGCACCTAGGGCGTAGATATCCGAACGCGGTTCCGCTAATCCACGGAATTGCTCAGGGGGCGCATATCCCTCTGTACCCAACGGCACTTGCAAAGTTCCTCGTTTGTGGAAAATAGCAGATACCCAATCCAGAACGACAACGCTCTTATCTGACTTACGGACAAGAATATTGGACGGCTTAATATCTCGGTGCACAATTGAGGGCCTAAGGCCATGAAGGTAAACTAACGCACGCATTAACTGCGTTGTCCACGTCTCCACCCACCCCTCGCCAAACCCTGTCGGGTTAATCTCTAACAATTGATCTAGAGACCATCCTTCATAGAATTCAAGCACGATAAAGACAGAATCCAGCTCGTGCCAAAAGGTTACGGTACTTGCAATATTCTCGTGATCGAATCTAAAGTCAACAGGAACAGCAATTTCGGACGGCACTTGTACATCTATGCGCTTGATGATGCATTCAGCTTGAGCTTTGATGTCATAAGCTTTGTAGACTGTGCTTAACCCCGTAGATGCGATTACTTCAGAAATCCGGTAACGGTCTTTAAGGAGATCCCTGTCATCAACCTTTAGAGGAGCTTGCTCAAGCAACGACTGCTCTAACCGTTCCAAGCTTTCTCGCAACACAATCACTTGCGTCTTCGTCTGGGCCTTCTCTTCGATTAGCTCATCTGTAACTTTCTTTTCCACTTCGAATCCCCCTAATCGGACTTCGGCCCTCAACAACTCTTCCTTGGTCTTACGCCATTGGTGCAAAATCCAATCTTGGATATCGCGTTCCACCTGATGAGCCAAGGTTAAAGCATCACTGAAGGTCTTGTAGGTGTGCTTCTGCCCCAGCTCGCCGATGAGTTTTTGCAATGCCTGCTCACGATCCACAGCGAAATCCTTGATGTAGATGAAGCGAGGCTTGCCTAGCCGATCAGCTTCGCGATACTCCTCCTCGGTGGCCGGACTATACTGGTTCCAGAAGATGCCGATGTAGACATCGGCTTCCTGCACCCCCTCCAGATAGGCGGTCTGAGCCGCCTCTGGCCGCGCCCCGAAACCCTCAAACCAGATGACCTCCATGCCTCGCTCAGCCAGTGCATTGTGCACAGCCATCCGCTCATTGTGGAGCTCCGTCATCGTTGAACTGAGAAAGACTTTAAGCTTCTCCATGGCCCTGTCTCCATGAAAACTATTAAGATTGTCCCGGCTCAATCGCATACAACACCGTCATCAACCGCTCGTAGTCGTATTTGAGGAGGGCGGCGATTTCCCGCGCGGCCCGCTCCAGCCACTCTCTGTGCTTACCTCAGCCCGCCTCTCGTCTGGCAGCATCTTTGATGGCCTCCCAAAGCCCAAGAACTTCCGCACCCAGTGTTCTGGCCTGACCGTCCACGTAGGCTTCGTCAAAGGCGGCACTCTGCTCTGGATCGACGCCCAGGTAGTGGAAGACCATCATCTCGTAGATGTCCGTCTCGTGCTTGCGCGACCGCCCCTCGGCCCAGGCCATCAATTTGCCAACGATCACGTCCTCAGGACGAGCACACCATATCTCGAAGGGCTCGCTGTCCAGCACTTCGACCGTCTGCCGCACTCGGCGCTGGAACGCTCCACGATAGCGTGACGCCATTGTCAGGGGCACCAGGTCGGCCTTCTCCCCCCGACTGGTATCAATGATGTTGAACATGATGCCCAGGCGGATGGAATCGCGCATCTGCTCTGGATCGGCATAATAGCGTGGAGGGGGATAAGTGGCGACCAGGGCCTCAATGTGCTCCTCGCCCAAGTCCACCACCATGTCTATGTCGTAGGTGACGCGCGTGACGCCGTACACTGTGGCAGCGAAGGCACCAATGACCATGTAGGGTGCGCCGATGGCTTCCAAGGTGTGTAAGATATCTAGAAAAAGGCTAAGGTCTGGGGAACGTTCGTTGTTTGGCACGATCTGTCTCCTCCAGCACTCTCAAATTGATCTCGCGGAGTGAAAGGTGAGGGTACTGCCGGCGCAAGCGCCCACGGATCAACCCCACGGCCAGCTCTCGCGCATCCAGCATCACCCGAATGCGCTGCCCAGGTGTAAGTCTACCCAACAAGCGCATCTGTTCCAAGTCTATGGGATCAAAGCGATAGGAACCGCTGAGTTCTTGGTCAGGCATTGTTCCAAACCTCGTCATCAATCGGGTTGTCCCAGAAATCCAGGCTGCTCTCGGCTGCCAAGA
>JACKQG010000889.1_pt2 | contig 12623 bp, 10 predicted proteins | sample 8237621 | NCBI WGS metagenome assembly JACKQG01 (sample SAMN15677084, study PRJNA649215) | marine metagenome | biome: marine; feature: Black Sea; material: saline water; isolation source: suspended particulate matter (SPM) from the Black Sea western gyre | collected 2013-06-09/2013-06-10 | depth...
TTCCGGGGGTTATTCCTCGGAATCAAGACACCTAAACTCCTTTTCTGGGGCCTCCTGAGGTTCTGCGTCGTGGTCCTGATCACGATCCTCTCAGTTAGTTTAATTTTCGTCTACTACCAGGAGATCCTGAACTTCATCTGGACAAAGCCGGTAAGCTATTGGATCCTGTGGCTATGGTATCTCACTTCCTGGATTCTCTTTTTGTGCCTTGTTGGCTTAGCGGCGATTATTTCCTATCTGGTTTCACAAATCCTTTTCAGCGTCCTGATTATGGATCATATGTCCCGCATAACCGAACTAATAAATAGGGGCCAGGCAACAGAAGCTAAAAGGGTTTCCGTCCTGAAATTATTTGGTTATCTTGTCATGCAGGAAATTCCAAGGACGGTTCTTCCGGTCATCTTATCAATCCTCCTGATGATTGTCGGATGGTTAACACCCCTGGGGCCTGTCATAATGCTGGTTTCCTCCGGTGTCGCCGCCATATTCCTTGCGTGGGACAATACGGACCTCATCCCGGCAAGACAACTGGTCCCGTTCAAGACCCGTTTCCGTTTATTATTAAATTCTATTCCATTCCATTTAGGCTTTGGGCTCCCTTTCTTGATCCCAGGTTTGAATCTTCTCCTCCTATCCTTTGCGCCAATTGGCGCAACCCTCTATCACATGGACAAAAATAAAGAGCAGGTTTCGATAAAAAATTCTGTAATGCGCCACAACGGCGTATCATAAGGAAATCTTGCATCATATCCTGTCTTGACTTCTCACTCCTTGTGATTAAATTTTCTGAGTAAGCATCAATTTTCTATGGAGTTTCAATCTTAAAATTATGTCCGGTAAAGACTACTATAAGATCTTAGGGGTATCAAAATCAGCCTCCCCTGAAGAGATCAAAAAGGCCTATCGCAAATTAGCCCTCAAATACCATCCAGATCATAACAAGGGAAACAATTCCGCCGAGGCAATGTTCAAAGACATTAATGAGGCCTACGCAGTCCTTCGTGATCCTGAGAAAAAAAAGCAGTATGATATGTTCGGCGCCGAGGGTTTCCAGAACAGGTTCACACAGGAAGACATCTTCAAGGGCTTCGATCTGGGAAGTATCTTCAGAGAATTCGGATTCGGTGGAGGAGGCGGAAGAGGCCGCAACCCTTTTAGTCAGGCGTACGGAGGGGCGGGCGGCTTTGGACAGGACGGACGTGGTTGTCAAGGTCATGGTCAAGGGACAAAAGGTCAGAATCTGGTCTATGAGCTCCCGATGACCCTGGAAGAATTGTGCAAATCCACAAATAAGACGATCGCCTATCAGATTGACGGACGACAGGAGAAGGTCTCTGTCAAGATACCCGCCGGGATCAAGGGGGGGCAGAAATTGAGATTACAGGGGAAGGGTCAACCCGGTCTGTTTGGTGGTCCACCGGGAGATCTATATGTCCAGATTAAGGAGCTTGCACATCCTACATTCAGGCGGGAAAATGCTGACCTGTATGTAAATCAGAAAATCAGGTTTTCTGAAGCCGTATTAGGCTCCGAAATCGAGGTGCCGACAATCGAGCAAAAGATACTGAAGTTAAAAATCCCTCCCGGAACCCAGGATAATGCCAAATTTCGTTTGAAAGGTCAGGGTATGAAGGTCAACAACGGTTCAGGCAAAGGAAATGCCTACGTTGAAATTAACATCGAAGTACCAAAAGAACTGACAGAAGAACAGGAATCCCTGATGGAATCGTTAGCAAAGGTGGGATTATAGAAAAGAATTAAAGATATGCCATGAAAGCAATATGCGTTTTTTCAGGGGGCCTCGACAGCATGATGGCCGCTGATTTGATAAGGGCCCAGGGCATTGATGTCCTGGCCCTTTTTTTTGAAACCCCCTTTTTCAAATCCGGGAAGGCCAGAAAATCGGCTCGCGCAATTGAAGTCCCGTTTAAAGTGGCAGATATCACACGCCGCCACTTGGAAGTGGTCAAGCAACCGAAACATGGTTATGGCGGAAACATGAATCCCTGTATCGATTGCCATGCGCTGATGTTTCGAATCGCCGGTGAAATGTTGGAAGAGGAAAAGGCTGGTTTTGTTTTTTCAGGTGAGGTCCTGGGCCAGAGGCCCATGTCCCAGAACAGAAAATCCCTTGATCTGGTTGCAGCCGAAAGCGGGCTCAACGGACTTCTTCTGAGACCCCTTTCGGCAAAGCTCCTTGCACCAACAATTCCTGAAGAGAAAGGCTGGATCCAAAGGGAGCAGCTCCTGGATTTTCAAGGACGTTCAAGAAAACCCCAAATGGAAATGGCGCAAAGAAAGGGCATAACAGAGTATCCCACGCCAGCAGGGGGGTGCCTACTGACTGAAAAGGGTTTTTCGCGTCGATTGAAAGACCTGCTCACCTCCAAAGTCGACGTGGAGACGGGGGAGTTAGAACTCCTGAAGTTGGGGAGGCATTTTCGTATTGCCCCTCACACGAAAATTGTGGTGGGGAGAAACAAGAGAGAAAATGAGACCATCCGGTCCTTGGCAGGCGAAAATGATACCGTCTTGAGATCTGTTTCCGTACCTGGACCCACAGTGCTGGTCTCAGGAAAGCTTTCCGAAAACACCCTTGATATTGCAGGTGCTATCACCGTAGCATACAGCGATGCAGGGGGGCTTGATGCCAGTGAAGTCAGAATCAAAGAAGGGGCGCACGAAAGCAGGGTGGTATTTGTTAAAACAAGGGATAAGGTAGAATTCAGGCGCTACATGATATAAAATGGAGATTGAAGAATTACGAATTCAGGAATTTAGAAATTGAATGAAATATTTTTTTTAATCCCTAAATTCCTGAATCCCTAAATCCCTAAATTCCAGTTATGACAGCCCGTACTCCTTGATTTTGGCGATGAGCATGGGCCGGCTGATTTCTAAGAGTTTGGCAGATTGGGTCCGGTTCCCGTTGGTTGCTTTAAGGGCCTTTTCAATAAGATTTCGTTGCAGCTGTTTGGAGGCCTTTTTAATGGAAAGAGTCTCCAAACGGTCAAAATCCTGGGGAAACCCCTTGTTCCTGGTCAGGCTGGATGGAAGTTCCTTCACCGTTATCCAACGACCGGTTGAAAGAAGAACAGCCCTCTCCATAACATTTTCCAGTTCTCTCACATTTCCCGGCCAGTGATAGCCCATCAGAATAGCCATCGCTTCAGAAGATGGGGCTTCTACTCTCTTTTTCAGTTTCTTATTAAAAATATCTATGAAATAACCGGCCAGGAGTGATACATCCCCTTTCCTTTTTCTCAACGGTGGAAGATGAACGGTCAAGACATTAATCCGATAGTAGAGATCTTCACGGAATCTTCCTTTCTCTACTTCTTCACTCAAATCTTTTGATGTGGCTACCACAACCCGGACGTCAATTTTTCGTGAACCCACACCCCCCAGGGGAGTGATCTCTTCTTCCTGCAATACACGCAAAAGTTTTACCTGTAAAGAAAAGGGGAGTTCGCCAATTTCATCCAAAAATATGGTTCCTTTATCTGCCTCCTCAAAACGGCCCAACTTGTCTTTGACAGCATCTGTGAACGCCCCTTTCTTATACCCGAAGAGTTCACTTTCGATGAGGTTTTCAGGAATACCGCCACAGTTAATGTTAACCAAGGCTTCTGATGATCTTGGACCATTCGAGTGAATCGCCCTGGCAACCAGCTCCTTGCCAGTCCCGCTCTCTCCAGTAATAAGTACCGTGGTTTTGTGTTCAGCCACTTTCTTAACAAGCTCAAGGACATGGGCCATTGCTTCACTTCGTGCGATTATATTTCCAAATGAATACTGTTTTTCGATCTCGTTTATCCTGGTTTTCAACCTCAAATTCTCTTTTTGCAGTCTTTCCCGTTCCTCGGCCTTTCTCAGCGTCAAAAATACTTCGTCTGGTTTAAAGGGTTTAGAGATATAGTCGTAGGCTCCTTTTCTTATGGCCTCCAGGGCCGTTTCAACCGTTCCATAGGCGGACATCATAATATAGGTCTTTCCAGGATGTTTCTTAACGGCCTTTTCCAGGAATGCCATCCCATTCATACGCGGCATCTTTATGTCGCAGAGAATGTAATCAAAGTCGGTCTCAGTCATACATTGGAGTGCCTCAATTCCATCCTCGGCGCATTGGACAGCGTAACCGGTCTTCTCTAACATGATTTTCAACATATGCCGCATATTCTCTTCATCATCAATTACAAGCACAGTCTGCTGAGGCATGGTCTGTTTTCCCTTTATTTTCTTGTACCTGTTTACAGGTTCAGAGGTTCAAAAGCTAACTACATTCCCAAACTGGTACCGGCGGCGGCGGGATTGGGAATGAGAATGGAAATTCCTCAATCCCTCAATTCGCAATTCCTGAATTCGCGGTTAGTGGGATACCAACAATAATTTTAGTCCCTTTACCCGGAACGCTCTCCGCTCGAATTCTGCCCCCCAGCCCCTCAATAATCGTATAACAGACAGACAGACCGAGGCCGGTACCTTTCCCTGGTTCTTTTGTAGTAAAAAAAGGATCAAAAATGCGACCAAGCTCTTCCGGGGAAATTCCGATCCCCGTGTCTGTAAAGCTGATCATAATGGAGTCATCTTCATTCTCTGTGTCAATGTGCAAGACCTTTGAAGATAATCCATCAGATGACTCGGTGTCTGTCATTGCATCTGCAGCGTTTAAAATAATATTTAAGAATACTTGTTTTAGCTGGGTCATCCCTGCCCAAACAACATCTTTTATGGCGTCTAACTCCTGTCGTATCTCAATTTGATCCATCATTGGCTGGAGCTTGAGCAAGCTTACCGTTTCCATGATAAGCTGGTGTATTTCGATTTCTTCATGTTCGGCGCTTGCAGGTCTGGAAAAATCGAGGAGTTCTCTTATAATCTGATTTATACGCGTGACCTCAGATTCAATCCGTTCAACGAAATCCTTATTTTCCTCGTGCTTCAGATCTCCCCTCTTGAGCAGTTCCAGGTACCCTAAGATTATACTCAGCGGGTTGCCGATCTCGTGGGCCACTCCGGTTGCGAGACGCCCGGCCGAGGCCATCTTTTCAGACTTGATGATTTCGTCCTGTGCCTTTTTTATTTCTAAATTGGCCTCTTCCAATGAAGAGATATTTGCCTTTAACTCTCGCTTGTTTGTCTCAAGCCGTTTGAGCATCATTTTCAGCGATCGGGAAAGCTGCCCGATTTCATTCTTAGAGGATTCCTCTTGATCGAACAAGGAGGGCCACTCTTCAAATTTATCAGTAATTGTCAGGAGTCTGCGAACTGGCTTGACCACCGTTCTGGAAAGAAGATAGATCCCGAACAGGACAAGGATAATGGTGTTCAAGCAGATGTAGATTAAGATGAATCTCTCTGATTTCCTGAGCCCCTGATATAAAGGGCCCAGATCTGCGCAGACAGCGACAGTTCCCATTAGACGCCCGTCATAAAAAAATGGGGCTGACATCCGTATCATTTCTGGAGCGAGCCAGATCACTCCCCAGACCTCTCCTAAAAACTCAAGGGACGATTTCTGCTTTGTCAGAGCCTCTCTCGATCTGGCGAGCGCGTCTTCCTCCAGCTTTTCCCATGCCCCGACGCTGAACAGCCTGGCGCCTGTGCTGCTAACCACAAGGGCATTTGAATATCCGCCCATTCTGAGAAGTTTGGCAATCTCTTTACCAGCCCGGCGAACCGGCCCGGGCCCATTCAGAACCTTATGTCCGCTAATTGTTTCATAAGCTACCGTCTGTCCTACGGCATGGATAAGTAGGCGGCCCATTTCAACTTTTGCGTCAATCAGATCCCTTTCCGCGAACTTAACCATCACAACATTGATGAGGAGCATGGCAGAAAGGATCAGGAAGGTGAGGCAGGCCACGATCCCGGTCTTCAGGCTGTAAAAAGGAAGTTGCAAGGTTATGTCCCCTCATCGTTCTCGTTCGGACACTACATAAACAGACTAAAATACCACTTCGCAAACTCGTTACCAAAAAAGAGGTAAAAAAGGGCCCCGAGGGAAAGAAATGGACCAAAGGGTATCCTGATTCTATACCCTTTGCCGGCAAACAGAATAAAAGCGGAACCTATGATTGCGCCTGTCAGAGAAGAAATGAGTACAATAAGGGGTAAAGGCCGCCAGCCCATCCATGCGCCAATCATGGCAAGGAGCTTAATGTCGCCCCCTCCCATTCCCTCTCTACCGGTAATACGTTCATAGATGTAAGCCACGAGAAAAAGAGAGCCCCCTCCTGCCACGGTACCTATCAATGAATCGAGCCAGAAGACATTGCCGGGTAGAAATGAACCCCCCCAGCCTGCCACGATCCCGGGTAAGGAAAGGATATCCGGAATGATCTTATGGTCAAGGTCAATAAAACTTATTGTCACAAGAGTTGCTGCAAACAGGAAGGTGAGAATGTATTGATAAGTAAACCCATATCTGATAAACAGGGCCAGGCTCAAGAGGCCGGTCAGCCCCTCTACAATCGGATAGCGCCATGAAACCGCGTGATTACAGCGTCTGCATCTCCCGGATAGAAGAAGATAGCTGAGCAAAGGGATATTGTCGTAGAACTTGATTCTTTCGCCACAGTGGGGACAGGTTGAGGGAGGGCTGATGATGGATTTCTTTAGGGGAATACGGTAAATACATACGTTCATAAAGCTTCCGAAAGAAAGGCCCAGCAGGAAAGAAAACAGGACCATGATAAGATCAAAACCCATTTGACATGTCTCGGTTTATACAAAAATGGTCAACATCAAGAATTCAGGAGTAAATAAAAAGAGTGTAACACTCTCTGTTAATCCGGACAACCCGCAACAGCGCCATATTAATCGTGTCAGTCAGGTGTTAGAGCAGGGAGGGCTTATTGCCTACCCCACTGATACTTTTTACGGGATAGGTTGCGATCTCTTTAATAAAAGAGGGATTCAGCTTATATACAGGCTGAAGAACCGTCCTCTCAAGAAACCATTTTCCTTTGTGTGTGACAGCCTTAAAGAGATAAGCCGATATGCCAAGGTCTCCAATTATGCCTATAAAACCATGAAACGGCTCCTTCCCGGTCCGTACACCTTTGTCCTGGAAGGCACTAAACTGGTGCCCAGGATAATGCTGACCAAGAGGAAAACTGTGGGCATCCGCGTGCCGGACAATAAAATCGCCTTAGGTATTGTGCAAACCCTTGGCCGGCCTATTATAAGCACCAGCGCGGGGTATGATGATCCCTGGGAAATAAAAGAGGTCTATAGATCATATCTCGATATTGTTATCGATGGTGGGATGTTTAATCAAAGTCCTTCAAGCGTAGTCTCGTTAATCGGAGACAGACCGGAAATTATACGACAGGGGAAAGGAGATGTTAGTAGCTTTCTCTGACATTAAGCCCCGAAACACCGTTCCACCTGTACTCAATCCTGCCCCTCAAATTTTGGATAAGCCTGGCAGCAAATTCAGTGCTTATTTCAAGCAAAAAGTCTAATAAATCCAACTTGCTTTTTTTGGGGTAGACCAGTGTCACGTCTCCTTTTATACCGGCCAGTTCTTTTGTTATTTCAACTGCATCTTGAAAATTACCCAAGAAATCAACCAGCCCCAATTCTTTGGCCTGGGCTCCCGAGAAGATACGACCATCGGCGATCGCCCGAACTTTCTCTAAAGAAAGGCTTCTCCCGCGGACAATAGCCTCCACGAACTGTTTCTGAATGTCCATTATCATGACATCAAGAATCTCTCGTTCCCTCTTGGTTAATTTCCTGTCAGGTGACCCGATGTCTTTGAATTCTCCACTTTTTATGATTTCGAGATCAACGCCGATCTTATTTAACAGCTCCTCCACCCGCACAAATTCCATTATCACCCCGATACTGCCGGTAATCGTGCCGGGATTAGCCACAATTTTGTTTGCGGCCGCTGCAATGTAGTAGCCACCCGATGCTGCAACTGTCCCCATTGCGGCCACAACCTTTTTGACAGGGATTGTTTTCTGGATCTCCCTGTAGATCTCCTGGCTTGGCGCGATAGACCCACCTGGAGAATTGATCTTCAGGATAATGGCTTTTATGCCTTTATCTTTTCTATATTTAACTAACTGTGATGTGACTGTCTGAGAGGCCGAAATGGTTCCTTCTACAGAGATAACGCCTATCTTTTCAGTGAAAAACAAATCAGCCGTGGGGGAAAGCATGTTCAGCGCAATTACCATCGCGCTGCCCAATACAAGGGCTATGACAAGGATAATAACCAGGACTGTCAGTATTGGATGCCGCCTGTTTGACATTTGTCTCTTGTAACGATGCCCTATTCAGTTTTTTCGCCCGATGGCAGTTCCTCCGGGGGGCTGTCGGAATTTTCAACTTCAGTGACCGGTTTAGTCTCTGATACCTCAGTTTCCGGAAGGGGCTCTTTCTGTTCTGGAACTGGGTCCTCGGGCTGCGATTGATCTTCAAAATTCATCATTTCTTCTCTCAACAGTTCCCCGAGATTGGAAGTTGCTTCTTGATTAGTATTCAAATAACTTCTGAGGATATCTTTTTCACTGGTTTCATCCAGCTTTCGTATGGAAAGGCCGATCTTTTTCTCTTCACGGGAGACATTGATGACCTTGGCCTGTATAACATCGTCAATCTGAAACCTCGATAGGGGATTCCCCTTCTTATCGCCGGATATCTCGGAGACATGAACAAGGCCCTCTATGCCTTCTTCGAGTTCAAGGAACAGACCAAAGTCTGTTACGTTGGTCACCGTCCCGGTCACTCTGGTCCCAGGCTTGAATTTCACCGGTATCTCATCCCATGGGTCAGGAGCCAGCTGCTTGATGCCGAGTGAAAAACGTTCGTTGTTCCTGTCAATATTGAGTACCACAGCACGCACTTCCTGGCCTTTCTTATAGACCTCAGAAGGGTGCCTTATCCTTTTGGTCCAGGAAATATCAGATATGTGCACAAGGCCGTCAATCCCTTCATCGATGCCGATAAAAGCCCCGAAATCAGTAATATTCTTAATCTTTCCTTCTATTGTCGTTCCAATAGGATATTTTTCTTCAATAACATCCCAGGGGTTCGGTGCAACCTGTTTCATACCCAAAGAGATCCGTTTCCTTGAAATATCCATGTTCAAGACTATGGCCTCTACCATGTCCCCTATGCTCAGAAGTTGTGAAGGATGCCTGACTTTCCGAGTCCAGGACATTTCAGAAACATGAATCAAACCTTCCACACCCTGCTCTACTTCAATAAAGGCGCCGTAATCTGTCAGGCTGACCACACGTCCGGTAATCCTTGTGCCAATAGGGTACTCTTTTTCAACCTGACTCCATGGGTCAGGCACTAACTGTTTAATACCGAGAGATACCCTTTCCCTCTCTTTATCAAAGCTCAAAACCTTTACTTCAATCTCATCTCCGGCCTTTTGCATTTCAGAAGGGTGTCCCACCCTCCCCCAGGACATATCAGTAATATGTACAAGGCCGTCTATGCCGCCCAGGTCAATGAACAGGCCATAATCAGTGATATTCTTTACTATCCCACGGAGAACAGAGCCTTCTTCAATGATCTCCAAGGTTTTTTCTTTTAAGGTCACGCGCTCTGCTTCCAATATGGCCCGGCGGGACAGGACAATATTGCCACGTCTCTTATTGTATTTTACTATTTTGAACTCGTGCTCCATTCCTACGAGGCTATCCATATCCCTAATGGGTCTGAGGTCAACCTGAGAACCGGGCAGGAAGGCCTGAAGGCCAATATCTACGGAGAGCCCTCCCTTAACCCTCGAGAGAATAGTGCCTTTGACTGTGCCGTCGTTTTCATAGATCTCTCTAATGGTGTCCCAGACCTTTATCTTTGCAGCCTTTTCTTTGGAAAGTCTGATAACCCCTTCGTCATCCTCTCTCCGCTCCAAAAGGACCTCTATCTTGTCGCCCACCTTGGCCGCCAGATTCCCTTCGTCGTCAACAAACTCACGAATAGAGATTTGCCCTTCTGATTTGTAACCGATATCAACTAAGACATATTCTTTGTCGACTTGAACGATCTCTCCAGAAACTACCTCTCCCTCTTTGATACTCTTTAGGCTTTCTTCATATAATCGCATAAAGCTGTCAGCATCCTGAGGATCTTCATCAGACTCTTCCTCCGGGTCGCCCATGAATTCTTCTTTGGATTCCTCTGCCGATCCAACAACACTCTGTGAATCTTCTGCAGTTGAGTCTATGTCCGCTGTCTCAGGATCATTCCCGAGATCTAAAGATGTAGCTTCGTTCTCGTTAGTAGCTTCGGTTGTTTCTTGGGTTGCAAAGTTTATTTCCTTTTCCATTAACCTAAATACCCCCTAAGTGTTTTTGCCAATTTTCCAGCCTGCAAATGCTTCAAATTTTTTAATATATCAAAGCGAGAATGAAATATCAACCATTATTTAGTGCCTGAACCAAAACTGTCTTTTTCGTCTCCCGCCTTCTATTGTGCCATATGACACCCATTGATCTTATATACAATATATGCCATATGGCGTTATCTCGGCGGGATCGCCTTCCTTGATCTGAATAAAAAATCCTAGTTTTCGTTCGGACACTATTTATCAAGAACCGGCAGCTGCGGTTATGATATTTTATGATTGCTTAAGATAGCTAAGCATCACTTCAACAACCTCTTCAATAGTTAATGTCGTTGAGTCAATTATTAAAGCGTCCTCCGCCGGTTTTAAGGGAGCCAGGGGTCGCATTCGGTCCTGATGGTCCCTCTTTTTCAGGTTTGTCTTCACAATGTTCTTCAATGCTTTTTCACCGCGCTCCAAGAGTTCTTCATATCTCCTACCCGCCCTCACGTCACTGGAAGCCGTAAGGTAGAACTTCCAAGCAGCTTCCGGGAATACCACTGTTCCCATATCCCTCCCCTCGGCCACATATCCCTCCCCTTTGGCGATCTTGCGTTGAAGGCCGGTCATTGCTTCTCTGACTTCGCCGACCGCAGATACTTTGGAGGAAAGCATATCTATTTCCGGACTTCTTATGAGGCTTGAGATATCTTCCTTGCCGAGCAGTAGTCTGGGAGGATCTCCGTCTTTGTCAAACCTCAGATTCAAGGAGTTACATAGTATCCCTAATCGCTTACCGTCGTCGAAATCCACACCATTTCTTTTCGCCACAAGCGCAACAGCCCTGTACATGGCGCCGGTATCGAGATATGAATAGCCGATTTTCTTGGCCAATATGCGACTAATGGTACTCTTCCCGGATCCGGCCGGGCCGTCTATGGTTATTATATGATTCATATGTCACTCACGATACTGGATTCTGGATGCTCGTTACTGGTTAGGTGAAACTGGAAACTGGATACTCGATGCTGGTTTGTTATTAATTGCTCGCCGCTGGTCAGGTGAGGTCATTTTAATCAATCCGAAATCCGAAATCGAAAATCCGAAATCGTGCCTGAATCACGCCTTGGGGTGATTCAGGCACTATATTACCCTTCTAAGGGTCTCGATAAACCTTTCGTTCTCTTTCGGTAACCCGACGGATATCCGGATATAATCAGGAAGGTCATAACTATCCATGGCTCGAACGATAACCCCTTGTTTAAGCATCAACTCGTAAACTTTTTTCCCGCCGCCTGGTACTTTTATCAAAAAGAAATTTGTTTGTGTAGGGACATATTGGAGGCCTATTTCATCAAGATTGTGGCATAAATAGTGGAGGCCTTCTCGCACTATCTGAAGAGTTTTATGGACAAATGAAGAATCGTCCAGAGCTGTGGTGGCAGCCGCCTGGGCCAGGGTATTCGCATTGAAAGGCTGTCTGACCCGGTTGATATAATCAACTACCTTTTGTGGAGCAAACCCGTAACCGATTCTCAACCCGGCAAGACCGTACAGCTTTGAAAAAGTTCTCAACACGAACAGAAAAGGATGTATGTCCAACAGGTTAATACCATTTGCCGTCTTTTCATCGGTGGTAAATTCTATATAGGCCTCATCTAATACCACGATGATATCTCCCGGAATCTCACGTAAGAATTGGACCATATCATTCTTTGAAATGGCTGCGCCGGTGGGGTTATTTGGATTGCAGATGAATATGACCCTTGTCTTTGGGGTAATTGCGTTAAGGATCCCCTCTAAATCGATGCTTAGATTCGAAAGAGGGACCGATGTCATATTTCCTCCGGCCCCTTTGACTACTTTTTCGTAGACCAAAAAGGTGGGGAATGGCTGTATAGCATGATCTCCGGGGGACAAGAATGTTCTGATGATTAGCTCAATCAGCTCGTTTGAACCGTTCCCCAGGATAATCTGATCAAAGGGGATATTGAATTTCTCGTTCAACTTTGACTTGAGATAATAGCCGCTCCCGTCAGGGTATCGGTTAAGGGTGGAAACCTTATTTATAACCGTCTGGATCGCCAAAGGAGATGGGCCCAAAGGGTTTTCATTGGAAGCCAATTTAATGGAACCACTGATCCCCAGTTCCCTTTCAAGCTCTTCTATAGGTTTTCCTGGTGGATAGGGCACCAGATCCTCTACCCCTTTTCGTACTAATTTTCTCATACCGAACACTCCTTATGCTGGATGTTGGTTTTTCCAAGTTTGAAGTTACGAGTTCGGAGTGCCTAAAGTTAAGAAAGGAAGAATTCCGATTTGAACT
>JACKQG010006294.1_pt1 | contig 12621 bp, 12 predicted proteins | sample 8237621 | NCBI WGS metagenome assembly JACKQG01 (sample SAMN15677084, study PRJNA649215) | marine metagenome | biome: marine; feature: Black Sea; material: saline water; isolation source: suspended particulate matter (SPM) from the Black Sea western gyre | collected 2013-06-09/2013-06-10 | depth...
TTACCATAGATGACCCTATTTTCCCACATATTCCCCCCAAAACTGAAATGCACCCCTGGTAACCGCACGCGTTATAATTGTCTTAATGCTATCACATTTTGGCGATTTTTTGCGCATAGATTTAAATTTAGATGAATTTGCTCCCCTGGTTGTTGGTGTTTCTGGGGGCCCAGATAGTCTTTGTTTGTTGGATTTGCTCCATCGGGAAGGATTCTCGTTGGTTGTGGCTCATTTAGATCATGGGTTGAGACCCGAATCAGCGGACGAAGCGCGCGGGGTGGAGTTGGTTGCTGACTCCCTGGGGGTGCGATTTGTTTCCGATGTGCGCATAGCCAATAGGCGCACTGGAAAATCCATTGAAGAAGCGGCCCGCAATGCTCGCTATCAATTTTTATTCCAGCAGGCATTTGAGTATGGTGCCCAGGCTGTTGTCGTAGGACACAACGCCGATGACCAGGCAGAGACTGTGCTGATGCACCTGCTGCGCGGCAGTGGACTGGGGGGCCTAAAGGGCATGCGGCCTTTCTCGCTGCCCAATCCCTGGAGCGATGAAATCCCCTTAGTGCGCCCGCTCTTGAAAACCTGGCGGTCTGAGATCGAAGAATATTGCCAGCAGCGCGGCCTGGAACCTATTCAGGATAGCAGTAACGCAGATACAAAATTCTTCCGTAACCGCCTGCGCCATGAATTGATCCCATTGTTGGACGATTACGTCCCCGGTGTTGCCAAACGCCTTTGGCACATGGCAGACATACTTGCAGAAGATGATGTAGTTCTGGAAGAAGTAGTGGCCGCGGCCAGGGATCAGTGTCTCGATACGATGAGCGAAGGGTATGTTTCTTTTGGCGCACAGGCTCTTGCTGTCCAACACCTTGCAGTGCAGCGAAGGCTGATCCGTTGGGCTGTCTCACAATTGCGCCCCGATATTCGCGATCTGGACTACGACGCCGTGCGGCGCGCTTTGACGCCCTTGAAACAACTGGCTCCTCCGCAGCCGCAAAAGCAATACGAACTTGCTCTAGGGATCAGGGCATTTATTGAAGACGACCTGCTCTACATTGCCGCCTGGGACGCGGTTCTCCCTAGTGCGGTTTGGCCGCAAGTTGAAGCCGAGGTTGATATGCGAATTCCTGGGGAAGTTGAACTGGCCAACGGCTGGCGCTTGAAGGCAGAATACGTTCAGGATGTGGAATCTGCGCGGGAGCAGGCCCTTGAAAACGCCGATCCATATCGAGCTTGGATCGATCTTGGAAATGCTGAACCAACCCTAATTGTCAGGTCCCGCCGCGCCGGCGACTCCTTTCAACCTTTTGGCATGGGGGGCCAGTCCAGTAAAATTTCTGACTTTATGATCAATCAAAAAATCCCTGCGCGCGCAAGGGATGGCTGGCCACTAGTTTGTGTTGGGGAGGATGTTGCCTGGGTGGTGGGGTTACGCTTGTCAGATGAATTTCGATTGACGGAAGGGTCCAAACGTGTTTTCTATCTGGAATTGATTTCTCCTACGGCTGGGCCCAAATAATAAAACTTTCGCTTTTGCACGTAAGCATTTCGTTGAAAAGATTGACACAAACATCGTATGAAATGCTGGTGCCATTCGGGGCATTTATTGGATATAACGTTAGAGATGTGCTCCCATCTGGTTGGGTCGGTGGCATCGAAAACGTGATGCTGATATCTTCGGGAAGCCTGAGAATGAGATCGGGCTTTATGTTCTCCAAGGGTATCTGATCTTTTTGGATATTCACAGAAATAATTTGCGAAGTGTTTGGGGGAATAGATGAGAATTCTTGCCAGATATTTAATACATCCGCCTGATTGATGAATTGAAGTTCTGGGTCGAAAGAATCGGCTTGGTCATAAAATCTGTCGCGATAAAGGTACCCTAGTGGGAGAGGTTTGATCTTGTGATTTTCGGGATTGTATGGGAAATAATCTAAACATAAATTTTGGAAACACTGCCGATAAAGGTGATCACTCAACCGAAGCAGTGGAGTAACAACAGAGCCTGCATATTGCATTCCAATATTATGTTCAAGGTACTCAATAAATAAAACCGGTATTTCGTGGGAAATCTCTGGTTGGATGGGCATGCCAAGCATTGATGGAATTGGACGAAGTTGGATTTCTTTAAGATCATTTGAGGGAACTACAAATACAACATTTTGGAAGATTTGCTCGATCTTGCCATCCTGTGCAATATGGGGGATTGCCAAGGGTCTGCCAATGGTTTCTGGTGAAAGGCTGTTGATCTCAACGATAAAGGGTTGTGCTGATTCGCTAAACAAAATGACTTCGCTGTTCTCTTGCTTAGAAAATTCACATTCATTTGCACACATCCAAACACCATAATCTAGTAGGCGAACCTGGCCGGGCGCATCAGAATCCGTTTGATAAAACCCCAAGTTTTCAAAGTGTTGTTCAATTCTTGATTTCTCGCTGTTGTAGAGAACATTAGTCAACGGTTTTCCGGTGATGCTTTCGCCCCCTATCTGAATATAGAACTCCAAAAATCCTGGGTAGACTTCGATCCCTTGCGCTTGATCACTGCTGGAGCCAAAATGATCCGCGATAGCCATCGATATTCCAATAGGCGATAATTTCACTTGCTGATCGGCGGACAAGGCCGTATTGAATTCAAAGAGGGCCGCTGAAGTAAATTGGAAATCAATTCCATCCATGTGCATCAGCGGGGAGATCGCAGGACCTAAAACATTCTCACCACCTAATAGGCCGTAGAGCGAGATAAAACGATTATCAACCAAATAGGATTTGGCAATATCCGGAGTTGATGGAATATCGGCTTGCTGACACCCCGTGACGATCAATGAAACAAGCAGTGTGATGATTACCCACCGGTATGTTAGTCTGTTCACAAAATGTATTGTATGAAATTAGATACTAGCGAACAATGGCACTCTAGAGCTATTATACCAAGTTGAGTCAAATTCCTTGCAATCGCAGAGGGTGAGAGGTAAAATATCCACGTTAAAAATTATTTTAACGTGGATGAGTATTTCATGAACCACATTCAATCAATCTCTGATTTCAATGCTATCAAAGTACTATCGGACCCCCGTCGGTTGGCGATCCTGCGCGCTCTGATGGTAGCGACGGCGACGCTAACTCATTTGGGGCAGGATATGGATATGCACCCAGCAAAGGTTCGCTATCATCTCAAATTACTGGAAGGTGCCGGCCTGGTGAAATTGGCGCGAACTCAAATTGTCGGGAATTACACCGAAAAATACTACACCGCCACTGCGATGGCCTTCCATGTGCAAGCATCAATTCTGCCGAAGGGGGCGGGAGAAGATGCCATTATTGCCACGGGTAGCCATGATTTGGCTTTGGAGTTGATGGCTGAATCTTTCTGTCAGAATGACAAAACCCCTGCCATGTTCACACTGCCCGTAGGCAGCCTGGATGGACTGATCGCACTACGACAGGGGCTTTGCCAGGTGGCTGGCTGCCACTTGCTCGATCCCATCGGCGGGGACTATAACACTTCATATGTGCGCCATTTCTTCCCTGGTCAACCCATGCATATCATCACGCTGGCCCATCGACAGCAGGGCTTGCTGATCGAGCAGGGAAACCCAAAGGGTATTCAGAATTTAGATGATCTCAAAAGAAGCGACATCTCGTTTATTAACCGCAACCGGGGCTCGGGAACTCGTCTTTGGTTGGATCAGCAGCTAAAAACTTTGGGCATAGGATCGGCCGAAATCTGTGGATACAACCAAGCGGTCAACACTCATGCTCAGGTTGCTGAGGCAGTACTCGGTGGGAATGTGGATGTGGGCTTGGGGATCTTCGCCGCAGCACGCAAGCACAACCTGGATTTTATACCTTTGTTCGAAGAGCGTTTTGATCTGGTCGTGCCAGAGGAACACTTTGCCAGCCCAACATTGGCGCCGCTCTTTGACCATCTCAACAGCGGCGCCTTTCATCAAACGATCGAGAGTTTAGCCGGTTACGATCCGCGTCAATCTGGCGTGGAAAAAATAATTCACTGAAGCATTGCAATCTCAAGGAGAATCAATGAAATCTCTGCGCAAATTCGTATGGGTGGGTATTCTGGTGATCTTGTTGACCGCCTGCGCCCAAAGTAAAAGTATTGCAGAGTCTGTGTCTCCACCTAGTGCGGAGATTATATTGGCGACGACCACCAGTACGTACGATTCGGGCTTGCTCGATGCGATCATTCCCGTTTTCGAGCAACAGTCTGGCTATACCGTAAAGATCGTGGCGGTGGGCACTGGCAAAGCCTTGGCCATGGGTAGAGAGGGGAATGCCGATCTTCTCCTGGTACACGCGCCGCCCGCTGAAAAAGAGTTCATGGACGAGGGCTTTGGCAGCGAACGGTTTTTGGTGATGCACAACGATTTCGTTTTCGTTGGGCCTGCAACTGACCCGGCAGAAATCAAAGGGATGGAATCGCCCCTGGATGTGTTGACACAAATAGCCGAAACTGAGTCGTTTTTCATTACCCGCGGAGATGATTCAGGAACCAACAAAAAGGAACTGGCGTTCTGGGGGGATACCGGCATCACGCCCGAGGGAGACTGGTATCTTGAGTCCGGCCAGGGTATGGGGGCTACATTGCGCATTGCATCTGAGAAAAATGCTTACACCCTGACAGATCGATCAACTTATCTTGCTCAACAAAATATTCTGGCTTCAGAGATCTTGGTTGAAGGGCATGAATCTTTGCTCAATGTGTATCATGTGATGATCGTTAATCCTGAACTTTGGGAGAATACCAACCTCGTGGGTGCTCAAACGTTGGCAGCTTTCATTGTCTCCGAAGAGGGTCAAAAAATGATTGGTGAGTTTGGTATTGATATTTACGGCCAGCCGCTCTTTTTCCCAGATGCTGACAAAACCGATGCAGATTTGGGCTTAGAACCATAAAGAATTTCTTGAACCGCAGAGCCGCAGAGAGCGCAGAGCAAAATTTAATTTCCTTCTGCAAACTTTGTGATCTCAGTGGCAAACAAATTTTCTATTGGAGAAATAAATGGATTGGATTTGGGATGGGCTCAAGCAAGCCTTGCAGCTGCTGCTGAGCGGCGACCGCGATGTGCTGGGAATCACCTTGCTATCATTGCAAGTCTCGAGTATTGCCACTTTGTTGAGCCTGATCTTGGGATTACCTTTGGGAACGCTCTTAGCTTTGGGGCAGTTTCGGGGTCGAAATTTTTGGTTGAGCATGCTCAATACGGGCATGGCGCTGCCGCCTGTGGTGGTTGGACTTGTCGTTTCGATCTTTCTTTGGCGCAACGGTCCTTTAGGCGGCCTGGGCTGGATGTATACTGCCACGGCCATTGTGCTGGCACAATTTATCATTTCTTTCCCGGTGATCGTCAGCCTGACGGTGACTTCTTTGCAGCAACTAGACCCGCGCTTGCAAACTCAACTTTTGGGCTTAGGTGCCTCGCGCTGGCAGATGGTCAGAACTTTGTGGCTGGAAGCGCGTTTGCCTCTCTTCGCTGCCTTGATTGCTGGCTTTGGTAGTGTGATCTCAGAAGTTGGCGCCTCGATGATGGTTGGCGGTAATTTGCGCGGCCAAACGCGTGTGCTGACCACGGCCATAGTGCTGGAAAATAGCCGCGGCGACTTCGCTTTGGCGATTGCGCTAAGCGTTATCTTATTGGGTTTGGCGTATTTGATCACGTTGTCCCTGACCTGGATCCAACAGAAGGATGCAAAAAATTAACCATGACTGAAATAAATAATAGCATCCTCGAAATGCGTGATCTTTCTTGCCAGCGCGGTGGAAAAGAAGTGTTGCGCGTAGAACAATTTTCTGTAAATGAAGGCGAGACAATTGCCGTTATTGGACCAAATGGCGCTGGCAAAAGCACACTTTTACTGACCTTGGCACAATTGTTGAATCCGGTTTGCGGGGAAATTCGATTCAGAGGGGAGATGATTTCTAATGGAGACAGCCTGGCTTTACGCCGCAGGATCGCGCTAGTTTTGCAAGATCCGCTTTTGATCAACGCCACAGTGTTCGATAATGTCGCTTTGGGATTGCGCTTCCGCAGAATTGCAAAAAAGGAGGTTGCTAACAGAGTTGATCAATGGTTGTCGCGATTGGGAATAGCTCATTTGCGAGATCGACGGGCTAATCAGCTTTCAGGGGGTGAAGCTCAGCGAGTCAGCCTGGCGCGTGCCTTGTCCTTGGAGCCAGATGTGCTGCTGCTCGATGAACCCTTTGGCGCGCTGGATGCCCCAACCCGCGCTCGTTTGTTGGAAGATTTCCAGGCATTAATATCTGAGCTGGCACTGACGATGGTTTTTGTCACGCACGACCTGGATGAAGCACTCTTTTTAGGGAATCAAGTTGCAGTGATCCTGAATGGTGAACTTCGACAACAAGGTCCGCCCGACGACATCTTTACCGCTCCATTGGATCTGGATGTAGCAGCTTTTGTGGGCGTGGAGACGGTTATCCCAGGCAGGGTGATTGATGTGAAAGATGGACATGTTACCGTTGATGTTGGGGAAATTCAACTGGAAGCCATCGGTGAGGCAAAGCTGGAGCAGCCCGTTTACATGTGCCTGCGCCCCGAGGATTTAACTCTCTGGCGGCGTGATGAATTGCCCACATCAAGCGCGCGCAATTTGATCAGAGGCAAAGTTACTCGTTTAATGACTCAAGGTCCCCTGGTGCGCGTGGTGATCGAGTGCGGGTTTAGCGTTGTCGCGCTGGTCACGCGCACATCGGTTCAAGATATGGATTTGGTTGAGGGGAGAGAGATCGCCGCCACCTTCAAAGCCAGCGCAGTACACATGATCCCCAGAGCTGAATAAGCTATTTTTAAGGCCAAAACGCCAAGGGGCAGAGTTTAGTTTCTGGTACCTTGGCGTCTTCGCGTTTTGGCGTGAGCTTCAATCTGCTTCAGTATTTGCTGCCAAGCGCCTTAGTTTCTGACTGACCTCGCGCCACTGCACTTTGGATATCCCCAGCTTTTGGCGAATCTTCTCAGGTTCCATGCCGGATTGCCAGTCGATCAGTGCACAGGTCCAGCGGCACATGCTAAAGGAAAGGTGTTTCTCCAGGCCGGCCTCTTTGCTCAAATCTTCCAGCAAATATTCCAAACGCCGTTGAGACCAAGGGAAAAGCTGATCGGTAAGTTTATGTTCGGCAGAATAATCTTCATATGCCTCCACCCAGCTATCCGGTAGGGCAATTTTTCGTTCCTTGTATCTGTGTTTGGGATTGTTGTAACGAACAAAGAGCATGGGCCCGCCTTCGGCGTCAGCCTCAAGATTTATATGATTTGGGCTGAGGCTTAGGCATTCGCTTTTCTTGATCCCCGTAGCGAGTAATAGATCTAACAAGGCGAAATAGCGCGTGTCTGGTTTTTCGGATCGGCGGTACGATCCTGCAATTTCGTAAACGGCTTCGACCTCTGCGCGGGTGAGCACCTTGGGAAGAGGACTGCGCACGGATTTTTGGACCACCTTCTCAGCTGGGTCAACGAGGAGAACGCCTGCACCATGCAGCCAGCGAAAGAAGGCCTTGATGGATGTGATCCGGCGTGCCAGCGTTTTAGGACTGCAAGGCACACCGCGTTCTTCCGTCAGCCATTTCAGAAAATTATTCAGGTCACTGGTTGTAACGCTGCCTAAGGTGCGGTCTGGGGGGAGGTAGGAGGCCAGTAAGCCAATATCACCCATAAATGCCTTGACAGTATGGGGCGAACTACCCTGATCGTTGAGAAATATCTCCCATCCATTGATTGCTGGTATGAGCGTAGTCTGGGCAGAGATATGAGCTGTCTTTGGGTCCGCCATCCTAACCTCCGTGTATTGTTATTCGTATAGCCAACACATTGCGTATAGTTTAGCTCAGTGTGATGCGAAAGTCAACAGGACTGAAGTACTGCGTGTCAGGGGTAATAGATGAGATGATCCAATTGTTCGGGATGGGGGAAGAAACCAAACGGGTTTTGCCTGATTACCCGGTGATCAAAAAAGAGATCACACTGAATACATATCCGGTCAAACCGATGACCAAAAATAAAGAGGCCCTGATATAACGCTTAGTGCGAAAGTTGCGTTGATCGATCAGCTTGATAATGCTTTGATCGATATCGCCCGCGCGGGTGCGGGTACACCAACTCAGGCGCAATGGGCCAGAGATCATGATCAGAGCAGAGAGCAGCACAAATGCCAATCCAAAAGCAATAGAAAACCTTGCCAGAGGACTCGATTCGGCGATCTTTGGGCCAGAAAATCCTGTAATTGTCAGGGTGATTGTAACCAAACTGAGCAGCATCTGCGCTCGATTTTGGAGCACATTGAAGGAATCAGTCAAAACCCCATAAAGCCGATCTGGCTTATCTTTTCCATAGATTGCCTTGAGATGATCGAGCTCATCTGAAGGGGCAAGCCTTTCTACCTGTGCAGTTGACATGGTTCTCTCCTTTATTGATTTGCAATGCCCCCAGAAAAAGTAAGCAGATTTTTTGGGACTTCCCTTTGGGCCTTAATCCATCTTCATGTATTTTTCGCCAATTAGAGTTCACCCAACGTCTGGGCCAGGCGTTTACCTACTGTTGGCCGGCGTTTTGTACGCGTGATCCAGCTCGCCTGTGGGGATAATCATTCTGCTGGAAGGCAGGGCGCTGACGATGAGCATCCATGAGACTGCGTTTTTGCAGAGCTTCCCTGACAAATTCCGGCATTGGATAGCGTGCTCTTTTTAGGCGTGAAAATTTCTCGTCGCTATGTTGGGGAGGAAAATTTAGCCGTGGATCGACATCAATTGAGGAAAATGTGCAATGATGCCATCGAGAATAAATTCGATTGAGATCGCTGCCAGGATCAATCCCATAACTTTGTTCAATACCATGGTGCCAGTTTGCCCGATTTTGGGCCCCAAAACCAAAGCGGACCGGAATACCAGAAAGACGATTAGGGCTACAGAGAGGATCACAGCATTGACCAACAACTTGTGTGGAATCCCTTCGTGCGCACTGGCATAAATGACGATGGCACTGATGGCACCGGGCCCAGCTAAGAGGGGGATGCCGATTGGTACGATACCAACTGTACTAATATTGCCAGTTTTCGGGCTGTCACCTGAACTCGGCAAACGGATTAAGCCCATCATATTTAAGGCATAGAATAAGATCAAGATACCGCCAGCAATTTTGAAGGCGCCTATTGTTATCCCAAATAGATTCAAGATATAAAACCCAATATAGCTGAAGATCAACAATGTAATGATATAGGTGACAGTGGCAATGCTTACAATTATCTTTTTCTCAGGTAAAGAGAATTTTTCCGTTAGCCCGAGTAAGACAGGCAACGTCCCGAACGGTTCTGTGAGTGCTAACAAACCAATGAGCAGCTTGGAATATTCATCCCAATTTAATAGATCTGACCAGTCCACAGCCGACCTCCTGTTCGATACTAATTGAATGAAATACAGTCAATTTCCCCTGATTATATCCATAAATATGAAATTCTTGGAAATTTCTCTATTAGACCAGGTAGTGTTGGCGTTTCAGGCTTTGTCAGGAGTAAATGACAATTTTATGAAGCAACGTTTCCAGAGAGAAATCTCCAAATGTCAACACGGCCTAGTTACTCCCCCGGATTTTCGGGGAGCAGCTCTGTAGATGTAGTGATATACAGTTTGCCAGGAACCAATACGCTCGGGCTAAAACTGTGAACCCAAATATTGTAAACGCCATCAAAGGTCGTCATGAATTCCAATAATGGATCCTCGTAAATAACTCCTTCATACATGCGGACATCATTTAAGTTGTCCATTTTGTTGGGATCTTCGACAAACAGAAAAGTATCGATGCCATTATCTGCAACAAAGAAAATGCGCAAATATCCGCTGCCGCGCCAATGCAGGCGCACATCGGGTTCGACGTGTGTGAACCCATATTCTCCGAGATCAGCCCCTTGTAAAGGAAACTCCTTTGCCAGGTTTTGATCTACCAGCCCTCCCGCAACCATTTCGATGATCATGGGATCGGGCGTGAAGCCTTCAACCAGTTCGATTTCAGCGGCGCGCGCAGGGGCATCGCGCTGCAATTTTGCGTCCTGTACCGAGTTGGAGAAATCCAAATCTGCGGGGTCGATCTCCTCGACTTGGGTGATGTACAGCTTACCCAAGTCTTTCTGATTTGCTTCCTCGCCCCCCACCCAAATATTGAATCGTCCATCTGGAGCCTCTTCGAAGTCAATTGTGGGATTTGGGGTGTCATAAGTGTCATCCTGGCAGTGCCAATTCCCTTGTGGCTCTTGGATTGTTAGGGAAGTATTCCCAGCTTTGTCTGGTATATAGAAAATTCGCAGGAATCCGCCCTCTGCCCAATCGATGGCAAAGTCCGGTGCTGGTTCGGCGAACCCAAAACAGACACTGTCACCAGGGGTTGTTGCCAGATCAAGCGTTCCCCCGTAAAGCAACGGCTGGATAACTGGGTTAGGCCTGAAGCCATTGGATAATTCGAGAACACCATGGACTGGTTCCGCAGAGGGATCAAGTGCAGGCATGGGTGTATCTGTCAGAGTTGGTGGGCTGGATGTTGAAGTTGGAGGAATTGGCGTCGGCGGGTCTTCAGGCACCTCAGCTACACCACCACAAGAGGCCAAGACAAGGATTGCTGGCAAAATTACCGCGTACAGGAATATCCCGGGTTTCATAACTATCTCCTTTTATTGTCCTAAGTAGTAGTATAGAGATAATCACACCAAAGTCAATCACCCCTCGGTGTTAGTAACTCATGTTACGCACACGTAGCGAGGTTTCCCTGGAAATAGGGGTCGGGGGCGAAGCCCCCACCCCCTATTTCCAGGAAGGTTCTCTTTAGGTTGCGTAGCATGAGTTATTAAAATTAGCAACCCATTGGCCAGCGAAAGATAATATTCGATTTGTGCTGAAGTAAAGAATTAGATATGGATGATACATCCCTGCTTCTCCAATGCTTTCAGCCAGCTTGGAGATTCTGATAAGCCATTCCATCTCAAATCGAGTTTTTTGAGATTTTGTAATTCTTGAATGCTCTCCGGCAAGGACTCTATCTGATTGGCGCGCAAATCTAAGAAGCGCAAATTGCCGAGGTTGCCGATATCTTTTGGAAGAAAAGACAACTTGTTGAACCTCAGATTTAGTTCAGTGAGTTCTGCGAGTTCAACAATGCTGCCTGGGAGTTCAGTCAAGCGATTGCCCTGGAGATCCAAAATACGCAATTGTGAGAGCTTGCCTAACTCTATGGATAGAGACTCAAGCGCATTATTCATGGCGTCGAATTCTCGCAAATTATTCAGATTACACAAAGATTCTGGAAGGCTGGATATGGCATTGTTGTACAGCCGCAACTCGATCAGGTTGGAAAGTTCCCCCAGCCAATCAGGTAATTGGACGAGTTGGTTGTCGGTGATGTTTAAATACTCCAAGTGGGAGAGATTGTTCATCGAGGGAGGCAAGCTTGATAGTTGGTTATCACTGAGGTAAAGATAGCGAAGTTGGTGAAGATTCCCAAGCGAATCCGGGAGCTGCCCGAGTTGGTTGTGCCCAAGATCAAGCATGCGAAGATTGCTCAGATCGCCAATCCCTTCAGGGATCGAGGTCAGCTTGTTGCCTGCCAGGTTGAGGGTGTGCAAACCGCGCAATTCCCACAGCGACTCTGGTAAGGAAGTAAGGTTGTTATCCCAGGCGCTGAGGACTCGCAAATCATTTAGATTGCCAATATCGTTGGTTAAATCTTCAATACCTTGTGAGTCAAGGAGCAGAGAGTGCGAATCGGATTGGGTGTGTTGGTGAAGTAATTTTGCCATTCGTGAATATGCCCATTTGTACGGAGCACATGTTTTCGAGATTTGGAAATCTCGACTACTCAAATATTGCCAAATCTTTGCCCACAACAACCTTTCCAGAATAGCTCTCGGCAATTTCAGCAAGGATGTCAGCTTCGGTGGCGCCCCAATAGAGGGTGTGATAGAGCACTAACAATTTCGGCTTGATCTGATTGGCGATCTCGGCCAGTTCGTGTGTGGATGTGTGATGTAGGGCGTGGTAGTTCTTCCAGAATTCGTCTTTCTGATCGTAATTTTTGCTTTTGAATTATTTCTTGCGAAACAGCCGTTTGTAGCCGAAATAGATCAGACCTACCAGCATTGGCACAAAGATGAGTGCTTTTCCAATGGTGGCGAGATTAAAGTCGTTGAAATTGAAAATTCCCAATAGCGGGACTGCGACAATTAGAATGGCTATGATTGTAATTAGGATGAACACTTTCTTCCCGCGTAATTCGAAGTATAAAACCGCGGCGGGAATTAGCATCACAAATACGCCTATCAGTGAGGTTGGATCAAATTCGTTATTGCTGAGAGCGACAATTGCGTCATAGATGAAATAGCCCAAAAATCCAACTACGAACAAAATAAGATAAATCCAAAGTGCTTTTTTCCACATGGTATTCTCCTTTGTGTCTCCTAAAGATTTGATATACTAATCGCTAAGTGGATATTTTATATTGACTTCTTTCAGGTTATCAGGGAACTGGTGTCCGCCACACTCAAAAGAATAAGCCAGTACTCCGCTGGGAAAAGAATGCTCCTGATTATAGCATTTCAAATAGAAAA
>JACKQG010006295.1_pt1 | contig 12621 bp, 6 predicted proteins | sample 8237621 | NCBI WGS metagenome assembly JACKQG01 (sample SAMN15677084, study PRJNA649215) | marine metagenome | biome: marine; feature: Black Sea; material: saline water; isolation source: suspended particulate matter (SPM) from the Black Sea western gyre | collected 2013-06-09/2013-06-10 | depth...
ACGATAACAAAGAGCTGGCTAATGGTATCTACTTATACAAGTTCGAGACCAAGAATAAGACTTTAATCAATAAGATGTTACTAATAAGATAAAGAAAGTATGACCTTCAATCCACATTGTTTGTTCGTTTTGTTCGTTGCTGATTTTTTCCGGTTTTTCCGGGTTAGGGAGGTATTTATTTATGAAGATATTAAAATTAAGAAAGAGGTGCATGATGAAAATTATTAAACGATATTTAATGATTTTGTGTTTCGTAATACTGCTATTTATTATCCCTAAAACTGTCTTAGCTCTTGAAATATTGATCTGGGATAATGATAACAATTCTTATATTAACGATCCTGAAGGTGCAGGTATTGTTGGATGTCAATATGCTATTCAACAGGCTTTACTTGCAAATGATGAAAGTTATACTACTTTCTCTTACTTACCCGCAGACTTATCTAATTATGATATTATATTTGTAACGCTTGGGCATTGGTGTTTGGGCTGAGGGTCTACTCCACCTGGAGCCGTTGGCTCTGTCTCGCAACAAAGACTTATCGATTTTATGGACTCAGGCAAAGCAGTTTACATAGAGGGCGTAGATTTTGCAAAGGATCATCATAATTACAACCTTTTTAACTATTTTGGTTGCAACTATGTTCATGATGGTTATTCGGCTAATGTTCATTATTTAATTGGAGTAGATGGAACATTCGCAGAGAACTATCAGTTTAATTACCAATATGATTCTGATTCAGATTATTCTGTTGATGAGATTAGCGCAGATGAAGGCACAATATTTTTCACCTCTCAGGAAGGTAAAGGTCGTGGTGTCTGTTATGATGGAGGAGGGCAGTATCGGACGATTTTTACCTCAACACTTCTTGGAGCTATGATCAATGGTGTCGGAAATAACACAAAAGCAAACCTGATGACTGAGTATCTTTCTTATTTGACATCTCCACCGGGAACTATAGAGGGAACTGTTACCCTTAATGGAGGATCCGGTAATATAGAAGAGGTTGTTGTCACGACTGGTGGAGCAGCAACAAACCCCGATTATAGCGGATATTACACAATTAGTGTTTCACCTGGTACTAAAGATGTGACAGCATCATTAGATGGTTACAGAGATTCTACAATAGTTGGTGTTGAGGTTTTTTCTAATCAGGTAACCGGTGGAATTGACTTTACTTTAGAAGTGTATAATGGACCACCAGACTGGGAACAAATATCCGGAACACAGTATCATATGTTCTTAAAGGCAGAGATTACACTTGAAGGTGAGGAGTTTGAGGGAATTGGCGATAATATGGCAGGTGCATTTTGTTGGATCGATAGTTTGGAATGTCGTGGAATAGCAACATGGCAAGCTACCGGTTTCTGGTTTTTTTATATTGTAAGTAACGTAAGTATAGGAGAAGAGATTACCTTTATGATATATGATTCTGAAACAGATACAATATATAATTGTAATGAAACAATCATTTTTGAAGATGGCACAACGATTGGCACCACATCTGATCCATACCAGTTAACTGCCTCATATTATTCAACAGATGGTGATTATCCAGTTCTTTCCACCAAACTTAATCCTAACTTCCCTAACCCATTCAATCATTCAACCACAATTTCCTTTGGTTTGAAAGAGAAAGGTGATGTCAAACTCACTGTTTATAACATTAAAGGACAATTAATTGAGACATTGATTGATCATGAGATGGTTCCTGGAATATATGAGATTCCTTGGGATGGAAAGAGCGGTATCAAAGAGCTGGCTAATGGTATCTATTTATACAAGTTCGAGACCAAGAACAAGACTTTAATCAATAAGATGTTACTAATAAGATAAAGAAAGGATAAAAACAATGTTAAAATCTATGATTGATCTCCCGAAAATATCGGGATCCCGATTGGGCGGTCCCGATTGGGCGGGGAAAAAAACATTTATGGTTCTATCTGGTTTATTATTTTTCTCATTAATAATCCTAATTACTACAATCATTCCTATATGCCTTTCTGCCGAGATAACTTTTGAGCGAATCTATGATAGTGGCTCGGGTCGTTCAGTTCAACAGACAACTGATGAAGGATATATTATTGTAGGCCCTCTTACAAAGACGGACTCATTAGGCAATGTTCTCTGGACAAAACCGGTCGGTGGTAAATCTGTTCAGCAGACCACTGATGGAGGCTACATCATCATAGGAAATATTTGGGTACATGATGGGCGTCATTCGGATATCACGCTCACAAAGACAGACTCTCTGGGTAATACAATCTGGACAAGAACCTACGATGCCGGTTGGCAAGAGTGGGGTAATTCGGTTAAACAGACCACTGACGGAGGTTATATCCTTGCAGGACGCTATAATACATTCGGTCTGATCAAGACAGACTCTCAGGGCAATATCATCTGGACAAATTCCTACAATCACGGCTACTTTGCAGAGGCAAATTCAGTACAGCAGACCACTGATGGAGGCTACATTGCCGCAGGGGAAGTGGTCATTGATAATGTAGATCAACAGCTCTATATTGTAAAGACAGACTCTCATGGTGATACTCTCTGGACAACAACCTCAGGTTCCAGCAATGTGGCTGAGATCGCCTTTTCAGTTCAGCAGACATCTGATGGGGGCTACATTGCTGTCGGAATGAAAATTGAATTTCAGGGACCATGCTATACCTATCTTGTAAAGACAGATCAATTCGGGAATATACTCTGGACAAGGGAACACAATTTTGGTAGCTACTGTGAAGCCCGTTCAATTCAACAGACTACGGATGGAGGCTATATCTACACAGGATTTACAGATAGTGGAGAGTCCAAAGGTGATGTTTTGCTCGTGAGGACGGACTCTCAGGGCAATGTTCTCTGGTCAAGACTCTACGGTAGAACCGGTTTCTGTGATATGGCTTTTTCTGTTCAGCAAACCCTTGATGAGGGTTACATAATCGGTGGATTTACAGGACCAAATATGTGGACATCTGATCATAATTATCTTATAAAGACAGATTCACTGGGAAATTTTATCCCTGCTTTTTATGCCTATGTTCCTGAGATTACCTATGGAGCACTAGCCGATACAATAACTATTCCCGTTAATACAGAAGAGATTACAAGTGTTGGTGTATTTTCAGTTGAATTTGTTTTGACCGGTAATTCCGCAGTTATATCAGGAATTGATGTTGATACATCCGGTACTTTACTATCAGGAACTGACTGGTCATACGAATACAATGTAGTTGGTGATAATTTCTCTGTGTCTATGTCCGGTTCTGAAGCCCTTGCTCCACATGGAACTCTGATCAACCTACAGTTTGTTGTCGTGTCTGATACTGTGTCAGGTGGGTTAAGTTCTCTACATTTTGAGAGCTTCTTATGTAACCAGGGAAGCCCTGAAGCGGTTACTCATGATGGGGTTTTCATTGCTTTGGGGACTGGTATTGAAGGAACGGTTACCGAAGCAGACAGGGGTCCAATAGAAGGTGCTGTAGTTACTGCATTCAATGATGAATTTACTTATTGCGATACTACCGACGCGGTCGGACACTACTTTATGCCGGAAGTGGTCCCAGACACATATTCTATGACAGTCGATGTATTTGGCTACAATGTAGTTGATACTACCGGTATAGTAGTAGTTTCAGGTGAGACAACAGTGGTTAATTTCTTAATGCCGCATCCTGAGATAGCTGTTGTACCAATTACATTTGATGTTACTATGTACTTAGATTCCACATTAGATACACTTTTTTACATCACAAATAATGGTAATGGACCACTGGAATTTATGATTAGAACTACAGATGGTAGTGGTGGTGGAGTACCGGGTGCGATAATTGAATCACATCCCGCGGTTGGAGCACCGGGTGGATTTGAGTGGGATGGTACTTATTTCTGGCAAGCTAATTATACCACGGGTGAGGTGGTGAAACTGGATAGCAACTTTAATGTCATAGCTTCCTATCCTGGTTTTGGTGGTAGGTGGATTCGCGGATTGGCATGGCATAATGGATATCTGTATCAGGTACACGGTAATTGCATTTACAAGGTGGATGTCCAAACCGGATATGAACTTGTAGATACCATCCTATGTCCAGGATCTCCAAAAGGGATCGAGTGGGTTGATGACCATATCTGGATCAGCCATCACTATGGTCAGTCGTGGATATATGAGTGTGATTCATTGGGTAATATAATAAATTCATGGACACCTCCCGGTGACCCGTTTGGAATGTCTTATAATCCATATTTAGACCTTATATTTCTTAATGTTCAGTATGATGTAGATAGTGTTTACTCTATAAATCCTCATACAGGGGAATTTAAGTCTGTATTTAGAAACCCTGGTAGTCATCCCGGCGGGGGTTACATTTCATGTACCGGCAGTAGTTTTGACAGCCATTACCCGGAATATATATGGATTGCTCATTTTGAGGATGGAATGATATATCTGGTTGATACTGGTAATGAAGTTGTGGACTGGCTCTCTTTTGAACCAGTATACGGATCGGTTTTTCCTGGTGAAACATTCCCTGTTAATGTGCGCTTTGATAGCCATGGACTAACTCCTAACTCTACTTATACAGCAAGTATTCTTATACACAATAACTCTCCGGACTCATTGGTGAATATACCTGTAACTCTTATTATTAGTGAAGCAGAATACGGCTCTCTAGAAGGCACAGTAACCGATGCTAATACAGGTAATCCTATTGATAGTGTTATGGTAACTGCTACCAGTCAAGACAAATATGAATATACTACTTACACCAATACAGATGGTGAATATACAATTAACCAAATGATGATTGGAAGTTATGATGTTACTTGTTTAGCAGGAGGTTATAATGATGCACTGGAAGAAGATGTTGTAATACTTATTGATGATACCACTATAGTGGATTTTGCATTGCTTGCACCTGTTATGGTAGTAAATCCTACTTCTATTGATGAAAGCATTTCTACAGATGATACACTTACAACCTATATTACAGTTAGCAATACCGGTATAGGACCGTTAGAATACAATATTACTGTTTATTACGGAGATGAAGTAATCGAGGGAGATGCAAAAGTTGAGTTCAGTGTTTCACCTCAGTGTTTGAGTAGAAAATTTGGCAATAATAGTGCCCCAATTGAATCAAATGTTTCAGGTTGGTATTCTGCAGCCAATAAGCCGGGAAATATAAATAATCGTTTAGATGAGTGGTATACTTATGGTAATATAAATTCAACTAGATGGGTTACTTGGGCGGCTCCCGAAAGAGTTACTTATTTTGATCCTGCTGATTTTGGCTTATCCTATCCTTTTAACATCACCAAGATTAATCATTGGTTCTATGACCATTCAAGCTATCCCTGGGATGATGCTACTTTTCACTTTAAAATTTATGCTGAAGATGGTACGACTCTTCTTTATGAATCAGAAGATATTGAAGCTGAGCATATGGTGGAAATAGTTCATGAACTTACTATACCTGTTTCAATTACTTCTGCTGGCTTCTATTTTGGTATTGCTCCTGTGTCTTCTAGCGGATTTCCGTCAAGTCGTGCAGATGACCAATATACCGGCAGCAATCATTCATATTATGGCTCACCGGGTAATTGGACATTGTGGTCCCAATCTCCTGATTTAGGTGAATTTATACAGGGAGTTTACTTAACCTCTTTTATCTGGATGACAGTGGAACCTCTTTATGGTACAATTGAACCTGGACTCGTTGATACAGTTACTGTTAAATTTAACAGCACCGGTATTGAACCTGGAACCGTCTTGACTGCTGATATTGTTTTCACTTCTTACCCGGATGTGGGCACAGAAACTATTCCTGTAACTATGCATATAACAGGACCGGGTCAACAGTTCAGTCTGGGAGAGAATTGGAATTGGATTTCCTTTAATGTTCATCCTGATGATACTTCAATTGAATCAGTATTTGCTCCTCTAACTCCAGATGATATTTATCAGGTTATGAATCAGACACAATCTGCAACTTATTATTACCCACCTGGTTACTGGTATGGAACCCTTGAGGAGATAACAGATGGAGAAGGTTATTTAGTAAAGATGAATAATGCTGTTAAACCATTTATGGTAATTGGAGCACCAATTGACTACACAACTCCAATTAATTTAAATGTAGATTGGAACTGGATTGCCTATTATCCTCAATATCCTCTACTAATAGAAGATGTATGGACAGACATAGTTCCTAATGTATTTCAGGTTATGAATCAAACCCAATCTGCAACTTATTATGACCCACCTGGAGAGTGGTATGGTTCTTTAGAGCAAATGGCACCTGATATTGGTTATAAGGTAAAAATGAATATAGCTGATACCCTTATTTATTCAGGTCAAAGAGCAAGTATACCGGACAATACCATTGTCACAAGAGATAAAACAAAAGATCCACCGAATTGGGAAGTAATACAAAATACACAGTGTCATATGGTATTAATGGCAGAGATTACACTTGAAGGTGAGGAGTTTGAAGGAGTTGATGATAATATGGCTGGTGCATTTTGTTGGATTGATAGTTTAGAATGTCGTGGAATTGCAATATGGGAATCAGGAGGTGCTGGTTTCTGGTACTTTGATATTGTAAGTAATGTAAATATAGGAGAAGAGATAACCTTTAAGATATATGATTCTGAAACAGATACGATATATGATTGTAATGAGACTATTATCTTTGAAGATGGTGCAACAGTTGGCACCCCATTTGAACCATACCAGTTAACTGCTACACTGATTTCAACAGATGGTGATTATCCAGTTTTCTCCACCAAACTGAATTCTAACTTCCCGAACCCATTCAATCATTCAACCACAATTTCCTTTGGTTTGAAAGAGAAAGGTGATGTCAAACTCACTGTTTATAACATTAAAGGACAATTAATTGAGACATTGATTGATCAAGAGATGAATCCTGGAATATATGAGATTCCTTGGGATGTAAAGAACGATAACAAAGAGCTGGCTAATGGTATCTACTTATACAAGTTCGAGACCAAGAACAAGACTTTAATCAAGAAGATGTTGTTTATACGATAGGTTTCATTACACATCAATAAAAAGAAGTGTATTATATTGAGATAGAATCATGGAACAAATTCAATTAATATTGAAGAAAATAAATGAGATAGTTACAACATTCTCGCGTTCGATTGTTATATCTCAAACGAAAGACAGTCGATGGGAGTATATCTCGCCTACCGATTGTTCTGTACCGCTCCCATACGACTGTCTTTAGTGAAAAACATGTTCTCAATTATATTGTGAAAAGACATATTATTGTTATTCTATTCATATCGTCTTCCATTAACCGGATAACTAATGGGGTTTACCTTTTTTGGAAAATTGTTGTTACTCTGTTATCAGCTTTTCCATATATGTGCGAGGTAAACCCCCTTCATGCAAAAAGTATTGAAGAAATATTATAAGTGTAAGAATAAATAGAAATATTCATATCGCTCCTCTCCTCTAATATGGACATGGGGAGGATACATACAGTATCCTTCCCGTGCTCCTGAGGTGCTGGTTGCGAAATTGAACAAAAAAAAATAAAAGGAGTATGACTGATGAAAGTAAAAGTGTTGGTAGTAAGTTTGTTGATCATATGTATGTGTTCCCTGGTTTATGCAGAGGACAAGGGGTGTACGCATAAGCCGTTAAACCCTTCAGGCGGATTTATTTGTGTTGGAGAAGCAGAGCCTTATGAACCACCTGCAGGTCCAGATAACGGGACAACAGAAACCGGCAGAACAGGGAACTGGATTTTGATTGATTCATTGGGAATTGATAGATATGTGGAAGCTGGAAAGAATTTTTCCATTTATTTTGATAATGGCCTTGACTCACTAAAGGTTTATCCACCAGATTATGAATATCCATTGACCGAGGCATCTTACCAGGCTTTGGATAAAGCACCGGAATGGTTAAGAAATGATTTGCGCAATGTTTTATCTCTTATAAATAGTTCATATCAGGATGAATGGGCAAATGCTATCAATAATGCAAATGACCCTTATATAGATGAGATTGCCTTTGCCATTGCTCATTCCTCTCCACGGTATCTATCTTCAGGATACGGCTCAGCAGATCTGTTTCTGGAAAATGCAGAACTTATATATGAAAATGACCAATATCTGGATTATGTAGAGGTGGTGGATCAGGGCACATCAGGATCCAATGAAAACTATTATTCAACTACAAAATATTGGAAGGAAACTGCATCTAAAGATACTATTCAGGTTGAGGTTCCCAAAGAGATTTATTACTGGTATATTGTCCATCCAAAAATAACTGATGAAATCCCTGCGTATATTAATCCTAATGTTGTAGAAAGTAATTCTACTCACAATAATAATATTACTGACCCGCCAGTTGGAGTCTTTTGGCGGAACTATCTTTTTAATCATGCTGATGCTGGTTATCCAGTTTTGAAGGATATGCTGGCAAATTGCGAAATTGTTTGGAATGGCGAACAAAATGTAAACCCTACTCAAACCCATGCAGCGGCAGTTATCACAAACTGGATAAATGAATGTATGAGTTTTACCTCAGGTTATGAAAGACCTCATCAGCCAGTAAGAATCTTGCGAAAACATATTGGCAGATGTGGTGAATATGCAGATTTAACAGCGGCTGCTTCCAGAGCTGCGCTTATACCTTGCACAAGCATTCTTGCTATTTCTCATGACCACACCTGGAATGAATTCTGGGAAGAGGGCTGGGTTTCGTGGGAACCTGTAAATAATATGCTGGATACGCCTCTTACTTATGAGAACGGCTGGGGCTGGAGCTTTGGCTCTGTGTTCGAAATAAGAAGCGATGGCTGGATTTCATCTGTATCCGGGACATATTCTGATGGCAGTGCTACCATTACCATTTATGCTCTTGATAGTCAGGGAAATCCAATTGATGGTGCTGAAGTTCTATTGGCTGTGCTATCTGACCCTTATATTTATTGGGATAATTACGGACTTACAGATAACGAGGGAAAATTCTGCTTTACTGTTGGTGAAGGAAGACATTATTATGCAAGAATAGATACGGATATAGGAAGCTCTCCTCCAAATCCTAATCAGGTTTATTCAGTAGTTAACAATACTGTAAACGGACAGAATTATACCTATTCATTATCAGTATCTGGAACTATGCCATCATTAGATTGGACAAGTATTGATGTTCCTGAAGATGATGTGGATGATTATCGTCTGGAAATAGATTTTACTGTTCCTTCACAAATCGTAAGCGGACCAATTTTAATGGATGATGTTAGTAGTTCATCAGAATTATATAATAAGGAAAATGGTGGTATCATTGATTATTTTATGACAGATGAGACTAATTTTACATGGTATTTGATTGAAAATCCGTTTGAATGCTTTAATCTGCTTCCTGCTACACAACAAGGTGCTTTAACCTTTGATATTCCTATCTATTCTGATTGGTATTGCATATTTTCCAATGATCGTCATCTTAATAATCTTCAAAATGTATATGGCTCTGCGAAATTATATTCTTATGAAGAGACAGGTATTGATGAACCGCAAGTTGAACAAACTTCTTTCTCACTGCTTCAAAATTATCCTAATCCGTTTAATCCCGATAAAATCGGGACCACAATTTCTTTTTCAGCCACAGATCCACACGGTTTATCACAGATAAGAATTTATAATGTAAAAGGTCAGCTTGTAAAGAATTTTGAACTCCGAACTCTGAACTCTGAACTTAATAGTGTTGTCTGGGATGGAACTGGTATGAATGGGAATAAGTTGCCTGCTGGTATCTATTTCTACCGTCTTATATCTAATGACTTCGTTTCCAAAACCAAGAAAATTGTGCTGATAAGGTAAAATGTAAATAAATATACTGCCAACCTCAATGGCCCTTCTTTTAATTTGTTTATCATAGAGATATTTTATTAGAAGGGTCTTTTTTTATTCTTAATATTTCTCTAAATATACATAGTTAAATTTGCTAATCCCTTCTCAATTTCTGTTAAGAGAGAAATAAATTGACTTAAAAATTTAGAATGAAATACAAAGTAATAAATTGAAAAAATCTGCGGAGGAAAAGATGCAAAAACTAAAAGTATCTATCGGATTAACTTTGCTGTGCCTTTTGATGTTATTACCTTCCATATCATTTGCACAGCTTACTGGAATTAAGTATATTGGGGGAACTACTCCTGATTATATTACAATTGAGTCTGCTATCAATGATCTGAATTCTCAAGGTGTGGGAACCGGCGGTGTAACTTTCCTGATTCGCGATGGAATTTACACTGAAAATGACAATCTAACTATTCTAGATGTTACAGCAACCGAATCAAATCCTGTTATATTCCAACCCGATGTTGGGGCAACAGTAGAAATTAACATAACCATAACTGGGGATTATAGTTGCGGATTAAAAATTCACAATTCGGATTATATTACTTTTAATGGAACTGCTTATAATTCTGAAAATGGCAGCAGAAATATGACGATAAACGGCTATCGTAATAATGACGATGATATGTTTGTTTTCTGGTTAGCAAACGGTTCAGACAACATCACATTGGAAAATCTGATAATAAACAGTATAAGTGTAGCGACTAATACGGGTTGGTCCACTCCTGTATATTGTTCAACTTATGGTATTACTTCACCTTTAGTTGGCATGGATTCTTTCACACTTTCTAATTGCGAAGTTATTGGTGGTTCTACTTATGGCGTTTATATGGATGGAGATCCTGGCATTCAGCTGTCCAACTTCGACATTATAAATAATGATGTTCACGATTTCCAAAAATATGGTATCTTCATCTTTACAGATATTGCAGATTGTAATGTAGAAAAAAATGAAGTATATCAAACTTTTGATGAAGCAAGAAGTTCTGTTTACGGAATAAGGGCTGGCTCATCAAGCTGCAGCGGAACTACAAAAATCCATAATAATTATATTCACGATTTGAAACATAGTGCAAATTCAGGTTGTCGGGGTATATTTATTACATCCGACTCACACGATAATCTGGTCTATAATAATATTATCCATCTTGTTCCCGGACTTACCGCTAATACCAGTTATTGTATTTATCTTTCAAGTGGCGATAATACAAATAACCAAATCTATTACAACACTCTGTATATGGGAGGTGTATGTAATAGAGAATATCCTGACTTTTACTGTATAAAAATTTATAAAGATGCGAGCGATAACATTCTTAAAGATAATATCCTGATTAATGAGCGAACTGGAAATGTTGGTGGAAATGACCACTGTGCGCTTTATTTGAAGACTGTAACATCATTTGCTGAGAGCGATTATAATTTCTTGAGTGTTAATTCTGATGACCCGAATGATAATCGTTATGTTGGATGTATTGGTAGTAGTTATTACAACACTCTTGCAGATTTACAAAATGCATCTGGATATGTTCCAAGAGATGTTAATTCTATTACAGGCGATCCTGATTTGAGCTTCCCTGATCTTCATTTGAATTCCAACAGCCCTTGCATTGGAGCAGGAATTCCAATTACGGGAATAACAACTGATTTTGATTACGATCCTCGTGATGAGACAAATCCTGATATTGGAGCTGATGAATTTATTTCTAACCATGCTCCTGTAATAACATATTTTTTCCCGGAGGAAACAGCATTTTCGATTGCACAAAATACTGAGCAATTATTTAGCATAACAGCTGAAGATCCTGATGATGATTCTCTATATTATTATTGGTTTCTTGATGATACACAGCAAGGCGAAAGTAGCAATGAATTTACTTATACCTTTTCAGACACCGGCAATTTTGTGGTTAAGGCATTAGTGTCAGATGGTGAATTAGCAGATAGCACATTATGGGATGTTACAGTGACCTCTGGAGTAACTGTTGATGATGATTTTCAATTAATAGATGGGATACAACTTTATCAAAATAAACCAAATCCATTTAGTGGCTCAACCACAATATCGTTTATCAACACAAAACCCACCGAGAACGCAAAGATAAAAATTTATAATACAAAAGGAAAATTAGTAAGGAATCTTGAACCCCGAATTTCTAACTCCAAACTTAAAGATGTAATATGGAATGGAACTGATAATAATGGGAATAAGTTGCCAACTGGCATCTATTTCTACCGTCTTGTATCTAATGATTTCGTTTCCAAAACCAAGAAAATTGTTCTAATAAGGTAATACTATTGTAATAACAAAATAATATTTAAGGATAGTAACATTATATATTAGAGAAAAAGAGCAACGCTCCAATTAAAACGATTGCTGAATCGCCGAAAATCTGAATTGCCTTTGTTAATTTCCATTGAAGTTCGCTCTGCGAAGCAAAAATTCCAAGCGTACCTTTTTTCAGTAGTATTGTAACAATTCCAATTATTGAGATAGTCAAAGCCATACCGGCTCCCATTGCCAGTACCATTAGTGCCCCAAGGTAAATGCTGTTTATTGATTCGTCTCATTGTCAGTTTTAATTGATACTTTTTTAATGATCTTTTCTTTAGAGAAGCTGTAATTATTCTGCTTTCGACAGTTGTGGTAGGCGGAATTCTCAATCTAATTTTGTGATCAAAAAAACTTATTCTCTTGACAATCAAAAATAACAATTCGTAAA
>JACKQG010006296.1_pt1 | contig 12619 bp, 15 predicted proteins | sample 8237621 | NCBI WGS metagenome assembly JACKQG01 (sample SAMN15677084, study PRJNA649215) | marine metagenome | biome: marine; feature: Black Sea; material: saline water; isolation source: suspended particulate matter (SPM) from the Black Sea western gyre | collected 2013-06-09/2013-06-10 | depth...
TGGATTCTCAAGAGAAATAACATTATCCTTACTCATGGTGGTGCCTCCTTTGTTTGAATTGCTTTTTTCACAGAAAACAATTTTACAACAAAGGGGACGCCGCCTCCTCATTCCTCATACACCAGAAATGAGCATAACTCCTCTTGGGCGCAATAATGTTTAAGGAAAATAGTGGTTGCGTCTGTTGATATTCCCGAAATGGCACTCGCTTCAGGACTGTAGATGGAGCCAGGGAGTTTGAGACGGATGAATTCTGGAGCGAAGCTGATTTCTGGATATTCCAGCTTAGCGATTTTTGTGATCGTTGGAAATAACATACCTATTATTGTATGAATATTGATTTTGATTTGGTATCGGACAGACTCGCCTTATTGTTGGGGTGTTACGCTTATATTATTGTGGGTGTATATCTGGTCTTGGTGTGCGTGTTCGTTGGGCAATAGGAGTGGAAATCGACAACTCTAATAGAAAGGGCAGGTGTTTAGGGGAAGATATTCTACCTGACCATTTTGACGGCCAACACCAAATTCATTAAGAAATCTTCCCGATATTATTTCCCAACAAACAAATGCACAATCATATAATATGATGATAATCAGGGCAATTTTTGATCTGCTACTACCTTAGTTGCGTTAGTTTATTTGTTTACAGGTAAAGATTGGATTTTATTACCTTGGCCGGAAGTTTAAAATATTACACTTAAATATATCTGAATTATGAGCGAACCGATCTACTTCAGCCTGTATCAAGATGTGCCCGATTATTATGTGCGAATCTTCCAAAGCGCTCACTGGACTCTTGGTAATGGAGTGAAACTGGAGGTTAATATCATAGGGGAAAGCCACCGGGTGATCAGTCGTCGAGGAAACGACTGTCTCACCGAATTCATCACCTGTTTCGATCAAAATTTACCCGAGCAGGCATTGGAGAGGGTGTGCTTGCAACCAGGCATCGTTCATGATCGGGAATATCGATCCGGCAGTTTGATATACCGAGTAAACATTGAGCAGGTCTTCCGGGTTTTTGATACCATGGAAGAGTTTACGGGTTCGTTGGGTGGTGTTTCTCCGGCAGAGACATTGACTCATGCCTTCGCGGGTGTTCCGGGGAACCTTGGGGCGCCTATTCCTTTTACTGGTTTGGTCTTGAACTCTGATACAAACACCTTCTATACTGTTCACACCTATCCCGAAAGGGGTATTTCTATTATCAGTCGAACCGCCATTGATTTACCTGTTTTATCATCGGTAACATGATTAAACGTCTTTTCAAAATTGCGCGAGCTGAATTTAACGATTTGGTAAAGAAAAACAAATCGGCTAAAAGAGATGCTTCGTCAGCAGACCCTGATTTTATCGATGCCCGTCAGGACGAAGCAAGTTCTTATTCTGTTGTAGATCCCTTAGAGAAATACTATGCCAACCTGGAAATACCGATTGGCTCTGATCGAGCAACGATAAAAAGTGCATGGAAAACACAAATGAAAAAATATCACCCAGATCTTCATTGCTCTGACCCAGCAAAAAAACAGATTGCCGAGGATCTCGCCCGTCAATTGACCGAGGCGTATCGAACTCTGGATTCAGTATTTTTAAAAAAGTAACAGGAGAGAATAATGTCCGACTTTGAGAAAGTGAAAGATTTTATATTAGATATGGGATTTGCCATAAGCCATGAGGACCCCAAGGAAGAGTTGGTGGTTATAGATGATGATGAACGGGGAATCAAAAATCTCGTGATTGATTGTGAAGCCCCCATACTGATTCTTGAACAAGTCATCGTACCCATACCTCAGGATTCTTCCGATTTTTACAAACGTCTTCTGCAAATCAATCGCACATTGGTTCACGGTGCTTTTGTTCTGGACGAAGAAGGCTCAGTGCTATTATTTCGGGATACCCTGCAAATAGAAAACCTGGATCGTAATGAATTAGAAGGAAGTATTGATGCATTGAGTCTTGCGCTGGCAGAATATGCTGGCGAACTGGTTTCATTCGCACGCGGTTAAACCCCAATTTTGTAATGGAGAGATAAAAAAATGACCGGATTATTTACAAGAATACTGCGGCTGGGTAAGGCCGAGGTGCATTCTGCGGTGGATAAGTTTGAAGACCCGATTAAAATGACTGAACAGGGCATTCGCGAACTCAAAAAGGATTTGGAAGAATCCATGAAAAGTTTAGCGCAGGTAAAGGGCATAGTGATCCGCATGAGAAATGATGCGGAAAATAAAAAGAAACTCGCGGCGGATTACGAGAGTAAGGCTATGGCTCTACTACAAAAAGCCGAGCAAGGTTCACTGGAAATGTCTGAAGCGGAGAGGCTGGCGACCGAGGTTCTCTCGCGTAAAGAAGATGCGGGGAAAGAAGCCTTGCGGCTCAGCAAGGAGGTCTCTTCACAAGAAAGCATGGTTCTGCAATTACAACGCAATGTGGACAAATTACGCACTACTGTTCAGCGTTACGAAAACGATCTGGTCACCCTGCGTGCTCGTTCGAAAACGGCTGCCGCCACGAAAAAACTGAATGCACAAATCGCCAGAGTGGGGTCCGACAGCACCATTGCAATGCTTGAAAAGATGCGCGACAAGGTTGAGGAAGATGAATCTTTATCTCAAGCTTATGGAGAAATGGCCGATTCGGGGCAAAGCGTTGACGATGAAATCAATAAAGCTTTGGGTGAAGGTACGGCAATGCCGGGTGTCTCTGATAGCCTTGCTGCCCTTAAAGCCAAAATGAGTATTAAATAATTATGGTCTTTAATTTTTTTAAAAATAAAAAAAAAGAACTTAGTGAGGAAGAATTTCGTATTGAAGATCTGGTGCTCAGTAAGCTCAAAACGGGTTTTCTGGTCGATTACGATATGAAAACTTACAAGGTCGCCGGATGCAATAAATACAATTGGGAAGAGGGTGGGGTCACGGCCGAATGGGAATTAAAGGCGGGTAATGAGACCCTGTATTTGGAACGCTCTGAAGAAGATGGGGTCGTGGAATGGAGCTTATGCCGGAAACGTCCTATTTCCGACTTGGAAGGTGACATTGCAGGGGAAATCGTGCGCGACGAGGACCCGCCTGAAAGAATAGTTTTTCAGGGCATGTCATTCCAATTTGAGGAAGACGATATCGGTGAGTTTTTTCGTGATGGATCAACTGATGGATTGAGTTTTGTTTCCTGGGATTATGAAGATGAAGCGGAAGAACAATTCATCACCATCGAGCAATGGGGTGAAACCAAATTTGACATGCAAGTTGGTTTCAAGGTCGAGGAGTATCAATTCACCAATATCCTGCCTGGCGAATGATGCTTTGAAGGTTTAAACAACGTTTCTAATACAAATCCCAACTTCCCTGCCGGTAATACTTCAAAATATTGTGATTGAATTGAGTATTGGGTTCAATGGCTCCTTCCTTTTCGAACAAACCCTTGCCAAAATTCACCATTGAGATCATGGCGGCCTGATTAAAAAATCGCGTCTCAATATTTGGAAATTTATGCTTCACGAGTTTTTGTTTGAGAAACTCTGCTGACATCGCTTTCTGCCTGACACCGAGTTGCCATCCCCACTGGCCCATGCTGGGCACCGAATTCTGATAAGGCACGGTCGCAAATCCAGCGGCCTGCATGGTTTTTTTTATGCAAAGAAATGCTTCAGGTGAATACAGCGGGCTTGTGCTTTGCGTGACCATAGCCCCGAAAGGTTTGAGATGCTTTTCCACCATCTTGTAAAACCCGAGTGAGTAGAGCAACGAAAGTGAAACCGATTTAGGATCTGGAAGGTCAATAATGATGGCATCATACAGGTCATCCGATTCTTTAATGAATTGATAGGCATCCTGATTGACCACACGAACGCGAGAGTCGTTCATCGACCCCTGATTGATGTTTAGAAAAACTTTATCCTGCCTGGCTAATCGCGTCATGGCAGGGTCCAGGTCAACCAGAGTGAGATTTTTTACATCAGAATATTTGAGGATTTCTCTGGCGGCCAATCCATCACCTCCTCCCAGCAACAGGATGTCGTTACGCTCCTCAATCAAACCCATAACCGGGTGCACAAGAGGCTCATGGTATCTTTCTTCATCATATGTGCTGAATTGAGTGCTGCCATTTATAAAAAGCCAAAAATCATCTTTCCATTGAGTGACAACAATTTTTTGATAGCGCGTTTGCTCCTGATAAACGATTTTATCTTTATACTTGTGTTGTTCGCCGTATAAAACAATAGGTTTTGCGGCGGCGAGAGCCATGATTGATACTAAAAGAAGCGCAATGAATTGAATGTTGAGAATGCGAGGTCGTTTCAGGCGGTCGGGGAATTGCCATAATATTAGAGAGGCCACAAGCAGGTTAAGAATGCCGATGAGAACAGGGGTATAAGTCAACCCAAGAAAAGGAAGCAGGACAAAGGCAAACAGAGCCCCACCCAACAAACCACCGTAATAATCATATTCCATGACCGATGATATATTCTCCCGCAATGATTCATAGGTTTGGTTGAGCCGCGTGATCAGAGGAATCTCAAGCCCCGTCATAAAACCGATCATGCAGGCGATTCCATATACCACGAGTCCAAAATGAATCGTATAAGCCGAGATCCAAAAACAGAACATAGCGGAAAAGGTGCATAGAAATGACAGGCCAAATTCGATCAGCACAAATCGGTCGAGAAGGTCTGTCGTATATTTCCTGCTATATCTGCTTCCCAGCCCCATGGAAAACAGCATCAGCGAGATCACTACTGTCCACTGAAAAATGGAGTCACCCAAAAGATAGCTGGCAAGGGTAGCCAGGGTATATTCGGTGACTATAGCCGCACACCCGGTAGCGAAGACACAGGTTTTCAATACAAAGCTCAAACGTCGCAGTTTGATTTTTTCGGAACTATCGGATGTTGGCATGAATTAACGGTGCCCTAAAGATACTCAAATGCACCAGGTGATGAGAAAAGAGGCGCCAATATAAGAGGAGGCCTCCAGAAAAGCCGCGCCGAGATTGGGTTTTACCTGGTTCACCAACTCATCGGCCAAGCTGCGGCCAGGTAAAAGAATTCGGTCTGTGAGAATGCGTGCAACGGGAAGCAGAATGAGCCCAACTACCATGAAGAGGATAAAGGTGACTAAGTTTTCACCCCAGGAAATGAAATGCTCGGCGGAAGCGGCTCGTAACAAGTTGCCGATTCCTATCAATGCTCCGGCAAATCCAACTCCTACGGCAACATTATCTTTTTCAATATGTTCGTGAATATTGTATTGCGTGATGAAATTGTAATATTTACCAATGAACACGAGAACAGTCTGCCCCAATAGCCAGAAGACAACCGCAGTAAAAATAGACCCGTCTTGACCATATAGAGCGCCGTAAATATTGAGCCCTGTGGCCACATAAACAGCGAACTCGACTACACCTGTACCGCAATTTTGATCCTGCAAAATTTCTTTTTTAATATTGAATTCGGAAAGAATAAAACGGTCATTGATCAACGCTGAGAGGTTGAGAAATAAAACTGCCAAAGACCCGTAAATAAGAATGTCTATCAAGTCTTCCTCTAGCCCAGAGGAGGGTCCGGCGATGGCTCCGCCGATTGAGAACGTTAAGCCCAGATAATAACCACACAGGACGAGCGCGAACGCCGTATTGTCTTTATCCACCAATTCAACTTTGATGGCATAATTTCGCCGAAAAACAACAAACACCAGATGCCCGACTGCAAAGACGGCAAAACAGGCACTGAGATAAATCAATGAAGATAATATGTGATCAAGACTCATAAGTTATTTACCAAAACTGAACCCGCGGCTTCTAAAAGTGTTTTTGCTCCGCCCCATACGCTGTTTAACTTTGTTTTGAAATCGAGTTTGAGAAAGAGAGTTTTTAGCCAATTTTCTTTTGAAAAAATCTGGTTTCTGTTTTTTTGTCACCGTTCCGGCAGTTCCATATTCGCGATTTGGCCCGTAATAAGGCTGTCCTCTGCTGCTAAAAGAGGAATAGTTGTTGTAGTGGTTCCGGTTCAGTCCGAATCCGGCCCAGTTCATCACCTGCGACATCAGCATGTATTTACCGTAAAACTCCCACATACCACCACCACTGCCACCTTCTCGCCAACGGCCGTACTGAGGGTTTCCAACGTATTGGTAGCCGTTTGGAAAGGGCGTATTAGTGATCACACCATCAGCCGTTTTGGCCCTCAAAGCCATGCCTAGGTAGGGTTCATTTTTTTTGTAATAGGATTCAGCAACTTCCACAAAAGGGCGCTGGGTTTGTTGTTCTCCAACATCGACACGGTATTGATGGTAGTAGGAGGGGAAAAAGTTACCCTCCTCGCGCATATCATGAAGAATAATTGCGTATTCTTTTTCGCTTTGCAATTCGTTTTGGATTTTCTCTACCGGATTCTGTGTGACCCCACATCCTGAGGTAAAAAGGGCGACCGACAGAAAAAGGAGAAGAAAAAACTTTGACTTCTCTCTAAGCGATAGTCTTGAGTTATTACGATTCATTTTCAGGAAATTAAACTAAGGGTGAGATTTCTTCCAGTAAATACCTTATCTAAGTTAACTTATCATATCAGCTTCGCTTGTATAAACATATGTTTGTTTGGTAGAGGAATTTTTATTCTACAAAATAAACCGTTATAATGAGTCTTTTAAAGTCTTTTCGAATAATTGTCACTAGCATGTATTTTTTTACTTTTAAACGTGTCTTAAGAATACTCAAGCAACCTGATATCCGGTTGCTTTTTGGTGTAGCTATGATCTTTTTATTAATGATTCTAGCTTTTGCGTCTGTGCTGTCTACTTACGAAAAGGATCTGACTTTTTTTGACGGTCTATGGACTGCTTATATTACTTTAACCACAATCGGATACGGGGATGTGTCTGCAGTTACCCCACAAGGTCGGTGGGTCACGGTTTTGACCTCGATGTTGGGTATCGGTTGTTTCGGGATTTTGACCGGGGTCATTCTTGAACGGGCCATGCAAAGGAGAATTAAAAAAATGAAAGGCGAAGGAAAATATAGCGGCAAAGGCCACTTGATCATCGTTAATGTTCCTTCCTATGCGGAGACAACGGAATTGATGAAAGAGTTGGATTACAGCCCTGACTACAAAGACATGCCTCGTGTGCTGGTGACGGCGCATTTACCGAATCAGGATAAAGAAATCCCTCATTCTTTATCTCAAAAAATAGATGGATTTATCATGGGTCTACCTTCAGCTTTGGAAACTTTGGAACGGGCCAACGCGTCCCAATCCAAAGCCTGTATTCTTACCTCTTCGGCTTCCGAGCCGGCCATGGATGATACTAATACCTTGACAGCCGGTCTCATCGAGAAAAACTGGTCGCAGGTCATCACGGTCATGACTTGCAGTCGTGCTGAAACTCTGGGCAATCTCAGCACCTTCGGCATTGATGGCGGCATCAGCACCACCGATTTGCAGATGGGACTTTTGGTTCAAGAATTGGAAGATCCTGGCATATATCAAGTTTATAGTGAACTGTCATCCAATGCCGAGGGTAACCAGATTTATATCAGCCATTCATCGGTAGGGTCCTGGGAGGGGTATGGCGAGGAGTTCAGCTTCGGGAGTTTAAAGCTTGCCGTCATCCAACTTAATTTTCCGGTCGAGATTTTAGGGATTCAAAGGAAAGCAGGGGAGAAACCTATGCTAAACCCGGAAAATAACTTGATTCTGGTTTCTACTGACCAAATCGTTTATATGTCGAGGAAGCGTATGGACTGGATGAAAAACAGTGGTCAAGTTATACAACATCTGAACAAGATGCCTTGATGGACCGTTTCGATTTACAGGAGAAGAGAAGGGATTGGAACCAGAAAAGGCCGGTAGCGTTAAACCTTCAGACCCTTTTTTATTGGGTAGCGAGGGCATTTTTTGCACCGAATGCAAAGGTTCGTAAATTTGAGCCTTGTTTTTCTCTCCCACTTGACAAACAGAAGATCAGGCACCACATTTACCGTGTAGGACGGGGAGGGCAGTCCTCCCAATCGAGCCGGAGTGTGTTGCGGAAATGGTCTGGACTCTTCATCTGATGGTGTTGCTTTGGTGCTGAGAGACCCTGTTCCCTACTGCATGCTCTGGTGTTCTTTTTTTTTCCTGCTTTTACACCCCACCGGCACAAATGCCCATCCAAAACGATGGAATACAAATGGCGGTAGTCCCTGCCTGAAGGAGACCTTTGCATAACCCATCATTTGAGTTCCACTCGCCGAAATATTGAAAACCACACTATTCGTTGCTGCCGCTCCCCACAAAGGCGGGTTGCTCAAAGGTCTCTGACTGAATGAGGCGATTTTTATTTGAGTCTTATTGCTTCAGAGCGTTCTCAATCGTTTCCTTAAGATGTTGAAAATCGATTGGTTTGGTAATGCAGGCGAATGCACCGTGTAGCATGCACTCTTTTTTGACTTCCGGGGAGATGTTGGCAGAAACCATGATGACGTGAATTTCTGGTTTCCAGACTTTTATCATTTTCACCAGTTCATCCCCTGTCAACCGGGGCATCATAATATCCAAAAGAATCACAGCGGGGTTGAAGTTGTAAATTTTGGAGATGGCCTCCTCACCACCATAAGCTATTTCAATATCATAGTTCTTTTCAAAGAACTGTTTTATAAGCTCACAGTTTTGTGGGTTGTCATCAACGACCATCAGTTTGTGTTTTAACTGGTCACCCATCTTCTACCTGTAAGTCATTATTAAGTGTATTAGTTTTTTACTCACTGTAGCTATCATTTATTACAATTAACCTGATGCAGGGTTACGTTTGCGTTACGAATTATCGGGTCTGGTGAAAAGCTTGCCTCTTTGGTAGCGGGAAGTTGAATCCCTAAAGCAATATGCCCCCCAGTATTCCATTAAATTGTAGTTGCATCAAGTAATTACAGGGATTATTTAGTTTGTGATCGTGAACCAAAAAGGAAATTATCAGGAGTTGAGTAAGAAAATAACCAGAAAATATCAAAAGATCAGCAAATGGCAACGGAGCCAGAAACCAAAAAGGGCCCGGAAGCGTTAAGCCTCCAGACCCTTGTTTTATTTGGTAGCGGGGGCCAGATTTGAACTGACGACCTTTGGGTTATGAGCCCAACGAGCTACCAGGCTGCTCCACCCCGCAACGATACTGAATGATGGTGACTATCACTGATATGAGATGCGTTGTCAAGGACTAGTAATAATAAACACGCATCTTTTAAAGAAAAGAAACGGGCTCTGGTGGGGCTTGCCCAAGCCCAGAGCCCGAATGTGCGAAAATTACAGACTTGCGTTTTTCCGATCGGGATTACGGAAAAGAGAAGTTTCGTTGGTCAACTCAGCCAGACCAGGAAAAGTTTCTTCAGGATGAATTTTCTGGGCTTTCACCAGCAATTCTTCTTCCGTTTCTCTTTTGTCTTCATCGGGAATACAGCAGTCAACTGGACAAACTTCCTGACAGGCCTCCTCGCCATGGAACCCCACACATTCTGTGCAGAGATCGGCTTCAATTTCATAGAAATCTTCGCCTTCGGTGATCGCCGTGTTAGGGCATTCCGGTTCGCATACGCCACAGTTGATACATTCATCGGTGATAAGTGTTGCCATCTTGTTTTTCCTTCTAAGTGGTTAATGATCTCAAAAGAATTGAACTATATAGTCAAGCGAAATAGTTTAGCGCAAAATAATGTTTTCAGCTTACAGCGTACCTATTGGATTCAAGCTCCCGTAAGGTTTTTCAAAATATAGTCAATTACAGACCAAGTCAAGTTTTTTTTGGAAAACGTTCCGATTTGGGAACGCCACTGAAAATTTACGGGTTTTCCATTAATACACAAAGCTTTACAAGAAATTGTCCTGCTCTTTCTATCGGCTGTTTTCGGGCAAAAATAAACCCTGTTTGCTTCATTGATTTGATATGATTTCAGCATGATTGTCAAAAAAATTCTTATCTATCTCCCCATCGTGCTGATCCTGTTTCTCACGCAATCCTTCTTCTGGGTGCCCACATACGATAAACAGGCGGTGGGCAACCCGGCTCGACTGGTCAAATATGTCCAGGGCTCCAGTGGTGATGCGCAGATACTCAACCCCATTTTAAGCGCCGATAGCTCCTCCAGCTCCATCAACGATTTGGTTTTTGATGGACTCATCGACCTTGACAATAAGCTGGAATATCGCCCTCGGCTTGCCAAGTCGTGGACCCAGTTTGAAGAAGCGACCCTGACACTTAACACATCTGCGTTTTTACCCGGAGGCAAGATTGCCGATACAGACTGGCCCAATACTCTTCTTGCCGCACTCGAACACAACACTGCATGGACTAAAAACCTGCGATCCATCGAAGTCATACCTGCAAAGACCGTGCAGGGAGAGATTGCAGCTTCCGAGAAAGATGCCAATAAAATTTCTTACACCCTCCATCAGCCACCGCGACTGAAATTCACCCTCGAAAAAATTGATCAGGATTTTTTTGAACCCATCAAGCAATGGTTGGGCGAAAACTATTTTAATAAATTCCCCTACGAGAAATTCGTTCGCGCTGATGAACCCTCGCAACAGAAAAAACTGCAATCGCATTACAAAGAAATACTGCCGTTGGCCGAACATAACCCGGTGATCGAGTTTGACCTCAGAACAGATGTGGTTTTTCACGATGGTCACCCGTTCGATTCCGGCGATGTGTTGTTCACTTATGAGTCGATCATGGACCCGAAAGGCACGTCACCAAGAAAATCCGATTACGAACCCGTGAAAAGTGCTGAAGTGTTGGGGCCACATAAAATCCGCATCACATACAAACGCCTGTTCTCACCGGCTATCGGCTCCTGGGCTATGGGCATCCTTCCCGAACACTTGCTCACTCAGGAAAAACTGGTTGAAGAAGCCAAAGCGAGAGGGCGCGACCCCAATATATTCACCCTGAGAGACAGCAACTTCGGCCGCCACCCCATAGGCACTGGGCCGTTCAAGTTTGCCGAGTGGAAGTCCGACGAGCAGATACGTCTCGTTCGCAACGACAATTATTGGGAAGGCGCACCGGAATACGAAGAATATGTCATGCGCATCATTCCCGATAGCCTGACTCAGGAAATGGAGTTCTACGCCGGAGCGGTAGATAACTACTCCGTGCAACCGCATCAGGTGGCACGGTTTTCTACCGATGATAAATATCAGAGCTTTTCCAGCCTTGGCTATTTTTACTCCTATATTGGCTATAACTTGCGTAATCCCTTGTTTGCCGACCGAGACGTGCGCGTGGCTCTCGGTATGGCGATTGATATCGACCCGATCCTTCAGTATATCCTCTATGGGGAAGGGGAGAGGGTCACCGGTCCCTATCCGAAAATCACCGACTGGTATGACCCTGCAGTGAAACCATTGCCCTACGACCCCAAAGGCGCACTGGCAATGCTGAATGCCAAAGGCTGGAAGAAAAATGCTGACGGCTGGCTGGAAAAAGATGGCAAGATATTTGAGTTCAACCTCATCACCAACAGTGGCAACCCTGTGCGAAAAAACATACTCACCATCGTGCAGGAAAGCTGGCGCAAGATCGGCATCAAATGCAATACGCAACTTTTCGAGTGGGCCGTGTTCCTGAAAGATTTTGTCAACTCCCTCAAATACGACGCATTAGTTTTAGGCTGGAGTATGGGCATCGATCCAGATCTGTACCAGATATGGCATTCCAGTCAGGCGGGTCCGAGACAGTTGAATTTTGTCGGCTATAAGAATGCCGAGGCCGACAGGCTGATAACAAGAATCCGCCGGGAATATGACCGACCTAAGCAGATCGCCATGGCGCGTGAGCTGCACCGCATGATCGCAAGAGACCAGCCCTATACATTTCTGTACGTGGCTAAATCCACCCAACTGCTGGATAAAAAAATTGTGATAGTAGAAACAGAAGAGGGCGGTGAGAAAAGCTATAAAAAAATCTATCCCACTAAAGACGGTAGAATCCACTACTATTTCAACAAATGGAAAAAATTGGCAACAATACCCACGTTCAGCCCTGCGGGCTGACTCCTCAGCGTGGGGCTAACGCTTTCACCCTCTTTCTTAAAGTACCCGTTCCGGGCATGAAGGCTTAGGGAAAATATCACAAGGGGCGGGGTGATTGACCACAAGTAGAGTCTGCCTGTCACCCTGAGCCTGACGAAGGGGCTAGTCTCCTTAAAAAAAAGCCTGTGACTCAAAGATGTGTTGGCGATGGTAGGAGAGGAACTCTGTATTTGGGTGAAATTTTTCGGGTAAGAAAATCGGTTTGCCGTCGTAAGCTAATATTGCGGAGTCAAAAAAAGGGTCTTCATTGGATGTCCTTGAGCGAGAAACGCTAACCGTCATTTTGTTCGTTATGGTAATGACTCCGATATCGAAGGCTTTATCATGTAAAACCGAGAGGCATAAACCATTTCTAGGATTAAGACGGTTCTTTTCATCTACACGCCAAGGAACTATATGGCTAGCTACTAATAAACTTGGAATAGCCATTCCAGAAATACAACATTTAGAGTTGTAGGCACTCAGGACTGAACGGCGAAAGAAATTTTGACCAACACGAGTGGTGGACTGAACGGCCTTGTTGCTACCAGTGTAGTCAACAGTTTTATTTTGCGAATAG
>JACKQG010006297.1_pt1 | contig 12619 bp, 8 predicted proteins | sample 8237621 | NCBI WGS metagenome assembly JACKQG01 (sample SAMN15677084, study PRJNA649215) | marine metagenome | biome: marine; feature: Black Sea; material: saline water; isolation source: suspended particulate matter (SPM) from the Black Sea western gyre | collected 2013-06-09/2013-06-10 | depth...
AATCCCAATGGCTTTTTTGCCAAACGCAAATATGTCAAGAGTTGCTTCTTGTGGATATCTTTCAATATATGAGGATATGGTGGACGGCCGGACCGTCCTCTCCGTCAAAGTGGGTTACGCTTGCCAATCACTTCAAACGGTGGCACTTCCGCGCAAAAGGGTCACAGAAATCAACCCACTGGGACCCAAGGGCCGGAAGCCTTCCATGTGCTTTTGAACGTCCGCCGTTCAGCCAGATATCTGACCGGCGGCTCCAGAAACATCTTGATGCCGGCCACAACACCCCCGAAGTCCCCTGGCACATTGCTTAGCCTGGCCTTCTTGATGAACCCCTGCCATTGAACCTGTCTGGTACCATCTTTTCCGAACGAAGGATCAAAAATCGCAGGGTCGTTTGTGAGATCGGTTCTCCGGTTCTTGAACGTCCTTTCGATCGCCTCGGCCAACACCTTGCCATTGAAGTCAAACGTGCGGGACAGCATCCAGATGTCATAGAAATCCTTCATCCTGCTGTTCAGGACACCGAGTTTCACCATGGCCTGGTACTTCTCAGCAATAGTCGTCTCCATGGTATAGGCATTCAACTCGGGTGACGGGAATTCGAGAAGCGCCGGATATGCCACCTTGCCGGGACCCGGTACAATCACGTCTCCGAACCCTATATCTATCTGCAACGAAACCCGCGCGTTGCCGAGGTTGCCCTTTATTCGGACGCGCACGCCCTCATATTCTGCATCCTCAGCGATTCTGGCGGCTGACACCGTCTGCTCATTAAAAATCATCCCGTCATCCTCAACATCCATTTTGCAGGTCTCTCTCATAACGGCTTTGATCTCTTCGAGGCTGTTGTCGATTTTCCCCAGAAGATCAATGTCCATGGTGGGACGCGAGACAGGACCACTCCACACCGAGAGCATCAGAGCGCCTTTAAGGATGAACCTGTCTGCATGGGGACTTTTGGACAGCCGGTAAATGAACCGTTCGATAGCGAAGTGCTGCAGGAGCTCATTGAAGGGACGTGAGGATCCCTTAGCTATATTGCGAAGCCGATCATGCACCGACGCCGAGATGTTTTTGATGCTTCCGGCCATTACAGAATCGCTTCGAGGTAAGGGCGGATAATTTTTTTGACCCTGCAGATCGATGCATAGCGCATGAGGTCATCCACCTTGACAGTCCTTCGTTCTCGATAAAACCGAACCGCTTCCACCGCCGTATCAAGACCGATCCTGTTGCGGAACTTGAAACAGTCGGCGAGCGTCTTCTCCGGGTTGTAGATACGAACCCTCACACCATCGAATTTATGGATTTCAACACCTTCCGTGAAAGCCTCCCCACTGAACCTGTAGGTCCTGATCGGCGGGTGGTCCAGACGGGGTTCCTCTGCACCGCGCGACAGCGCCACATGAACTTCATGGGGAATCTGGGTGGTGAGTTCATGAAATGACAGTGCTGAGATCAGGCAGACAACGCCAAAGGGAATTCGGGTCGCGACCGTCACCAAATCAGGGTTGCCCAGCGGATCGCTGTCCGCAAGACGATACACTCCGCGACTGACGATTTCCAGCGTCCCGCCGTCCCGCATGGCGTAAAGCGTACTCGGGTGGATTCCCGCACGAAGGGCCTGTCCTGTACGGAGAATTCCGCCATGTTTCTTGAACTCAACGACCGCCCTGTCGAATCGGGAGCCCTGATGGTTATTTTTTCGGGTTGACATGATATGAATACCGATACTTGTTATTTTATGTTGGTATTTTTATCAAGCCAAACCGTTTTGTCAAGTGGGAATTCTAAATTTCTTCTGAAATGAATCGAATGTGTGAACGTCGGAAAGATATTTTTACTGATACCGGTTCAAAACAGCAAAAAAAACGATAATCGGCCATTTTTTTTAAAAATAGTTCCTCGGTTGTGACCGTATATGTCAAAGCCCTCTGTTATCATGGTCATAAAACATGAAATCCGCAGTCCGCAATCAAAAATCCGCAATCAAAAATGGGAGGCGCCCCAAATGGATATCGTTATCAAAAATTATCTGGAACAGCTCAAGGTCGGCCGCAAGCAATCCTACAAAAACCTGTCCCTTTACCCGCTCCTCTCAACATACAGCTCGGGCCTGGATTACCTGCTGTTGGATGAGGCCCTGAGTGAAAACCTGATCGAGGTGGTGGAAGTAGGCAGCGACGGCTCTGTGCCCGAACTAAAGGTTGTAAACAAATCCCCAAAATTGATCCTCATCCTGGACGGTGAAGAACTGGTCGGCGCCAAACAGAACCGGATCGTCAACACCACAATCCTGATTCAGCGGAATACAACCATTGTCATTCCTGTAAGTTGCGTGGAGCACGGCCGTTGGTCTTATGACAGCCCCCGATTCCACAGTCAGAAGCGGATGATGTCATCCAATCTTCGCGCCATGAAGACCGAGCAGGTCAATTACTCTGTCAGGTCTTCAGGCAAATTCCGGGCCGACCAGGGGGCCATCTGGGACGGCATCGCTGAAAAGGCGATCAGGATGGCAGCCCCCTCCCCTACCGGCGCCATGGCCGCCATTTACGACAAAGAGAGACCCTCGATTGAGGAATATATGGGTCCTTTTGGTCTCATCGAGTCCCAGGTAGGGGCCATCTTCATGATCAACGGCAGGGTGGCAGGGTTAGATGCCTTTGGAAAACCCGGGACGTTTTCAAAGGTCTTCAAAAAGCTGCTTGAAAGCTACGCCCTGGATGCCATCGACTGGTATGATCCGGACAAAGAGCACAAGGCCCTCAAAAGAGAGGTCACCAGATTCCGGAAAGCCGCCCTTTCAGCCAATGCAGAAGCCCGCCCGTCCGTGGGTCTGGGCACTGACTTCCGGCTGGAGTCCAAGAAAGTTACGGGCTTTGCCCTTGCCCTCGATGAGCAGGTCCTGCACATCTCCATCTTCGCCCGGGCAGATGGCCGAGACACACATGGTGCGGATTCACAGATAGAGAGGTTCTCAAGAAGAAGGCAAAATCGAAGGGGGTAGCAGGATATGCCGGGAAAAAGCCTCCAATGTTTGAGGTATAAGGCGCAAGGTGCAAGGAAGCCAACGCCCCACCCATAATCCGTGACGAGCATACAGTAACCGGTATCCAGTTTCCATTGACTTTTGCAGGAGTTAGGGATAAACAACAATCAGCATATTTCGGAACCAAGTTCTTTCGCGGTCCAGGATTTCTATCCCATTTTGTGTTCACACATGCTGCAAAACAATTATAATATGTCCTTTACTACAGGCGGACTGTTTTACAATGATTCCTTGGAAGCCTTGGGACTGTATCTAACGCTAAAGGACTGGAAGATAGTCCGAGAACGGATGCTTTCGGACAACCTTCTCCAGAGCAGGACCCGAAGCAGCGCCATCCGGATCAATAGGGAGATATGTCTCCGTCTTGCAACACTGACGGAAAAACAGCTCCGGCTCCTTGAATCCGGACTGGCTCAGGAGCAACGGTATCTCCTGTGGATAGCTGTCTGTAAACGTTATTCCCTAATTTGTGAATTCATGGAAGAGGTGGTGAGAGACAAATTCCTAAGAATGGATCTCCAAATCTCTCCCACTGACTATGATATTTTTTTCGCTGAAAAGGCGGAAACCCATTCAGAACTGGACCGTCTCAGCGCTTCCACACGGGCCAAACTGAGACAGGTCTTGTTCAAGATCATGCGCGAGGCCGAAGTCATTTCAAAGGACAACATGATCCTCCTCAGCCTGCCCACAAAGGACCTGATTGAGGTTTTAGCCGACGATGATCCACGCATGCTGGCCATGCTGCCCGTTACGGATACAGACATCAAGGAATGGCTGCGATGAACATGCAGAAAGACATATTGCCCATTCAGGACCGATACGACCACCTCTTCAAAGTCATCAGCAGCGAACGCTTCTTAAAAATGGAGGGGCTTGGAAACGATCTTCCGTTTTTCATCTGCCCGTATCCGCCCGAAGAGTCACTCCCCATGGATCGGATGCGGCAGCAGCTGACAAGCCGGCTCGGGAAACGGGGAATTGGTATTTTAAACATCGACCTCTATGATCTCTCCGTAGACATTCTGAAAAAACGCAATATCTGGGAAGAGATCCTTGACATTGAAAAGGATACGCCCAAGTCCGAACTCATGGAACTTCTACAAGGTGTGCTAGACCCCAAATCCCATCTGGTCCGGGAGATCTGTGCAATCATGGCTCAGACCTCCTTTGATGTGATGTTTATTTCGGGGGTTGGCGAGGTGTTTCCCTATATCCGCTCGCACAATGTGTTGAATAATCTGCAGAGCACGGCCAGAGACCAACCCACAGTCATGTTTTTTCCAGGGGTCTACACCCAGACACTGGAAAAGGGGGCAACACTCAACCTGTTCGGCCGTCTGCATGACGATAAATATTACCGCGCATTCAATATCTTTCATCGGGAAGTATAACCTTATGGGTGGGGGTCTGCTCCCGCATTCCTTTGCAGTGAACCTGAAACGCTATATCGAGGCCCAAGATGACGATCCTGAAAGACATATTTGAAAAACCGGTGGGCCGGCCTATTGAAGGCGTAATTAAGGCCGATGATGAAACCAGTCTGCGGCTGGAGGTCGAGGAGTATGTCCTGACCAATGAGGTCTCCAGGCGTCTGGAAGAATTCCTCGATGCCTACATCAACTACGAAGGATCTAACGGCGTCTGGATATCGGGGTTTTTCGGTTCCGGAAAGTCCCATCTCCTAAAAATCCTGGCCCTCCTGCTGGAAAACCGGCCCATTGACGGCACGCCCGCTCTCGATCTTTTTCTGCCCAAATGCGGGGACAATAAAATTCTCCGAGGCGACCTGAAGCGGGCTGCTGCCATTCCTTCCAAATCCATCATCTTCAACATCGACCAAAAGGCGGATATCATCAGCAAGACCCAGATCGACGCCCTCCTTTCGGTATTTGTCAAGGTATTTGACGAGATGTGTGGTTACTACGGCAAGCAGGGGCACATCGCCCGGTTTGAGAGGGATTTGGACGACCGAGGGCAGTATGAGCCGTTCAAGGCGGCTTACCGGGACATCTCAGGCAAGGAGTGGTCGTTCGGCCGGGAGCAGGCCCTTCTGGAATCTCGGAATATTGCCCAGGCGTATGCAAAGGCCGCCGGAACTGACGAACAGGATGGAATGGGACTCCTCAACAAGTACCGCAGCGAATTCCGGGTGTCCATCGAAGATTTTGCCGAACAGGTGAACACCTTCATTCAAAAACAAGGTCCTGATTTCCGCCTCAATTTTTTCGTGGACGAAGTAGGCCAGTACATTGCCGGCAACACCAAACTCATGACCAACCTGCAGACCATTGCGGAAAGTCTGGCCACCCGGTGCAGAGGCCGCGCGTGGCTCGTGGTCACGGCCCAGGAGGAGATGAAGCAGATCATCGGCGAGATGGAAAAACAACAGGGCAATGACTTTTCCAAGATCAAGGACCGGTTCGCCATTCCCATGAAGCTCACCAGTGCGGACGTTGCCGAAGTGGTCCAGAAACGACTTCTGCTCAAGAATCCGCACGGCGCTGAAATCTTAGGCCAGGTTTATGAGGAGCAGGTCAACAATTTCAAGACCTTTTTTGATTTTGGCGACGGGTCTCAGTCCTACCGGAATTTCAGGGATCGCGAACATTTTGTTTATGCATACCCGTTCATTCCCTACCAGTTCACCCTTTTCCAGGCCGCGATCCAGAGCCTCTCCGAGCACGATGCCTTTGAAGGAAGGCACAGTTCCGTGGGGGAACGGTCCATGTTGGGCGTGTTTCAGCAGGTGGCCATCCGGATTGCCGAACAGGGCATCAGAGAACTGGCCACCTTTGACCTCATGTTCGAGGGAATCCGGACCGCCCTCAAATCTCACATTCAGAAGGCAGTCCTGGTGGCGGAAAGAAATCTGGGAGACGATTTCGCCGTGCGCGTGCTCAAGGCCCTCTTCTTAGTAAAATATGTGAAGAACTACAAAGCAACGGTGCGAAATGTCAGCATCCTGATGATGGACAATCTGGATCGCGACGTGTCCGCCATGCGGAAACAGGTGGAGGAGGCCTTGAACCTCCTTGAGCAACAGACCTACATTCAGCGCAATGGCAGCGTCTATGAATATCTTACCGATGAAGAAAAGGATGTGGAACAGGAAATTAAGAATACAGACGTTGAAAATGCCGATGTCTCCGATGAACTGGCCAAGTTGATTTTTGATCATACCCTCAAGACCCGGAAGATCCGCTTTGATGAAAACGGCCAGGACTATCCTTTCTCCAGAAAGCTCGACGACCACCTGTTCGGCAAGGAGCATGAACTCGGCATCCATGTCATTAGCCCTTTTCATGAAAACGTGGAAAACGAGACCATGTTAGCCATGCAGTCTATGGGCCGGGATGAACTCCTGGTGATCATGCCGGCCGATGACCGCCTGGTTCGCGAACTCCTCCTCTTCAAAAAGGCGGACAAATACATTCGGCAGAATATCACCCTGACCCAGCAGGATACGGTCAAACGCATCCTTACGGACAAGAGCTTTCAGAACAGGCAACGGTACAAGGACCTCCAGGAATGGACCAGAGACCTGCTCGGCCAAGCAAAACTCATGATCAACCTGCGGGCACTGGAAATTGGCAGTTCAGATCCCGTGGCAAGAATCACCCAGGGGTTCTACGACCTTCTGCGGGATGCCTATCCCAATCTGAACATGCTTCGGGGCATCACCTACACCGAGCAGGATATCCCCATTTGCCTGCAACCCACTGGCGCCACCATGTTCGGGGATGACGAAAACATGCTGAGTGAAGCTGAGCAGGAAATGTTCTCCTTTGTCCAGAGCAAACGCCGGGCCGGAGAACGGACCACCCTCAAAAGACTGGTGGAAAGCTTTGAACGGAAGCCCTACGGTTGGTATTTGGCCGCCATCCTCTGTATCCTTGCCAAGCTCTGCGCCAGGGAAAAGATCGAACTCCGGGCCGACGGCAACATCCTGGAAGGGGTCTCCCTGGAAAAGGCCCTGCGTAACACGCAAGGCTACGACAATGTGATCCTGGACCCCCAGGTTGACTTTACTCCGTCTCAGGTCCGCCGCCTGAAGGGTTTTTTTGAAGATTTCTTTGACAGGCCACCCAAGGCTGGGGAGGCCAAACCATTGGCCAAAGAGACCTGTGCTGGATTTGAGGAACGTTTGGCTGACATGGAGACCCTGGCCGCGCAGATTTCAGACTACCCATTCCTGACCGTACTGGCGGACCCCATACTGAAGATCCGGGAAGTGTCAGGCAAAGAGTACGGCTACTATCTCACGGACCTGTTTGAAAAAGGTGACATGCTCCTCAATATGAAAGAAAACCTCCTGGACCCGGTATTCCGATTCATGAGTGGCCCCCCAAAGGCCATTTACGATGAGGCCCGGACCTTTTTGATGGAACAGGAAGCGAACTTTTCCTATTTGGAGAGCAATGCACCCGAGCAAATTTCCGATATCTTGGCTGACAAGACCTGTTTTGAAAACAACCGGATGCAGCAAGTCAAAACATTGGTGGATGCTCTTAGGAAGGACCTGACCGCCCTGATTGAAGAAGAAAAGATCAAGGCACAAGACGCTGTCCGGTTCCTCAAGGATCGCATGGCCTCCATGAACGAATATCAGGAAATTTCACAGGAGCATCAATACCAGTTGAATCTGCCTTTTGACAGACTCATTCAGGAACTGGAACGACAGAATCTGATCGCCGTGATCCGCGACCGGCTTCGAAGGTTTGAGGACGCGGAATACCAGAGCCTGCTCGCGCAGATGTGCGAGTTCAAGCGGCTTGAAACAGAAGAGGGTCGCCCACCGGAAAAAGATGGGAAAAAAGAGGCCAAAGAGCCCAAAATCGACTATATATCCGGGAAGAAAATTCGTGTTGCATTCAGTAAACCGTGGCTTGCAGACGAAATAGATGTGGACAGCTACCTCGGTGAACTGAAGAAAGCCTTGATGAGAGAAATTGATGCAGGAAAGCGGATTCAGGTATAGTCTGTAGGCTATAGGCTAAACCACTATTTCATCGGAGAACCCCCATGATTGACAAACTGACATTGAAAGACTTTACGGTGTTCAAAGCGCTGGAAATCGACTTTTCATCAAAAATCAATGTGGTCATCGGAGAAAACGCAACCGGCAAGACCCATCTACTGAAAGCCGCCTATGCACTTTGCTCCGCAAACAATGTGCTTAAGGCAAAGCCCGAAGTAGAAGATTCCGACCTTATTGATGCCCTATCGGAAAAACTTGTCAATGTGTTCAGGCCGATTGACAATAAACTGGGTAAATTGCGAAGTCGTGGACCTTCCGGCGACAGCTCTTTTTCGGCGCAATTTATTGAGAAACAGGTATCTGCGTCGTTTCATACAAATTCGATGGTCATTAAAGATATGAGCAGCAAAGGCTATGAGAGTTATGATTGGGAGCCGGTGTTTATCCCCACCAAGGAGGTCCTTTCTTTTATGGAGGGCTTTGTCAGTCTTTACAATAAATATCGCCTGTCATTTGATCAGACCTATTACGACATTTGTTCTCTCCTGGACCTGCCCGTCGCCCGTATGGATCAGCTCGATGAGAAATCAAAGTGGGCAATGGATGAAATTGAAAAAACTATTGGTGGAAAATTTACATTCCATGGTGGCGGAAGAGTTACCTTTATGGCTGGAAAAAACGAACTATCCGCAAATGATACGGCCGAAGGTTTTCGTAAAGCCGGAATTCTTTATCGTCTCCTTGAAGTTGGCGCTGTCCGGCCCGGCGTTTCCGGCACGCTTTTCTGGGATGAACCTGAAGCCAACTTGAATCCGAAGTTGATGAGGCTCCTTGTTGAAATCCTTCTCGAACTGAGTCGCAAAGGACAACAGATCGTTTTAGCGACCCATGATTACGTACTGCTCAAATGGTTCGATCTGCTTATGGACAAAGGCAGGGACGACCACGTTCGTTTTCACGCGCTATATTACGATGAGGCATCCTGCGAAGTAAAATTGCAAAGCACAGATGATTACATACAGATTACGCCGAATGTTATTGATGAGGTGTATGCCGAACTCATCAACGAAGATATCGATCGCTCCATGGGAGGCCTGGGGAAGTGAAGATAGCGTGTGACGGTTTTGAATTTGACTTCACGGATGCAGTTGATGCCTTTGTATTTGATGAAAAGGACAAAGCAAGATCGAGCTATCATGGCTTATCCCATGCAATGAAGGCAGTAGACCTCATTGTTGAACTGCCGGGTGACTATTTGTTCGTCGAAGTTAAAGATTTTCATGCTCCCGGCGACTATAACGACAATGATCACTTCAACCATTTGCGTGAGGTATTAAAATACAAATACCGCGACTCCTGGCTTTACCGATGGGCTGAAAATAGGATTGACAAACCCATCCGGTATCTATGCCTCCTGACCCTGGAAAACGCACTCATCAGCAGAATGGGAAAGGAACTGAGAAAACAACTGCCGCCCGGCAGGCCAGTCGTTAAATGGCAACGGGAAATCGCCTCCGCATGTGTGATTGTAAACTTGGAACTTTGGAATGCCAGGTTCAGAAAATGGCCAGTCGTGAGAGTCCCGTAGCCCCGTAGGTTGAGTAGAGCGGAGCGAAACCCAGCACAAATAATCGTCACAGCGATTCCAAGGACCCGAAGCGTTTGCAATGGAAACATCCCGACTGAAAAAATTCGCTCAACATGCCAGGCGTGCCTTGATGGAACAGGTGTCGTCCAAGTTGAAGATTGTTCTCGAACCGGAAAGCGCGGCCCGGCGTGAGAGCAGCAAGGCCGTCCATGAACTGGAAAAACAGATCCAGGAGCGTTCCCGTGAACAGACCGTAGAAAGGGTTGCCTACACCTGGTTCAACCGATTCTGCGCCTTGCGGTACATGGATGTGAAGCGCTTTACCCCTGTGGGCGTGGTCTCCCCCATACCGGGGCAGTTCCAGCCTGAGATCCTTGCTGAAGCCAAGATGGGCGTGATGGATGAGACCATGATCCCCCGTGACGCGCAGGAAAAGGTGACCGGCCTTTTAAATGGCGCCATTCCATCGGGCAATCCCCAAAATGAAGCCTACAGCCTCCTGATTGTCGCAATCTGTAATCATTACAGCCGGACTATGCCCTTTCTCTTCCAGCAAATCGCCGACTATACTGAACTCCTTATGCCGGATGATCTACTTTCCGGAAACTCCATTCTCGCCTACACACGGGAGGCCTTGTCCCCTGACGCCTGCAAGGACGTGGAAGTCATCGGTTGGCTTTACCAGTTCTACATCTCCGAAAAAAAGGATCAGGTTTTTGAGGGGCTCAAGAAGAACCAAAAGATCACCCCTGAAGATATCCCGGCAGCCACCCAACGTTTCACGCCCCACTGGATTGTGCGGTATCTCGTGGAGAATTCCTTAGGGAGGCTGTGGATGCTGAACCGGCCGGATTCAAGGGTCATCGACCGGATGGAATATTACATCCGACCAGATGCGTCAGGGAGCAGGGGTGAGGAAACCTTCATCAGAATTTCCACCCCCGAAGATATCAAAGTATGCGATCCGGCGTGTGGGAGCGGCCACATGCTCACCTATGCCTTTGATCTCCTTTATGCCATCTATGAAGAAGAGGGCTATGATGCGGCCCAGATTCCCGGTTTGATTCTCACGAACAACCTTTACGGCATCGAGATCGATGAACGGGCCGGGGAACTGGCCGCCTTTGCTCTGTTCATGAAGGCTCGGGAGAAATACCGCGGGTTTTTCAGAAAACCGGTACAGCCCCACATCTGCGTGCTCAAAAACATTGAATTCCCGCAAAACGACCTGGCCGCCTACATGGACGCCATCGGCCGGGACCTGTTCACCGCCAATCTCCAGACCCTGCTGCACCAGTTCCGGGAAGCGGATAATTTCGGCTCCCTCATTCGCCCGGCCGTCACCAATGTCCGGGACGTTCGGGAGGTCATCAAAACCCGCGGTGTGGGCAACAACATGTTCTTGGCCAACACCCACGAAATGGTCCTCAAGGCCCTTGAACAGGCCGAATATCTCAGCCCCGCCTATCATGTGGTGGTCACCAATCCGCCTTATATGGGGGGTAGGGGGATGAATGAGCGGCTTGCCACTTGGGCAAAGGAAAACTATCCGAACACCAAGTCGGATCTCTTTGCCATGTTTATTGAGCGCAATCTTGACATGGCCTTGAAAAACGGACTTGTGGCCATGATCACCATGCAGAGCTGGATGTTCCTTTCTTCCTTTGAAAAATTCCGGGAGAAGCTTCTGGCGAACGACACCATTCTGTCCATGGCCCATCTTGGGGAACGTGCGTTTGATACGATCGGGGGGGGCGTAGTTTCAACGACGGCGTTTGTTATTGCTACCATTAAGCAGCCTGATCTGAAAGGTGGATATTTGCGTCTAATAGATGGAAGAAGTGAAACTGAAAAGGATAAAATGTTGCAAAGCAACCTTCCTATCCACGGTTTCCCTTTGCCCAGATTGTTCTACCAAGCAACTGGCTCGGCCTTCGAAATGATCCCCGGTAGACCAATTGCGTATTGGCTGAATAGAGGCTTGATCAAAAAATTTTCAGAGGGATCACTTCTTGGGGATCTGTTGGCTGTTCGGGGAGGAATGACGACAGCAGACAATGACCGATTTGTGAGGCTATGGTATGAAGTGGGGTTTTCTTCTGTTGCACTTAAGAAGCTCGATAAAAGCCCTAAATGGTTTCCTTACAACAAGGGAGGGGGATACCGAAAATGGTTCGGAAACAGGGCTTGGGTGGTAAATTGGGAAGATGAAGGAAGAGCAATTAAGAGTACCGGTCGAGCGTCTGTTCGTTCAGAAGAGCTTTACCTGAAAGAAATGATTGGATGGACAGACATCGCGAGCTATTCTCAATTAGGGGTGCGTTACTACGGGACCGGTTTTATTTTCGACGCGAGTGGCCCAGCCGTTTTTCCGAATACAAAATATAAATTCCACATTATTTTGGGCTTTTTGGGTTCAAAAATTGCGTCATTAATCCTTCAAGCCCTTAATGCAACATTGCATGTTCAAGCCGGAAACATTTCAGCGCTTCCATTCCTTGAGTTGCCCCCAGAGAATCACAGTGCTCTGGTTAGAAACGTCGCATGTTTTGTGAAAATGGCAAAAATGGATTGGAACTTATACGAAATGTCTTGGGACTTTGCGTCGCTACCCCTCCTTTCAGTGGACAGGGTACAGGGATCAGGGGTCAGAAAAAATGAAACACTAACCCCTAGCGCCTACCCCCTAGCCCCTAAACTCAGCGAAGCATACGCGAAGCTGAGATCCCAATGGCGCCAAACCACGCTCGAAATGCAGCGCCTCGAAGAAAAAAACAACCGCATCTTCATTGAGGCTTACGGCCTGCAGGACGAACTGACCCCGGATGTGCCTCTCGAAGAGATCACCCTGACCTGCAATCCCCATTACCGCTACGCTGTCGGCAAAACAGAAGATGAATATGACAAACTCCTCCTTACCGACACCATGAAGGAATTCATCTCCTATGCCGTGGGCTGCATGTTCGGTCGGTATTCATTGGACAAACCCGGTCTCATC
>JACKQG010006298.1_pt1 | contig 12618 bp, 11 predicted proteins | sample 8237621 | NCBI WGS metagenome assembly JACKQG01 (sample SAMN15677084, study PRJNA649215) | marine metagenome | biome: marine; feature: Black Sea; material: saline water; isolation source: suspended particulate matter (SPM) from the Black Sea western gyre | collected 2013-06-09/2013-06-10 | depth...
ATATTAAAGCCTGGTAATCAATATACATTAGAACCAGATACATGGCACTGGTTTCAAGGTGGAGAGAATGGAGCAGTGCTTTCTGAATTTTCAACCCACAGTTATGATGCAAGAGATATTTTTTATGATAAGAAAATTGAAAGAGTAGCAGTGGATAATGCTTATTAACAAGGAGTAAGTTGAATGACTACAGAAATAAGGATGCCAAATTTAGGCCAGACTACAGACGAAGTAAAACTGCTTAAGTGGTATATAAAAAAAGGGCAGAAGGTAAAGAAAGGCGACCTTTTATGCGAAGTGGAGACAGATAAAACTACTATGGATGTGGAAAGTTTTGGGGAGGGAATAGTGCTTAAACTTAATGCAGAGCCAGATAGTGTAATTAATGCTGGTTCAGTAATAGCCATCTTGGGTGATTCTGGCGAGAAGGCAGAACTAAAAGTAGAAATAGAGGATAAAAAAGAAGATCAACATATTACCAGAGAGGAGAGAAAGCCTAAGCAATCTAATAAAGATTTAAATAAAGTTAAAACTTTAAATGAATTGTCATCTGATGTTAAAGCTACAAAGTTAGTCAAGAACATAGCTATTAAAAAAAATATTGATCTTGGAAAGGTTAAAGGTACTGGACCCAGAGGAATGGTTACTAAAAGTGATTTAGAGGAGTATTTAGAATCGATTAAAACAAGATCACTAATAGAAGAAAAAAAGGATACAGAATTAAAGGAAACAGAAGAAGTATATGCCCTTACACCTAATCAGCAGGCGGTATCAGCAAATCTTTCAAAAAGCAAGAGCAATATACCTCATTACTATTTAAAAACTACAGTCGTTGCAGATAATTTAGTTATAAAAAGAGAAAAGATTAAAGAAAAAACAGGCAAATCTATATCTATGTATTCCTATTTTATCTATGCTGCAGCAAAATCGCTTAAAAAATTTCCAAGACTAAATGGATATTTTAAAGATAATAAGATTTATCTTTATAGGAATATCAATATTGGTTTTGCAGTAGCGGAAGAAGATGAGCTTTATGTTCCAGTAATACATGATGCAAGTGTAAAAGAAATAACAGAAATTGATACCGAAGTAAAATTTCTTGTCTCAAAAACTCAGGATAAAAGGTTAGAACGTGAAGATATCTCAGGCGGCACTTTTACTATAAGTAATCTGGGGACATATCCCATAGATGAATTTTATGGAATCATAAATTTCCCTCAAGCAGTGCTTCTTGCCATTGGAAAGATAGGTAAAATATTAAAGATAGAAGATGATAATAAAATGAGTATAAAAAGTACTTTTACAATCTCTGGCAGCTTTGACCATAGGATTGCAAATGGGGTACAAGCTGCTGAATTTCTGGCGGAAGTAAAGAAGATTTTAGAGGAGGAAATATAGAAGACATGAAGAAACAAGATGTTTTTAAAAAATTAAGTAATAAGAAACTTACGAGTATGTTTGAGAGTATGATCGAGATTAGAACCTTTGAAGAGAAGGTACAATTTCTTTTTTTAGAAGGAAAGATGCCAGGCACAATTCATCAATATATAGGAATGGAAGCATGTGCAGTTGGAGTATGTTCTGCTCTTAAGGAAGGTGATATTATTGGTTCTACTCACAGGCCACATGGACATGCAATTGCCAGGGGGATACCAGTAAGAGAAATAATGGCCGAATTATATGGTAAAACCACCGGTTGCTGCAAGGGTAAAGGTGGTTCAATGCATATTGGAGATATAAAAAGAGGGATGCTTCCAGCTATTGCTATAGTAGGAGGAAATATTCCTGTAGTGGTAGGTATGGCTTTAGCATTTAAATTGAAAGGAGAGGATAGAGTTGCGGTTAGCTTTTTTGGTGATGGAGCTTCTAATGAAGGAGCTTTTCATGAAGCACTGAATATGGCTTCCATTTACGAGGTCCCAGCAGTATTTGTATGTGAAAACAATCTCTACGGAGCATCTACTAGTATAAAAAAGACTTTAAAGGTTGAAAATATATCAGATAGAGCCTCTTCTTATGGTATGAAGGGAGTAATTGCTGATGGAATGGATGTTCTGGATGTATATGATAAAGCAAGTAAAGCAATAGGCGATGCAAGAACCGGGAAAGGGTTAACTCTTTTGGAACTAAAAACTTTTAGGTATTGCGGCCACTCAAGAAGAGATCCTTCAAATTATATTCCAAAAGAAGAAAAAAACTACTGGAAGGAAAAAGACCCTATAGTAAAATTTAAAGATTTCCTACTAAATGAAAAGATATTAGAAAAAAAAGAAGTAGAGGAATTGAAAGACAGAATTGATAAAAAGATAGAAGAAGCTATTGAATTTGGGCAGAATAGTCCTGAACCAAAACCTGAGGACACATACCGAGATTTTTACGTAAATATGGAGGTACCAAAATGAGATTGAGCATAGCTGAAGCATTACGTAAAGCAATCAGGGAGGAGATGCAGAGAGATGAGACTGTTTTTTGTCTTGGAGAAGATATTGGTGTCCCAGGTGGTTTTGGAGGAGCATTTACTGTTACCTTAGGATTGGAGAAGGACTTTAGGGACAGAATAATTGATACGCCTATTTCAGAAAATGGAATATTTGGTGCTGCCTGCGGTGCCGCTATCATGGGAATGCGGCCTATTGCAGATGTTCAATATGGGGATTTTATGCTGTGTGCTATGGATCAGATAGTAAATCAAATAGCAAAACTTCGGTATATGTCAGGTGGTAAACTAAAAGTTCCTGTAGTTATGCGGGCACCAGTTGGGGTCACTGGAAGAGGTGCTCAACATGCACAGTGTCTTGAGCCTTATTTTATCACCTGCCCTGGTATAAAAATAGTTGCACCTTCTACAGCTTATGATGCATATGGGTTGCTAAAAGCTGCAGTAAGGGATGATGATCCAGTACTTATTTTTGAGCATAAATTGTTGTATGGCTCAAAGGGAGCAAGATCTGAATCTGGTGGAATTGACGCCTCCTCTGAAATTTCAGAAGAAGATTTTACTGTGCCTATTGGCAAAGGGATAATACGAAGAGAAGGAGATGACATTACTATCATAGGAAGCCTTTTAATGATGCATCATAGTATTCAAGCAGCCGATATTCTAAAAAAGGAAAAAATTTCTTGTGAAATTATTGACCCTAGAAGTCTATGGCCTCTAGATATGGATTTAATTTTAAACTCGGTAAAAAAGACCGGAAGAGTTGTTATAGTAGAAGAGTCACCTAAGCAGGGAGGAATTGGAGCTGAAATAAGTGCACAGATATCTGAAAGCATTCCTGATTATTTGCTTTCTCCTATTACCCGGGTTGCTGCTCCAAACACTCCTGCACCTTTCTCTCCGGTAATGGAAAAATTCTATATCCCGCAGCCTGAAAGGATTGCAGTTGAAATTAGAAATTTATTAGCAGAAAGTTAAAAGCAATAATTGGAAATATTACAAAAATAATAAGGAGAAAAAGATATGCCCTTTGTACCGTTTAAAGAACTTATGCATGATGCAGAAGATCGTCAGTATGCAGTTGGTTATTTTGAGAGCTGGAACCTGGGATCTCTTCTTGCTGTATGCGATGCTGCAGAAGCAATGAAATCACCGGTGATTATTGGATTTAGTGGTATTGATTTGCCAAATTACGAGCATGTGGTAAAAAATACATTAAGTCTATATGCAACACTTGTTAAAGAGGCATGTAGTAAACTTTCAGTACCTGTTTGTACCATATTTAATGAATCACCATACTTTAATCTTGTAATGGAGTCTATTGATCATAAGTTTGGGCTTGTAATGTTGACTAATGATGGATTAAGTTTTGAAGAGCAAATAAAACAAATAAAAATGGTTGTAAATAAAGCACATGCAAATTCAGTAGCAGTAGAGGGAGAGATTGAATCACCATCTGGTTTAGGAGATAGTCTAATTACCATTCCTAAAGAAATTAAATTTACTAATATTGATTCGGCTAGATTGTTTGTTGAACAAACAGAAGTTGACTCTTTTGCTATAAATATAGGGCAAGTACATACAATAGGAAATGAAAAAGTCCACTTGGATTTTTCTAATCTTAAAAAACTCAAAGAAGACATTTCAGTACCACTGGTTTTGCATGGGGCAAGCTCAGTACATGATACGGATATAGTCGAGGCAATTAAATTGGGCATACGAAAAATAAATGTGGGCAAGGTATTGAAACAGACATATTTTGAAGTACTTAAAAGTGAAATTGTAAAAGTAAACAATGATTATGATCCATATAAAGTAGTTGGGTCTGGTCTGGACAGTGATGTACTGAATTCTGCGAGAATTAAACTTCAAAAAGAAATTGAAGGATTGATGGAATTATTTGGGAGTAAGGGGAAAGCTTAATATTTGAGTACAGAATGAAAGAATTGATAGAATTTAATTAAATTTAGTAAGTAAATATTATAGTAAAAATGCAAAGTAAAATGAAAACTCAGCTATTCTATGGACCTAAAGATGTAAGATATAAGGAAACTTATATACCACAAATTAGTGATAATGAGGCTCTGGTTAGAATAAGAAGTGCACTTACCTGCGGTTCAGATCTTAAGACATATAGGAGAGGCCATCCAACTATGATAAAAAAAGGTTCAGTTTTTGGTCACGAGTGGGCTGGTGATATAGTAGAAATAGGTAATGGAGTAGAAAAATTTAGTGTAGTAGACAGGGTGGTGGCCGTGAATTCTACCCCTTGCTTTAGTTGTTACTATTGTAAGCTTCAAAGATATTCCATGTGTGAAAATATAGTATATAATAATGGAGCTTATGCAGAATATATAAAAGTAGAGAGGAGATTATTTTTTAATGAGTTCGATTAGAAGAAATTCTGGATGCAGAATAAATGATGAGATAATATACAAAGGTTTAAAAGCCATCATAATGGAAAATGAAATCCTTAGGCTAACTATTTTGGTTGACAAAGGAACAGATATTATAGAGTTATTATATAAGCCAAAGGATATAGATTTTATGTGGATTTCACCGAAAGATTTTAAGGGAGGGGAAATAAACAGATATGATTTTTTGGAAAGCTATATTGGTGGTTGGCAGGAAATTATACCTAATGGAGGTTCTCCGTGTGTTTATAAAGGAGTATCACTCGGTTTGCATGAGGAAACTCCATTATTATCCTGGGATTATAGTATAATTGAAGATTGTTATAAGAAGATATCTATTAAATTTTATGTAAGATTAAAGAAAATACCATTATATATTGAAAAAACTATTTCACTTGTATCAAATTCTCCGATTATTTATATAAGTGAAAGTATTAAAAATACATGTGATGAGAAAATTAATTTTATGTGGGGTCACCACCCCTGCTTTGGTGGGTCATTTTTATCTAGTGATTGCATAATTAATTTTAAATCTAAAGAGATTATATCAAATAGTGCATCAATTTCAGATTTTCCCCTGGTAGAGCCTGATACAAGCGGCACTTTAGAATCATTTCCTGGTGTAAATGGGAGGAACATTAATTTATCAAAAGTACTTAGCAAAGAAGAAAAAGTAGCTGATTTATTATATGTAACTAAGCTGACTAAAAATTGGTTTTCAATTACTAATTTAAAAGAGAAATTAGGAATTGGTTTTATTTTTAATAAGGATGTTTTTAAATATTTATATCTCTGGCTGGTCTATGGTGGTAGTAATAATTATCCGTGGTTTAACAGTACATACAGTTTAGCAATCGAACCATGGTCATCCTATCCAGGTTTAGGATTGTTGGAGGCAATAAAGAATAAGACAAGTTTACATATATCCCCTGATGAAGTTATAACTTCATGGTTAAAAGTTGTGGTATTCAATAGAGATAACAAGGTGAATAATATAGATAAAGATTGTTTGGTAACTTAATAATTTATTTTATTTAAAATTGGGATGATTAAATGAAAGTATTAAATAATAAGCCAAAGATAGCAATTGTAACTTTTACAGATGATAGAGATGTTGGAGTATCTTCTAAAGAAGTTGAAAATCATCTTCGCAGAAAGCAAGATGAGGTAAAAAATTTTCTAATCAGTAACAATATTAATATATTTGATCCCTTGGATGAGTTAAGAGAAAAAGATTCAGTTTGGTATGGAATTAGAACTCTACAAGATGTTAGCAGTATAATTTCTATTTTATCAAAATATGAAATTGATGCTGCTATTATAGGAGCGTGGACCTGGTCTCCACCAATGTTAGTAATGGAATTTGTAAGAAAATTTTCTAAACCAATTATGTATTACACTGAAAATGATCCAATGTCGGGAAATCTTTCTCAATTTAGTGCAACTTGTTCAAGTTTAATGGAGTGGGGCGTAAATAAATATGCTTTAAAGCACGAGAGGAATTTTGGTAACAGAAGGGAAATTCTAAAATGGATAAAAGCAATCTCTGCTGTTTCAAAAATGCGTGAGAGTGCTTTACTTCTTTGGGGAGGTTCCTATGCTGTAAAAATGGAGCAACTTCAAGATGACATACCCAAATTAAAAAGCTTTTTAGTCAGAGAAGTTTTAAGTGAGGACCAATATATTCTTATAAATAGATCTGAAAAAATTATAAAAAAACAACCTGATAGAATAAATTTATTTATAAATTGGCTTAAAGATAATAGTTTACAGATTATATATGATGATAGAATGCTCACAAAAGAATCATTTAAAAAACAAGTTGCACTGCTGATTGCTGCAAGAGATAGACTTGAAGAGTTAAAGGATGAAAACATTAGAGGAGTTTCTATAAAATGTCAGCCTGAAATATATTCTGAATATGGAGTAAATGCATGTACCCTTCCTGCCTTTTTACCATTTGCTGAAAATGAGGAAGGAAGTCAACAAATATACCCAACTGTTTGTGAGGGTGATATAAAAGGTTTATTAACTTCTATGCTACTTCATGCAATTAATCCTGATGTGCCTCCGGCATTTGGTGATTTAATATCTGTTGGAGACGATCATATAGAATTTGCAAACTGTGGAGCAGGATCAATCTTTTGGGCAAAAAATTCTTTAAAGGCTAGAGATGTATTAAAGAGTATTAAAGCTGTTGGAAATATACATGGCGTTTCTGGTGCAGCTTTTAGTTATTATGGGATAGAAGCTTCTGACATTACTGTTGCTAGACTTACCCGCATTAAGGGCAAGTATTATATGCAGCTTGGTACGGGAAGGGAACTGGATTCTGAGAAATTTTTAACTTCAAAATTAGGAGATAAAGTAGAAAATCACCTGGGACAGACGTGGGGTAAAGTTGTAGTTGATCTCGGAGTTAAAGCTGAAAATTTTGTAAAAGTTATTGGTGCAAATCACTTAAGCGCTACTTTGGGTAATATTACAAATGAGGTTGAGATTGCTTGTAGAGAATTTGGTATTCCTGTTGTGAGAATTGATTCTGATGAAGAAATGAAAGATTTTTATAGCAAAATTCGCTACTTAGACCAATAATTATTTATTAAAAAGTACTTCTAAAGTACGTTCTACTTATAAAAAATTTGCTACTATTTATAATTATTACTTTATAAATTTTAATTTATTTTAGGAGGTAAAAAAAATATATGAAATATCTAATTGGAGTTGATCTAGGGACAACATTGGCAAAATGTGTAATATACGATGAACAGGGAAATGCTATTTCCGAAGCTCAAGAGGAAATGAAAATTATTTATCCGAAACCTGGTCAGGCCGAACAAGATGCAAATCAGTTTTACATAGTAACATGTAATATTATAAAAAAATGTATTAAAAATTCTAAAATTGATATAAAAAAAATAGCTGGAATTTCTATTGACAGTCAAATGGGCGGAATAATGGCTATCGATAAAAAATACAATCCTGTTATCTATTATGATACACCATTAGATAGCAGAAGTGCTGAAGAAAATGAATATATGCACAACAATTATGGAGATTTGATAATTGAAAAAAATGGTTCCTTTTCTACATACGGAAATAAAATTCTGTATTGGAAGAAAAAAAACCAGTGGAAAGATATCTATAAATTTATACAACCTTCAGCTTTTGTAGCAGGTAAACTGGCAGGCCTATCTGGGGATAGTGCATATATTGATGAGAGTTTTATCTGCTTTTCCGGACTTGCAGATTTAAAGAAGTCCGAGTGGTCTCAAAAATTATGTGGTAAATTAGAAGTTGATATGAAAAAGCTACCAAAAATTATTAAATCCAATGAAATAATTGGTGAAATTAGTAAAAAAACATCAGGAGACACAGGTATTCCTGTTGGAGTACCTATAAGTGCTGGTTGCGGGGATCAAGCAGCTGGATTTGTTGGAGCTGGAATAATTAATACTGGTCAGATGGTTGATGTTTCCGGCACTGCTTGTATATTAGGTGCATGTATAGATGAGTATAAGTTTGATATAAGAAATAAAACCTTAGCATGTATGAAATCAGCAATTGGGGATAATTATTATTTAATGTCTGTTGTTTTGGGTGGCAGGACTCATAAATGGTTTATTGATGAGTTTTTTTCCGAGGATAAAGAAAATAAAGAAAAAAATTTTGGAGATATATATAATTATCTTGATGAAAAGGTAAAAGATATTACGCCAGGATCCGATGGGCTTATTGCGATAGATTATCTGCAGGGAAGATTCTTCCCACCTGACCCAAACATAAGGGGCCTGTTTATAGGTCATACTTGGGCTCATAAGAAAATTCATTTTTATAGGTCGATATTGGAATCCATAGCTTATGATCATTATTTAACCAGGGAAATTATTCAAGAACTAGTACCTGAATTAGATTTGGAATCAGTAACTGCAATTGGAAGTGGAGCAAAGAGTAGATTTTGGATGCAAATCAAGGCTGACATCCTACAGATACCTTATCAAAATTTATTTAGAAGTGATTTATCTACACTAGGCTCAGCAATAATCGCTGGATACTCTATAGGCCTATTTAATAATTTAGAAGATATTCTAAAAAGGTTTGTAAAAAGTAATATAAAAATATCACCAATTCCTGGGGAGGACAAAAAATATATTAAATATATTGAAATATATAAAGAATTGTTTGATTCATTAAAAGGAATTTATAAGAAAATTTCTTCATAAATCTATTTTTAGATAAATAAAAAATTTATATTCTATATTTTAAATCATTATTAAAAGGAGAGTATCTTTGTGAATGCAAGAGAGAAATTTAATGCAATTATGAATTTTGAATGTGGTGCTCAAAATATGAAAACTGAATATGGATACTGGGCAGGAGCATTGAAGAAATGGATTAAGAGTGGTCTTCCAAAAGTTGAGAGTTTGCCAGATAGTTATCTGGAAGGAGATTTAGTAAGAGCGTCTCTTCCACTTAGACCTGACAGCAGTGAATTTGTTGATAGAGCTATTATGTCTTATTTTAATTTGGATCCGTATCCTTCTAAATTTCCTTGTGATTTTAGTCCAAGGCTTGATAAAAAAATAGTAGAAGAAAATAGTGATTATAAGATTTTTATTGATGAATATGGATTGACTCAGAAAGTTTTAAGAAAAAGCGCATCTACTCCAATGGTTTTAAAATATCCTGTAAAGACTAGTAAGGATTTTAATAATTATAAAGAATCATACAGTGGCAATTATAGCAAAAGACTTCCAAAAGATTGGAAAAGTTTAGTAAAAGTTTTAAAAGAAAGAAGCTTTGCTTTAAGACTGGGAGGTTATCCTTTTGGATTTTCTGGTATTGCCAGGCATTTGATGGGTGATATTAATTATATGATGTCTATGTATGATAATCCCAGGCTTTTAAAAGATATAAATGAATTTTATTTAAATTTTGTTATGAATTACTGGTCAAAAATTTTTAATGAAATAGAGATAGATTGGGTTATGATATGGGAAGATATGGCTTTTAAAACAGGTTCATTTATTTCTAAAGAAGCTTTTAGAGAATTTTTAACACCTTACTACATTAAATTAATCGATTTTTTAAAGCAATACAAAATTAAAAATATAATTGTTGACTGCGATGGCTTAGTTGAGGAGTTAATACCTTTGTGGCTTGAAGCTGGGGTTACGGGAATTTTTCCAATGGAAGCTGTGAATGATTTGGTTAAAATAAGAAAGATGTACCCAAAATTGCAAATGTTAGGAGGAGTAGATAAAAAAATATTAATAGATGGAGCCGGTAAAGATATTGATGATGAACTTGAAAAGGTATCAATTCTTATGAAAAAAGGTGGATATATTCCTCATATAGATCATTCAATACCGTTAGATGCTAAGTGGAATAGACTTAAAGAATATAGAAGAAAACTTAATAATATCATAGATAGCAATGATTTTAACTATTAACTATAAAAATGTATAAAAAATAGTCCATTTTTAATCTTTGATAAATGACATGTCATTTACGAATCTTTGTAATTAAGTAAAAACTTTGGTAAGATAAAAATAGGATTTGTTTAAATAAATAACTTCATAGTTGTTTTTGAGACATAATCAATAAATTAATTTAATATTTAATAATTGGAGATGGTAAAAAGTGAGCGGATTGGCCGGAGTAGTTAGTTTAGAAGATAAGAGTGACAATAAAAGAAAAATTAAAATATTGCTTGATAAAATTTCTCATCGTGGCGAGAAGAGAGATATCTTTAATATTTGTGGTAATTTTATTGGAATGAATTCAGATAGTAGTATTAAAAATAGAAAAGATGAAGATACATGTCTTTTAGATGGGAGAATATATAATATTGACAATCTTTTAGAGAAATATGGTATTCAAAAGGGATTACTGCTCTCCACAGATGCACAAAAAATTCATCTTCTTTTTAATAAGATTGGTAAAAATATATTTAGAGAGCTTAAGGGTTCATTTGCACTGGTAATTTCAGATAAAGAAGGAGATATTTATTTAGCAAGAGATGTTATGGGAATAAAACCTTTGTATTATTCAAAAAATAAAGATACTTTGATATTTGCATCTGAATTAAAATCAATAATTGAATTTGGTAAAAATATAAAAGAATTTCCAACTGGTTCATATATGAAAAATTTTAAATCCCCGAGGAGAATTAAAAAAATTGAATCTGATTGCTATTCTCTGTTAAATAATTCTGGAACTTTAGAGTTAGAAGATAGATTGGAAGACTATCTTTTAAAAGCTGTCGACAGAAGAATTTCTAACAGTAACTTAACTTTTGGGGTTTGGTTAAGTGGGGGATTAGATTCCAGCATAGTAACAGCATTGCTAAAAGAATTTAAGGATAAAGTATATACTTTTTCTGTTGGATTTGAAGACTCTCCAGACTTAAATTCAGCAAGAGAAGTTTCAAATTATCTTGGAACAGAACATATGGAATATAAATTAGATACAGACGAGCTATTTTCTAGTATTCCAAAGGTAATATATTGCCTTGAATCTTTTGATGCTCCTCTGGTTAGAAGTTCTCTTGGTAATATTGTTGCTTCTAAAATATCATCTTCTGTAGATGTAGTTTTTTCTGGTGAGGGGGGAGACGAGCTTTTTGCGGGATATAATTATTTTCTGGAATATGATTCTTCAAAAACTATTCAGAAAGAACTGGTAAATTCTATAAATAGTTTACACAATACTGCTCTTCAAAGAGTAGACAGGTCAGCTAATGCTTACAATGTCAATGCAAAGCTTCCGCTACTTGATGACAATCTTTTAAATTTTGTTTTGAGAATACCTCCTAAGAGGAAGGTAAAAAAAGATAAGAAAATCAGTAAATATATATTAAGAAAAGTTGGCTCAAGATTTCTTCCTAATTCTATCGCCTGGAGGGAAAAGGATAAATTTTGGGAAGGTGCCGGTATAGTTGATACCCTGGGAAAAAAAATTGATGATATGATCACAGATGAGGAATTTGAAAAAGGTAGAAAATTGACGGGCAATATTAGATTAAGAAATAAAGAAGAAGTTTATTACTACAGGATATTTAAAGATTATTATGAAGGTATTGATATTAATAATATACTTTCCTTAACACAGGATTTTAATTAGGTTCATTTTTTAACTGCTTAATCTAGAAATTTTATTTTCAGATAAATATCTTAAAAACTTTAATCGATATAAATATATAGTATATTCCTATTTCAGATAGGCCCTAATAATAGGGATTTATAGAAATGAAGTATATTGATTTGACTTATAATATTAGTCCAGTGTGTTAAAATAACTCGTTTGGCACTGCTGAAGGGCAAGTAGTAGCATCAAAGCAAAATGCCTCTTGACATGAGAAATCATCAATGCCATATTAAATGAAATCGATTGAACAGTATCTTTAAAATTACCATTTAAAGAATTTTTAAGAAATAAAATAATTAGTAAGAAAAAATAAAAGAATTTTTTTATTTATTATGTGCAAACGATTGAACAAAAGGATGTGCTATGAATAACTTTCCAAAAATACCTGATAGTGAATTCAAATTAAGGATGCAAAAGTTTAAAGAAAAAATGGAAAAAGAAAAAATAGATCTTGTAGTAGTATTTTCAAACCTACTGGACCCTTCAGCAGTAAGATACTTTTCAGATGTATCTCCAATAAATGAAAGTGCAGCACTGGCTATACCGCTTAAAGGTGAACCTGTAATGTGTTCGGGACAAGCATGCCATGCGGGGCGCCAAGATTGGTAGGTGGTTGTG
>JACKQG010006299.1_pt1 | contig 12617 bp, 12 predicted proteins | sample 8237621 | NCBI WGS metagenome assembly JACKQG01 (sample SAMN15677084, study PRJNA649215) | marine metagenome | biome: marine; feature: Black Sea; material: saline water; isolation source: suspended particulate matter (SPM) from the Black Sea western gyre | collected 2013-06-09/2013-06-10 | depth...
CGGCACCGGCTACCTGTCGATCCTGCCGGTCGACCAGGGCATCGAGCACACCGCCGGCGCCAGCTTCGCCCCCAACCCGGACTACTTCGATCCGGCCCGGATCGTCGAGCTGGCGGTGGAGGGCGGCTGCAACGCCGTGGCCTCCACCCTGGGGGTGCTCGGCGCGGTCGCGCGCCAGTACGCCCACCGCATCCCCTTCGTGGTCAAGGTCAACCACAACGAGCTGCTCAGCTACCCGGCCCAGTACGACCAGACCCTGTTCGCCTCGGTCGAGCAGGCCTTCGACATGGGGGCGGCCGCCATCGGCGCCACGATCTACTTCGGCAGCCACGAGTCGCGGCGCCAGATCATGGAGATCTCCGAGGCCTTCCACCAGGCCCACCAGCTGGGCATGGCCACGATCCTGTGGTGCTACCTGCGCAACTCGGACTTCAAGAAGGACGGCCAGGACTACCACGCGGCCGCCGACCTGACCGGCCAGGCCAACCACCTCGGCGTCACGATCGAGGCCGACATCGTCAAGCAGAAGCTGCCCGAGACCAACAAGCCGGGCTTCACCGACATCGGCTTCGGCAAGACCCACAAGAAGGTCTACAGCGAGCTCTCGAGCGACCACCCGATCGACATGACCCGCTACCAGGTGGCCTGCGGCTACATGGGCCGCGCCGGCCTGATCAACTCCGGCGGGGCCTCCGGCGACAACGACCTGCAGCAGGCGGTGCAGACCGCGGTGATCAACAAGCGCGCCGGCGGCACCGGCCTGATCTCCGGGCGCAAGGCCTTCCAGAAGCCGATGGCGGACGGCGTGGCGCTCCTGAACGCGATCCAGGACGTCTACCTCTGCGAAGGCGTGACCATCGCCTGAGCCCGAGAGGTGGGGGGGCCGCTCGGGCGGCTCCCCCGGCCCGCTGGATCCGAGGACCGGCCGGGCGACCGGTATCATCTCCTGATGCGCCGCTGCGCCTATTGCGGCGGGCCGCTCGTCGACTCCGCCCGCTTCTGCCCCGCCTGCGGGATGGAGCTGCCGGCCTACGTCGAGCTGTTCCGCGATGCCCGGCGACCGCGGCCGATCGGCTTCCTCGACCGGGTGCCGATCCAGGGCAAGCCGGCCACGCGCATGGTGGTGGCGATCCTAGCCAGCCTGTTCATGTCGGCGGGCTTCCTCGGCCTGTTCCATGACACCGGCGACTGGATGGTCTTCGCCGACCTGGTGATGGCCTCCGCCATCGTCGCCTGCGCCTGGCCCGAGCGTCGGGAGCTGCGGCCGCTGTGGCGCTTGCCGAACCCGGGCTGGCTGCTGCTGGCGGTGGCCGGCGCGCTGGTCCTGCCCCAGCTCGCCCACCTCTACGTCGGGTTGCTGCCCGAGGAGCTGGCCGGCGGCGAGGATCCCTTCGCCGGGATGTCCGCTCCGGTCAAGGCCTTCAGCTTCTGCCTCATGCCGGGCGTCTTCGAGGAGCTGGCCTTCCGCGGCGTCGTGCTGATGACCCTGCTCCACATGTTGAGCTTCCGCAGGGCCCACCTTCTCACCGCAGCCCTGTTCGCCGGGATCCACTTTTCGCCGATCATCTTCCCCTACCACCTGCTCGTCGGGGTCTACCTCGGCTGGCTGCGGCACCGCAGCGGCGGCCTGTGGGCCCCGATCCTGGCCCATGCTGTCCACAACGCGGCAGTAGTCTTTCTGACGCCGACATGAGCCTCCACTCCGCCCCCGGACCCGCCACCAGCCGGCTCCGCCTGCTGGCCGGGCTGGCCGTGTTCTTGGCTCTGGCGGCGCTGCTGGAGCCCCTCGCCGGCGGCGTCCGGCTGTTCGGCTGGACCTTGCCCGAGCTCTGCCCCTTCGCCCGCCTCGGCGGCCCCTGTCCCGGCTGCGGAGCCACCCGCGCCACCTTGAGCCTGGCGCGCGGCGATTGGCGCGCCGCCTGGGCCTCCCAGCCGGCGGTCTTCCTGTTCCTGGGTGCCGTACTGGCCCCTCACCTTCCCGTCCGTCCGGAACGCGGGCGTCGACTCGCGAGCTGCCTCGCCCTGGCCGGAGCCGCCGGCTCGATCCTCCATTTCCTCCAGAGCTGACCCTTGGAAATCTTCGTCTTTCAACTCCTTTTCTTCGTCCTGTTCGGCGGGATCACCGCCGCGCTGGCCCATCAACGCGGCCGCAACGCCGTCGGCTGGTTCTTCGTCGGCATCATCGGCGGCTGCCTCGGATTGGTCCTGGTCCTCGTCCTCCCCGACCTGAAGGTCGAGCGCGCCCGCATGGAGGCCGACGAGCGCGAGAAGCGGCGGCTGCGCGAGCAGCTCCAGCAGGAGCGCATGAAGAACCAGGCCTTCCGCGGCCACGCCACCGCCCGCCTCGACCAGCACGACGGCGCGCTCGGCCTCGACACCCGGTCCACAGCTCCGGATCCGGAGCAGATGCCGCCCGTCACTCCCGCCGCTCTCGAGCGTGGCGTCCCCGGCAGCGACTGGTACGTGGCCGAGGCCGGTCAGGCGGCCGAGGGGCCGATGGACCTCCACGCCGTGCTGGAGCGGGTCGCGGCCGGCACCATGACCGGCAAATCGCTGGTGTGGCACGCCGAGCTGGTGGACTGGCTCACGCTTGAGGAGTCCCCGGTCCAGGGGTTGCTGTGAGCCGCGCCCAGCCCGGACAAGTCCGGATCGAGGGCCTCCTCGAGGGGCCGACCTCCTCCTGGAGCCCGACCGCCGACGCCCTGGCCGACGCCCTCGGTCGCGCCGGCGCCCCCCGCGACTGCCTGTCGGCGGTCATCGACGGCGGCCGTGGATCGTTGGAATCCTCGCCGGCGGTGTTCCCCCGCGGCCAATTCTCCTCCGATCCGGCCGAGGCGCTGGGCCTGGCGCTGGAGCTGCTGCTGTCTGAGACCCACGGCGGCCGTCCGGAGGAGTGGTTCTCGACCCTGCGCGTGACCGAGTACCGCGATCGCGATCAACGTGAATCCCTGCTCCAGGTGACTGTCGAGGGGGTCCGGATCGTGGCCCGAGAGACCGAATGGCAGCCGCCGCCGCGCCCGCGCTGGACCGCGGTCCTGCGCCGCCAGTGGAAGGTCGGTCTGCTGCTGCTCGGGGCCGGCGTCCTGCTCGGGGTGAAGGAGCGCGACCAGGTCGGCCAATTCCTGCGGCGCGTCTCGGGCCTGGTCTTCGGCAGCGCCCTGGAGGTGCCCGAGGACTTCGCCGCCGAGCCGGGCGCCTTCCGCGAGTGGATCCGCTTCGCCGGGGTCCGGAGCAGCGGCGGCGAGCTGGTGGTGGTCCTCGAGGCGACGGAGTCCTTCCCCAGGCTCCCGGCCGACCTCGACGCCCTGCGTGCCACGGCGAGCCTGGAGCGCCGGGCCGCCCTCAACGCCATCGAGAACGGCCGCGCCCGGCTGCGGGTGACCTTGCTCGAGGGCTTTGAGTTGGAGGACGAGGCCATCGACCTCCAGCCGCTGCGCCGGGACGTGACCGTGGAGATCCGCATCGACGCCGGCCACCTCGCCGGGACCCGGCTGGCGAAGGTCGAGTTGCTGCCCTGAAGCGCCGGCGGCGCCGGCGGCGCCTCAGTCCTTGGGCGCGTGCTCCTCGACGTAGAGCTCCCACTCCTCCTCGAGGTCGTCGAGCTTGCGCAGGTCCAGGGCCTTCTTGAAGTGGGACATCGAACCCTGGCCGCGGTAGGAGAGGGCCAGGAAGCGGGAGAAGGCCTCGGCCCTGGCGCCGTCGTCGCCGTGGAGCAGGAAGTGGGTGAGGGTGTAGGACTCGGCGTAGCGGCGGACCTGGCCGGTCGAGGCGCCGAAGTCGCTGGCCTGGTAATTCAGCACCCGCGTCATGTCGTCCTTCTTCTCGGCATCGCGGTGGTCGCGGAAGCTGGCCTCGTCGAGCTTGCCGGGCTCGAAGGTCAGGGAGCCGGGCGGGCCGTCGAGGGAGGCGTCGATGTAGGTCGCCACGCCCTCCTCGAGCCAGCCCGAGAGGTTTGGCTCCTTCTTGTCCCACTCGCGGGCGGTGTAGTACATGACCGCGTGGACCGTCTCGTGCTGGATGCGGCTGGCCAGCCCCTCGGTGAAGTAGCTGCGCAGGCTGCGCGCGGCGCGGTCGAAGTAGGCGTCGAGGAAATTCGACTGCGAGGGGAAGCCGTCGCGGCCGGGGTAGATGTGGGCCGGGATCGCTGCCTGCACCTCGTGGAAGCCGACGGTCGGCTGGAACAGCTCGAAGTAGGCGGCGTAGACCTGCTCCATCTCGGCCATGGCGGCCAGGATGTCCGGCAGCGGGCCGGCCGCCTCGACGTCGAAGTGGAAGCTGCTGAGCTCCCAGGCCTCGTTCATCTCCAGGCGCCGCTCGAGCAGCTTGTCCCAGGTGGTCCGGCCGCCGTTGCCGATCTTCACCGACCAGCCGTCGCCGCGCCGGGTGTGGTCGAGGGCCTCGCGGGCCTTCTCGTGGTCCTGGTCCAGGCACAGCGCCCGCAGGTAGAGGAACTCGGTGTCGCGCAGCAGGCCCTTCTCCTGGCACCACTCGGCCAGGGCGACGGCGTCGTCGGCGCTGGCGTCGGCCTGGCCGAAGTGCTGCCGCAGCCGCTGGACGTACTCGGCGTAGGCGACCCGCGGCCCTTCCATCGACTGGACCTCGGACATCTTGTAGCTCTTCACCCGGGATCCCTCGGAGATGAGCACCTCGTCGGCGTCCACCCGGAGGATGATGCCGGTCACCGTCTTGCCTCGGTCGAGGTGGAGGGTGTCGGGCGGAGGATCGCCGCCGGCGAGGGCGGTCAGGGCGAGCAGCGCACAGAGCATGGGGTGGGGTCCCGGCGTCGGGACACCACCAGGGTGGTCGCGCGCCAGGCCGCCTCGGATCCTACCAGTTGTAGCCGCCGGGCGAGCTCACCTGCCAGTTGGTGTCGGGCGCCGACGGGTCGCGGAAGGGGTTGCTGGGGCCGTAGCTCTCGGGCGTGCCGCGGGCGATGCACTTGAAGTCGACCCCGTCCGAGCGGTAGGCGTAGCCCATGGTGGCGTTGGGATAGCGCGGGTCGGGGTCCTTGGGCAGGGCCGGCAGGTAGTCCGGCACCAGCGCCGGGATGTAGCCGTTCAAATCGTACCCCATGTTGCCGTCGGCGTCGCTGTCGCCCTGCCAGTCGCCGCCGGTGCTCGGGTAGCCGCCGAAGTCCTCGCGGTAGTCGGCCAGGGCCGCCTGGATGGCGCGCAGGTCGTGGGCCCGGCGCGAGTCGCGGGCGCTGGCGGAGCCCTCGGCCAGGACCGGGACCAGGATCCCGGCGAGCAGGGCGAGGATCATGACCACGATCATGAGCTCGATGATGGTGAAGCCTGCGTTGTTCTTGGTCATGGTCCGGTTCCGCGTCGCGCGGCTCCAACTCCTACATCGCCTTATCGACGGATCGGCGGCCGCCTGGAGCGGGGATCCGCGTCCGCAACGGAATCAGCGAGCGCCGCACCGGGGTGCGACGCTCGCGGCTGCGGTTCGGGTTCAACCCTCCGGTCCGCTACCAGTTGTAGCCGCCCGGCGAGCTGACCTGCCAGTTGGCTCCGGGCGCCGCCGGGTCGAGGAAGGGGTTGCCGACCGGGAAGGTCTCCGGGGTGCCCTTGACCACGAACTTGTAGTCCGTGCCGTCGGAGCGGTAGGCGTAGCCGGCAGTGGCGTTCGGGTAGCGGCTGTCGGGGTCCTTCGGCAGGGTCGGCGCGTAGGCGGGCACCATGCCGGGGATGTAACCGCCGGCGTCATAGCCCATGCCGCCGTCGGCGAGGCTGTCGCCCTGCCAGGCGCCGCTGGTCGTCGGATAGACGCCGTTGGCCCGCTTGTAGGCCTCGAGCGAGGCCTGGACCGACTTGAGGTCGGTGGCGCGACGGGCGTCGCGGGAAGACTTGGCTGCGTCGCCGAGGACCGGAATCAGGATTCCGGCCAACATTGCCAGAATGGTCACGACGATCAGCATCTCGATGATCGTAAAGCCTGCTTGGCGCTTCATCTTTGCTTGCTCTCTTGGATCGGAGTTCGGAGTGGGTAGCAGGCCCTTGCTCTGGGTCCTGTCAAGGCCTTGTCGAGAGTTGGGCCGGTTCCCTTAAGTTCTTTTGGCTCCAGTTCGTGCCGGATCTAGGCTGGCGACGGATGGAAGGCGCCGCCGCCCTGCTGACCACCCTGGTGGTCTACAAACTGCTGCTCCTCGGGGTGGGGGCCTGGGCCGCCCGCCGCAACCGCGACCAGGCCGACTTCTTCCTCGGCGGGCGCACCCTGGGCCCCTGGGTCGCCTCGGGGAGCGCGGCCGCCTCCTCTTCATCGGCCTGGACGCTGCTGGGCGTGAGCGGCGCCGCCTTCCGCTACGGTCTCAGTGCGGTCTGGATCTTCCCGGCCTGCCTCGGCGGCTTCGCCCTCAACTGGTTCCTGGTGGCCGAGCGCCTGCGGCAGCGGAGCGCCGCCAGCGGCGCCGTGACCCTGACCGAATTCCTGGCGGAGGGGAGCCGCGGCCGGCTGCGCAGCAGCTTCGTCGGCAGCGCCTCGGCCATCGTCCTGGTTTCCCTGGGGGTCTACGTCGCCTCCCAGTTCAAGGCCGCCGGCGTCACCTTCGGCGAGACCCTCGGCATGGGCCAGGAGGCGGCGATCCTGGTGGGCGCCGGCATCGTCCTGATCTACACCATGACCGGCGGCTTCTGGGCGGTGTCGGTCACCGACCTGATCCAGGGGCTGGTCATGGCCGCGGCGGCGGTGCTGGTCCCCCTGGCCGCCCTGGTCGAGATCGGCGGCCCCGGCGCCATGCTCGAGGGTCTGCGCCAGGCCGACCCGGCGTTGCTGGACGTCTGGCGCGGCAAGACCGGGCCGGCGGCCCTCGGCCTGGTGATCGGCACCCTCGGAATCGGCCTCGGATATCCCGGCCAGCCGCACGTCGTCAACCGCTTCATGGCCTTGCGGGGTCCGCGCGCGGTCCGCCAGGGCGCCGCGATCTCCATGGCCTGGGCGGCGGTGATCTACGCCGGCATGCTGGTGGCGGGCTGGTGCGGCCGCGGCCTGGTCGTGGGGCTCGGAGACCACGAGGCGGTGCTGCTGCGGCTGACCGCCGACCTGTTCCCGCCGGCCCTCGCCGGCGTCATCGTCGCGGCGGTGCTGTCGGCGATCATGTCGACCGCCGACAGCCAACTGCTGGTGTGCGGCTCGGCCGCCGCCTACGACCTGTCGGCCAAGGACTCCGGCTCGCGCCTGCGCCGCAGCCGCCTGGCGGTGCTGGGGATCGGCGCCCTGGCGGTGGTCGCGGCGATCCTCATCGAGGAGACCATCTTCAACTCGGTGTTGTTCGCCTGGAGCGCCCTGGGTGCGGCCTTCGGCCCCTTGCTGCTGGTCCGGCTGTGGTCCGGCCCGGTCCGCCCCGGCTACGCCCTGGCCGCGGTCTGGACCGGTTTCCTGGTGACCATCGTCTGGTTCTTCACCCCCGCCCTGAAGCAGAGCCTCTACGAGCTGGTCCCGGCCTTCGCCGCCGCCGGCCTGATCGCCCGAATTGGGGTCAGACGTTGATTTCGGCGATCACCGGCGCGTGGTCGGACGGCTTGCCCTCGCCGGTGGTCTCCTTGCGCTCCTCGCGGTCGATCTCGACCGCGGCGCAGGCGGCGGCCACCGGCGCGGTGCCGAGCATCAGGTCGATCCGCAGGCCCCAGCCGCGGCGGAAGGCGCCCATGCGGTAGTCCCACCAGCTGTAGAGGCCGTCCTCCTGGGTGTGAAGGCGTTGCAGGTCCCGCAGGCCCCAGCCGAGCAGGCCTCGTAGCCACTCGCGTTCGGGTCCGGAGCACAGCACCTTGTCCTTCCACCGCTCCGGATCGTGGACGTCGCGGTCCTCGGGGGCGATGTTGAAGTCGCCGACGATCAGCAGCGGCCGCTGCGGGTCGTGCTGGTCGCGGATCCAGGCGCCGAAGGCGTCCAGCCAGCGCAGCTTGAGGTCGTATTTCTCGTCCCCGACCGCCTTGCCGTTGACGACGTAGGCGTCGACGACGCGGATCCCGCCGCAGTCGGCCGAGATCACCCGCGCCTGCTCCGGCACCGGGTCGCCGGGGAAGCCGTGCGCCACGCCCGCCGGCTGCTCCTTGGCCAGGATCGCCACGCCGTTGTAGGTCTTCTGGCCGAAGGCGGCTACCCGCCAGCCGGCCGCCTCGATCTCGGCGCGCGGGAACACCTCGTCGACCACCTTGGTCTCCTGCAGGCAGACGACGTCGGGGTCGTGGCGCTCGAGCAGCGCCAGCAGCCGCGGCAGCCGGGTGCGGATCGAGTTGACGTTCCAGGTGACGACCTTCATGCCGGGCCAGCTTAGCGGCCTGACGATGACGCCTCGGGCCGGGACTAGCCCCGACTCCCTCCTCCAATACCGAGGGGCCAGGATGATCATGGACCCTCCCGTTTCGCCTGGGCGCTCCTCGCCTCCTTCTTACCAGGTCTTTCCTCTTCCACCCCGTTCCCGACCACGATCCTCTCCAGGACAGGACCTTCCGACCTTCTACGGCACGCCGGCCGCCCTCTCCTCCGGCCAGCGCATCGGCCCCGCCGGCCGCTTCGAACTCGTCGCCGAGGCCGGACGGCGCACAAGCCGGGGCGAGCGTGGCCGAGTAGTCCATCAGGCTGTCGGTCTAAGATCGAACCGAGGGTGGCATCCTCGGAATATGCAAAACAAGCAATGGACTGTCAATAATCCATAAACCAAGGCTATCCTAACCCGATGATCCAACGCAGTCTCTTCCCCTGGGCCACCGGCCTGGCCTCGAAGATGCCGTCCCTCACGATCGTGGGGCCGCGGCAATCGGGGAAGACGACCTTCTGCCGGATGGCCTTCCCCGACAAGGACTATCGGAGCCTGGAGCACCTGCAAACGCAGGAGTACGCCAGGGAAGATCCCATCGGCTTCCTGAACCAGTTCCCGGAAGGCGCCATCCTCGACGAAATCCAGCGCGCGCCGGAATTGACCTCCTACTTGCAGGGCATCATCGATGACCGCCCGACTCCGGGTGGGTGGATTCTGTCCGGCTCCCAGAATTTCTCCGTCATGGAGGGGGTGAGTCAATCGCTTGCGGGTCGCACGGCCATCCTCCACCTGCACCCCTTCGAGCGAGGGGAGATCCGCTCCTTTGCGCAGTTTCCGCGGACTCTCCTGGAGAGTGTGTTCGCCGGGGCTTATCCAAGAGTGTTCGACGAGGGCCTGATGCCGCACGAATGGTATCCGTCCTATTTGAAGACCTACGTGGAGCGGGATGTGTACACCATGCTCGGGATCCAGAACCGCGCGGCCTTCTTGACCTTCATGCGACTCTGCGCGGGGCGGGTGGGCCAGCTCCTGAACCTCGACAGTCTGTCCAAGGATTGCGGTGTGGATGTCAGGACCATCAAGGCTTGGCTCAACGTCCTGGAAGCCAGTTTCATCTGTTTCCGGCTGCCGCCGTATTTCGGGAACCTGCGCAAGAGGCTCGTGAAATCCCCCAAGCTGTTCTTCTTCGACACGGGCGTGGCCTGCTCCTTGCTGGGGATCCAAACCCCCGAACTGCTGATGACCCACCCTGCCCGGGGGGCGCTGGTCGAGAATTGGGTGGTCACCGAGATCCTGAAACAGCGGGAGCATCGCGGAGAAATGGGGCCGCTCTGTTTCTTCCGGGATTCCAACGGACTGGAGGCGGACCTGCTCGTGGAGGGTGCTCAAGAAACACTCCTCCTCGAGGTCAAGTCGGCGGAGACCGTTCCGAAGCAGCCGTTTTCCGCCCTACGGCGCGTCCAGGAAGCGATTCCCGACGATGGCCGGAAACGGCGCCTGGCTCTGGTCTACGCTGGGGACGACAATCAACGCCGCACCGAAGGGGATGTCGTTGGATGGGACTCCCTTGGTGATCTGTGCTGAGGCGCGATGCCGGCCAAGCTCCCTTTCCCGAACGCGCTCGCCCGAAAATGCGCGCTGCTCTCATCCGCTCCTTTGCGATGACCGAGTCCGACGCCCTCTCCGACCTGCCGACGATCGGCGCCTCCGCCTCCCGTGTCCGCGCGGGTGCCCGGCTGGGCCCCAACGACCTCTTCCAGTTCGAAGCTCCGGCCGGCGCGGGTGGCATGGGCGTTGTGTGGAAGGCTCGCGACGGAATGGTGGGGTACCAGGGGCGCTGAATTCCTGCCCGAGGCGCTGGCGGTCAGATCGCCTGGCAGCGAGGTGACGGCTCGCGTCACTGCGCGGCCTGTCTTCATACGACGTCAGTTACGGCGGGCACGATCTTCCACGTGACTCGAACGCCGCGGTCGACCTGGTTCGCGGCCGGGTGGTACGTGGCGACCCAGAAGAACGGGGTCAGCGCCCTCGATCTCCACCGGATCCTGGGTATCGACCACCCCGCTGCCTGGACAAGGTTGCCCAGGCTGGGGCGGGCGATGATGCGCCCCGGCCGTGATCAACTCCACGGAACGATCGAGGTGGACGCTGCGGAGGAGAGGTGGCGTTCCATAAGGCGCATCCGGCTCGAGAGAGTCCAGGACGTGTCCTCCGCCAGCCTGAATCCCTTCGTTGGTGAGCGATCCGGCCCGGATCAAGGGCCCACATCGATGGGTGGCCCGGCTACGCAGGCCTGCGCGCGATCGGCTACGACCACAAGGTCACGAGCATCAAGCGGAGCCATGAACTCGCCCACGAACTCATGCCGCGCGTGCATCGAGTCGCATCGCTCCTGAAGCGCTGGATCCTCGCTACACACCAAGTCTCCGTCAGCGACCAGGATCTGGAGTACTCCTTCGACGAATCCGCCTTCCGCTTCAACCGACGCCGTTCGCGGGCTCCTGGCTTGCTCTTCTACCGGCTGCTCCAACAGGCCGTGCACGCCGCCCCCGCACCTTAGCGGGCAATCGTGGGCGGGAAATGTCCGTAGTAGGGGCAGCGAACGCGACCCCCCTTTTCGGAGGAAACGGACCCGCGAAGCGCGGAAAGTGAACTGTCATGGAATCCTCCCCTGCAATTCGGGATCACCGTCTCCCACGAGGCGGGGTGGTCAGCCCTCGCCCCTCCAGCGCAGCGCGAAGTGCGGCGCCACCAGGTCGTCGACCCCGGGGAAGCCGTGGTCGGTCCAGCGGAACTCCAGGCTGCCCGGCGGCGCGCCGCCGGCCGGGGTGGTGAAGGCCCAGACCCCCAGGTGGTGGCGCAGGAACTGCTTGGCGCGGTCGTCGTGGGCCGAGAACGGCCCGTAGACCACCGGCGGCGGCCCGTCGCCCCAGCCGAGGGCGGCGCGTTCGCGGAGCTGCACCGCCGCCGTCCACCATTCGTCGCGCGGCGTGAACAGGGTCTTGGCGGCGGTCATCGCCGGGATCAGGAACAGCACCACCACGGCGATGCGGCGCTGGGCGCGCTCGGGCAGCCGGTGCCACCAGCCCAGGCCGGCGGCGCCGACCATCAGCGCCAGCCCCGGCCAGGCGGCGAACAGGTAGCGCGAGGCCTGGCGCTGGGCGATCACGGCGCCGGCGAAGACGATCAGCACCCAGGCGAGGCCGACCAGGTAGTCCGGCCGGAGTCGCTTCCAGCGCCGCAGCCCGCCGACCACCGCGATCAGCAGCCACGGCTGGCCGTAGAGCAGCAGCCGGCCGCCGTAGTAGCTCCAGGTCGGTTCGCGGTTGGCGTGCTCGGCGGTGCCGGCGAGCGAGGGCCCGAGCTGCTCGGCCCAGAAGGCGGCCCAGAAGCCGTGGCCGGTAGCGCGGCGGTGGAACAGGTCGAACAGGACCGCCAGGCTCAAGCCGAGGATCAGCGCCGCCGCCGGGCGCCGCAGCGGCCGGCGGACGCCGACGCGGGCGTCGACCAGCCAGACCGCCGGCACCAGCAGGGCGAAGACCCCGCGGCTCAGGACCGCGCCGGCGAAGAACAGCCCGCCCCACAGGAACGCGGCGGGCCGGGCGCTGCGCAGGCAGGCGACCGCCGCCACGGCGCAGGCGGCGAAGGGCAGCTCCAGCGAGGCCCGCACCACGTACTTCGCCACCGGGTAGTGCAGCATCAGCGCCCCGAGCGCCAGGGCTCCGGCGCCGCGCCAGCCTCCCGCCAGCCGCCACATCGCCGCCGCCAGCAGCCACAGCCACAGCGCGTTGGCGATCACCGGCGCTTGCCTGGCGTCGAGGCCGGCGCGCTCGAGCGCCGCCGGCAGCCAGACCACCAGAGGCGGGTTCTCGTGGAAGTCGGCGCGCTCGCCGCCGTGGGCCCAGGTCGGCGCCGCCCAGTTGCCCTCCACCGCGACCTCGTGGCCCATCGCTGCGTAGAGGCAGGAATCGCCGTCGGTGAGGCGGTACGGAACGATCCACAGCCAGGCGACGGTCAGCAGCGCGGCGAGCACGGCGGCGAGGCGCGGTGAGCCCACGCCGCCATCCTGCGCCGGCGGGGGGGCCGGGTTCAAGCCCGGTGCTAGCATCCGGCGTCATGCTGGCGACGCTCCTGCTGTGTTCGGCTCTGCTCCAGGATCCCGCGGCGGCCGCCGCCCCGTCCGGCGAGATCGCGCCGCAGGACTGGCTGGTGCTCGACGCCGTCGACGCCCGCGGCCGCCGGCCCTTCCGGCCCGACGCGGTGTTCCGGCGCCACCTGCTCGATCCGTCCTCGCCACCGCCGGTGGCTGGGGCGGGGGGGAGCGGTTCGACCGGATCGGCGAGCTGGCGCACGGCGA
>JACKQG010006300.1_pt1 | contig 12616 bp, 11 predicted proteins | sample 8237621 | NCBI WGS metagenome assembly JACKQG01 (sample SAMN15677084, study PRJNA649215) | marine metagenome | biome: marine; feature: Black Sea; material: saline water; isolation source: suspended particulate matter (SPM) from the Black Sea western gyre | collected 2013-06-09/2013-06-10 | depth...
AGCGCGGCACAGCTGAAGGTCATTTAATCGGCGGGGTTGAATCCATCAACAAAATAGATGGCTATTTCGATGAGAATGACAGTCAACTTCTAAGCACACTGGCGGAACAAGCAGCTACAGTTCTGCACATCGCCCAACTTTACACCGATGCCGATGAGCTATTTTTAAACACCATTAAAGCTTTAGTGGCTGCTATCGATGCCAAAGATCCTTACACTGAAGGTCACTCTCAACGAGTAAGTGATTTCAGTGTCGCCGTCGCTGAACAGCTTAACTTGTCGCCAGAAGTTCGTCATCGCATACGCATCGGCGCTCTCTTACATGATATCGGCAAGATTGGCATCTCAGATTCCATTCTTACCAAGCCCGATCACTTGTCAACTGAAGAATATGATGAAGTAAAAAAACACCCTGCAATTGGTGCTCAAATCATCAAAGAGGTGCGCCTGCTGCAAGATGAACTCCCTGCACTGTCACAACACCATGAACGCATGGATGGAAATGGATACCCCAATGGAATAAAAGGGGATCAGATTTCATCCATCGCTCGGATCGTCGCTGTTGCAGATGTCTTCGATGCTGTCACATCCGACCGGCCTTACCGCGATGCCATGGACATAAATACTGCTTTGCAGATTCTGCGTGAAGAAGCGGGTGATCACCTCGATTCGCAATATGTTGATGCCTTTATTGATGCATTCAAAAAGGGTAAAATCATGCCCCAAAAGCAGAAACCAGGCTAAGTTACAGGATATTCAATTTCTGTAGTTTGGGTTGGTTTGTGTTTTTATGGGGTTTCTACACTCCCAATATTTATCAAGAAGAGTCCACTGTGTTTACATCATTCCGGCAACACGGTTCTTGTCACCTTGATAACTACCCCGGATGCTGTAGGGTCGAGACACCTCACATACTCTGTCGTCACTCCATTGGGATCAATGACCTTTTCGTATGGAGTGCCTTGATATTTCCAAGGCAACATTCCTCCATGTTCGAGTACCCGAATTACACCTGATAGACTGTCCACGAGCCACGGACATAATTCTCCAAAATCTTCAGGGTATCGGAATTTCTGCCCCACTTTAAAATCTCTGTACATCCAGGCGCAAATCCCTTCATTAGCAAAGTCCACGGGGGTTTCATCGACGCGATTCTCCCCTCCGTTGCCTTCATAAATCTCTAATTCGATAATGTAATCTTTCATTATATTTTTCCTTTATTTGATATACGTCTTGCAAAGATCGAACATCTATCCTCCGCCGCCCATCACCCAGACTTGCCCGTTGAATTCGGGGAAGATGCAATCCAAAAGAACTTGTGCCGTGCGAGACATCCAACAATCGGCGATTTCTATGGCCAGTTGTGAAGCCTTTTTCTGACCGCACATCACTGACCAGAATGAGTTGGCGGGGAAATGGGCATGACCAGCCGATCCGTTTGGGGGCAGCCAGCTCTCAATTTCAAGCCGACCCTCCTGGAATTTCAGGTGTGTGCCCCTGTTGTAGAAGTTGAGTTTCAATTCCCCAGTGAATCCTGCTCCCGCAGTTGATTCAGCTACATGTTTCTCCAATTGGGGTTTGATCGCATTCAGGTATGCGGTTTCATCGAGGAAACGCGTGTACCAGGCGTAGGCCGGCGCTTTTAGCATCAGGTCGCGCCCAATGGCATCATAGAGCGGGTGATCACGCCCCAAGCGCAAGTACAGACCACGGATTTCTTCAGCAGGATGGTTGATATTATCATCCACAAATTTGCGCTGAGCGATATTCCACAAGCCATGCAGCAGATGAGGCAGCAGGTTGAGATAACCAACTCCGGGCTTGAGCGCCAAAAAGTTGATATCCATCACCGGGCCCCAGAAAACGTGATCATGGTGCAGGTATCCCAAAGGTTCACCTGCTTTATTTTCAATGACCAACCAGTGGAACTTGCCATCCGATCCATCGGTATAACCACCGAATTCAAAATCCCAGATTGGATCTGGAACATCCATTGAGAAAAGCATTGCGCGAGTATTAGTTTTGTGCAGATCTTTGATGAAAGCTCGGTCCGCATCGCTGACAGGTTCTCTTAAGCGATAATCATCGGCAAGATCTCCCTTCAGTTTGGGGAAAGATGGGGGATAAATTCGGTATCCGCCGCCCAGTTCAAGGCATAATTCATAATCGAATGCGCGGTATAGTGAAGGGATTCCAGTTATTACCTGCATCACTTCTCCACGCGCCTCGCTGAGAGCATGGATGACCTCGAATTGTTTACTGATCAACCCACGGCGGCGATAATCTTCATGGGTCATCACCAATTCAGGTCGCCCTACCTTGAATTCGGTTTCCCCGTAGCGCCAGATCGAGGAGAAAAGGCACATCGATGAGACAAGCTTACTTGTATTCGTGTCCTCAACGACAGTCATAGCCTCATGTTTCAAGATTGGGAATTTTCCATCAATCCAATCCTGTACAAAGATTTTTACAAATGGATACTCTTCTTCACCTTCGTCGAGGGCATGGAAAGTCAGCTCAAGGAGCTGTTCATTATCAGCAGGCGTAGCCCAGCGCAAGATCAGATTGTCTCCTAAATTTTTTGGCAGTTGTAGTGTACTCATGATAATTTCCTTAATTTCAGTTCAAACGTAATAATTTATTAACTCATGTTACGCACACATAGGACTGGCAGTCCTAATAAATTCGGTTGGAACATGGGAATTTCTCTCCTAAGGACTGCCAGTCCTGCGTAACATCAATTATTAATTAAAAAAGCCACGGAATGGATTGCACCGTGGCCTTAGATTACAGAGTGTGTGTAGGTTTCAGTACTTTGTCTGAAATGTTCCCCTGTGTTCTTACACTAGGGTGGCGAATTGGCGATTTGATTACACCATTTCGCGCAAGACCGGAGGTGCGAACCAGCAACACAAAAAAGAACTGTCACCAGATGTGGCAATTGAATGCTTGACGGTTCGAAAATAAAGCATATGTTGGTAATCTTTCTCCGTCAAGCCGTTCTTTTCGGTTGTCGGGTGCATTAGGATGCCTCCGTGTCTAAACAGCGGGAATGAGTTTACCGCAAGAGACAAGCAGGGTCAAGGAATTTTTTCACAATTCATTTGGGATTAGAAACTCAATGCAAAATTATATACATACCCGAAAACAACAGCCCCGATGAGCGCAAATCCAATGTAGATGGCAAAAACTTTGCGATTTCGCCCTGTCAAGGGTAATTTCGAATATAATCATCAAAATAGCTAATATCGGAGTTTCGAATGTCCAAACTAAACGATCCTGATTACCTACTTAATGAACAATACCAGAATGCAAAAAAACTCAACGCACGCATCCGTTTGCACGTTGAGTTCAGCATCAACAAATACGGCTGGTGTTTATGGGTATTCGATCACTTCAATTTACCCAAGATATGCCGTATCCTTGAATTGGGCTGCGGGCCTGGAGATCTGTGGCTAGAAAACATATCCCGCATTCCAGCTGGCTGGGAGATCACCCTCTCCGATTTCTCGCCAGGAATGATTGAGCAAGCGCGGCAGAATTTGGCGAATCAATCACATCCCTTCAAATTCGAGATCATCGATGCGCAATCTATTCCTTATGAAGATAGACAATTTGATGCTGTCATCGCCAACCATTTTCTCTATCATGTTCCAGACCGGCGAAAGTCCCTCTCTGAAATACATCGAGTGCTCAAGGAGAATGGAAAGTTCTTCTGCTCTACGATTGGTGAAACTCACATGCAAGAGCTTCCAGCTCTAATAGAGAAATTCGACCCAGAGATCGAAACCGTCTTCAAGAGTGAAACATATCCCTTCACCCTGGAAAATGCCAAACCACAACTTCGAGAATGGTTTTCGAAAACAGAAGTTGATCGCTATCCAGATGATTTAGAAATCACAGATGCCGACGCAATCGTAGACTATATTCTATCTAGCATCAGCATGAGCATGGACAACAATCGCAGGGAAGCTCTAAAGCGGTTTATGGAGCAGGAGATGGCACTTAATGGTAGGGTAATCTTCGTTAAAAAAGATAGTGGCATCTTCAAGGCCTGGAATCTTTGAAAAACTATTAAATCATTGACGGAATAAAAGCCCAATGCTAAACTCCTACCTAATATGTTGATCCCAAGTTTATCCAACGTCCGTCGAGCTCGTCGAACCAACCGCACCCCAATTAGGAAGGTCGGACGTTTGTGCTTGGGTAATCAACCATAGCAAACATTACACAAATTTTTCGTAAGCAGAGCCCTCCTTTCCCAAAGGAGGGCTTTTTTTATTATCTTTCGCTCTCTACGAAGAGGCGAGATCAAAAAAGGAGAAGATCATGTTTAATCATCCATCTAAATCCGTTGAAAAGGTTGTGCTTGCATACTCCGGTGGCCTGGACACTTCAGTGATCGTGCCTTGGCTTAAGGAAAACTACGACTGCGAAGTAGTTTGTTTCACTGCCGGCTTAGGCCAGGGCGATGAGCTGGACGGATTAGAAGAAAAAGCCCTTGCTAGTGGTGCAAGCAAAATCATTATCAAAGATCTGGAAGAAGAGTTCGCCAGCGAATACCTAATACCTCTGGTGCGCGCTGGTGCAATTTATGAGCGCAAATATCTATTGGGCACATCCGTTGCAAGGCCCCTTACGGCCAAATACCTTGTTGAAGTAGCTCATCAGGTCGGCGCCGACGCTGTCGCCCACGGAGCAACAGGTAAGGGTAATGACCAGGTTCGCTTTGAGTTAACAGTCATGGCCCTGGATCCGCGGCTAAAGGTAATCGCTCCCTGGCGCGAATGGAAAATTCGCTCTAGAGAAGATGCCCTGGAATACGCAGCAGAACGCGGCATCCCTGTTCCAAACACGCTTAAATCCATTTATAGTCGAGACCACAATTTATGGCATCTTTCCCATGAGGGTGGCCCCCTTGAAGAAACCTGGGGCGAGCCCGACGAGTCCATGTTCCAGATCAGTGCGTCTCCCGAAGATGCTCCGGATAAACCAGAATATGTCGAGATCGAATTCGAATCTGGCACACCAACCAAGTTGAATGGCGATAGTGTTACCCCAGCCCAACTCATCGCCAAACTCAATACCATTGGCGGGGTACATGGTATCGGGCGAACTGATCTTGTCGAAAGTCGTCTAGTTGGCATGAAATCCCACGGGGTCTATGAAACTCCCGGTGGAACGATCTTATTTGCAGCCCACCAAGCATTGGAATCTCTAGTGCTCGACAAAAACACGATTCAATATAAAGATGTCGTCGCATTAAAATATGCCGAACTGCTCTACAATGGATTGTGGTTCACGCCGCTTAAAGAAGCAATCGACGCTTTTATGGACAACATCCAGGGACCGGTCACCGGAACTGTGCGACTGAAGCTTTATAAGGGCAATATCATCCCCGCCGGGAGCAAGAGCCCCTTTTCCCTCTACCGGGAAGATTTCGCCACCTTCGGACAGGAAGATGTTTATGATCAATCCGATGCAGAAGGCTTCATTCACCTTTACGGGTTGCCTTTGAAAGTGCGCGCCCTCAACAATTTACCTGTTTCAGGATTAAACATACCCAAACCAGATTACACCAGGTTCAAACGAGACTAAAAATCGGAGGCCATCTATGACCCTCTGGAATGGAAGATTTTCCAGCCAATCAGATCCCAATATGTTTGCGCTCAACGCCTCGATCAGTTTTGATCAACGAATGGCAGAGCAGGATATACGTGGCAGCCTGGCCTGGGTCGAAACTTTGACCCAGGCTAGATTGCTAACTCAAGAAGAAGGAAACCTAATTTCAAGTGGATTGCAGCAAATTAGGGATGAATTAGTTTCCGAAGAGTTTGATTTCATCCCCAGCGATGAAGACATTCACACCGCAGTGGAACGGCGCCTGGGCGAGATTATCGGTCCGCTGGCCGGCAAGCTGCACACCGGGCGCAGTCGCAATGACCAGGTCGCCACCGATTTTCGTATGTGGCTGCTCGACTATATTCCCAATCTGGAAAATGCTCTGCGCGATTTACAGATCGCGTATATTGAGCGTGCGGAGAATGATTTAATGTGCTCCCTCACCCCGGCCCTCTCCCAAGGGAAGAGGGGGCCAGAACTCCCTTCTCCCGCTGGGAGAAGGGCAAGGGATGAGGGACAATACATCATCATGCCCGGCTACACTCATTTGCAGCGCGCACAGCCGATCTTGCTCAGTCATTGGTGGCTCTCTCACTTTTGGCCCCTACAGCGCGATCTAGATCGTCTGGCTGCTCTAAAGCCACGTTTATCTGTATTGCCCTTGGGAGCGAGTGCCCTGGCAGGAACGCCCTTCCCCATCGACCGACATGCCCTGACGAAAAATCTGGGCTTTGATCAGCCGTCTCCAAATAGTATTGACGCCGTTTCCGACAGAGATTTCGCCGTAGAATTCCTCTTCGTTGCCGCGCTGATCGGCGCTCACCTGAGTAAATTGGCTGAGAGTATGGTTATTTTTACCAGTACCGAGTTTGATTTTTTCGAACTCGATGATGCCTACGCCACCGGCTCTAGCCTGATGCCCCAAAAGAAGAATCCTGACCCCTTCGAGCTGGCGCGCGGTAAAGCAGGAACACTCTTGGGTTATCTCACTGGCCTTTTAGCAACACTGAAAGGCCTTCCCTCGACTTATGATAAAGATTTGCAAGAGGATAAAGTCCCGGTGTTCAATGCCTACGACACACTGATGGCCTTGCTGCCAGTCATCGCCAATGCGCTGCGAACACTGACGATAAATCCAAGAAGGATGGATTCTGCCATTGACGCTAGCATGATGGCCACTGACCTGGCTGATTACCTCGTTGGGAACGGTATCCCCTTCCGAGAGGCCCATACCCTCACAGGGCAGGTCGTCAAGACTGCCCTTAAAAAAGAAGTATCTCTGGAGACTTTGTCCCTCTCAGATTACCAATCCATCCATCCGGTTTTTGAACAATCCGTTTACGAGGTTTTTGATCCACAAGTTAGCATAGCCCGTCGAAAAGCTTTTGGCGGGACAGCCCCAGAAGCAGTCAAGGAGCAAATCAAGATATGTAAATCTATGATCGAAGATTAATGGTAAAATCCGCCCTTGTATTTTGCTCACATTGGAGAAATCATTGCTTAGTAAACTTCTCTTCGTCGGTATGGGTGGATTTTTGGGCGCGGCCTTGCGCTATCTCACCAGTGGACTTGTTGGTCGAATCACAGCTCAAAACCAATTCCCTTATGGGACTTTCGTAGTCAATATGATCGGCTGTCTGCTAATCGGATTCTTCGCCGGTTTGGCTGATTCTCACGATATTTTCACAGCTACCTCGCGGGCTTTTGTGTTCACTGGTATCTTGGGAGCGTTTACCACGTTTTCAACCTTTAGCTACGAAACCATGGGGTTATTCCAAAATGGACAAACCTCGCCTGCATTGACAAATATGGGTCTGCAAATCCTGTTCGGGTTGGTCGCTGTTTGGGGTGGAATTCGACTCTCAGGGCTGTTCTCCTAAAATACATATCTCCATCAACCAAAACCTGATTTGCTAAAAGGGCCTAACCCTGGTATACTCGCCGCCTGTTTCAACGAATAATGATTTCGTTGAGTTATTAGATCAATTATCGGGCTGAGTGTGCGACTTGGCTCACCGAGTCAAGGAGTACATCTCGTGGATTTCGAACAATTTTCTCTCGACCCGCGCATCAGCGCGGGTATCAGGGTTGCCAGGTATACAACCCCCACCCCTATACAAGAACAAGCCATCCCCATAGCGCTCGAAGGGCGCGATATTTTAGGTATTGCTCAAACCGGCACTGGAAAAACCGCGGCCTTCGTTTTGCCTATCCTACAGCGATTGACAAAAGGAAAGTTACGAAAAGTGCGCGCGCTCATCGTTTCTCCAACGCGTGAACTTGCCGAGCAAACTCACCAGGTCATCAGAGTTTTGGCGAAGAAAACAAAAATACGCAGCGTTACAATTTATGGTGGCGTCAACAAAAACCGTCAGATCGATGCAATCCGCCGAGGCACTGAAATAATCGTCGCTTGCCCTGGGCGTTTGCTCGATATCGTTAGCGATGGTCATCTCGATTTATCCCAGGTTGAAGTATTGGTATTAGATGAAGCCGACCGCATGTTCGATATGGGATTTTTACCTGATGTCAAGCGTATCATCAAACTTATCCCAGCAAAACGCCAGGCTTTATTCTTCTCAGCCACCATGCCTAAAGATATTCGCCAGCTGGCAGACAAAATCCTCGTCGACCCTGCTACGGTTCAAATCGGCATGATCGCTCCTGCCAAGACCGTGTCCCACGCGCTCTATCCTGTGCCATTCAAACAAAAGAAAAGCCTCTTGTTCCACCTATTGAAAAGCACAGCTACCGGGCGAGTACTGATCTTTACACGCACGAAACGGCGTGCTCGTTATCTGGCCAGTGATCTGGCAAAGCGAAGCTATCGAGTCTCCGCTCTGCAAGGCAATATGTCCCAGAACGCACGCCAGCGAGCGATCGACGGCTTCAAAAATAGCAAGTATGATATCCTAGTCGCCACCGATGTAGCTTCACGCGGCATCGACGTATCAGACATTTCCCATGTAATCAACTTCGATATGCCCGATACGATTGACGCCTATACCCACCGCATTGGCCGTACAGGGCGCGTTGACCAGAGTGGCGAAGCGTTCACCTTTGCCTCGCCAGAAGATTCCCAAATGGTGCGCGAAATTGAGAAGACATTAAAAACGAAGATTGAACGGCGAAGACTGCCAGAGTTTGACTATGCAGGTTTCAAACCCGAATCTCAATTTCAAGGTGGTCATTCAAATCAACCACGGGCGAATTCATCCCCCAAGAAGAATGGTTCACGAAACCATCAATCCCAACGAAACAAGCGTTATTACAAAAAAACGAAACATAACTAATAATCTGAATAACGCTTTCAGGGACGGCAGCCATTGCCGTCCCTTTTTGGTTAAATTGCGTTATTATAGGCATGATTAAACCTGATAACAAAATTTTTGTCCGCCATTATTAGATAGAAGGAATCCATATAAGGGAGTTCTCTCATGCAATATGTCCACCTCGGAAAAACTGGCTTAAAAGTTTCACGAATATGTCTTGGGATGATGTCCTTTGGCTCATCAAAATGGCGTGATTACATTTTGGATGAAGAAGAGGGGCGCCCGATCATCCAACGCGCTGTGGAAGCCGGGATCAACTTCTTCGACACAGCCAACATGTACTCTGATGGGATGAGTGAGGAAGTCAGCGGTCGCGCATTGCGGGATTTTGCTCGGCGAGAAGAAGTCGTTATCGCCACCAAAGTGTATTTCCCCTATAATGACAAACCTAACCAGGGCGGGCTTTCACGATTGCACATCATTCGCGCTGTGGAAGATTCTCTCAAGCGCCTGGGAACAGATTATATCGACCTCTACCAGATCCATCGCTTCGACTATGATACACCCATCGAAGAGACTCTCGAAGCCCTACACGATCTGGTCAAGGCTGGGAAGGTGCGCTATATCGGAGCTTCCAGCATGCATACCTGGCAGTTTGCAAAATCGCTATACCAAGCAGATCTGCATAACTGGACACGCTTTGTCTCAATGCAGAACCATTACAACCTGGTCTATCGTGAAGAAGAGCGCGAGATGATCCCTTTCTGCAACGACCAAGGCATTGGTCTGATCCCTTGGAGTCCATTGGCGCGCGGCTTCCTGGCAGGCAATCGCACCCGCGAAAAATCCGGGGAGACCACGCGAGCCAAAACAGATAACTTGGCGCACAACTACTATTATCAAGATAATGACTTCGATATCCTTGACCGAGCCATTGAGTTGAGCCAGCGTCACGGCTTCACTTCGGCACAGATCGCCTTGGCCTGGATGCTGCACAAACCCGGCATCACCGCCCCCATCGTTGGGGCTAGCAAGATGCGCCATCTCGAAGAAGCCATCGCCGCCATTGATATTCAACTCAGCGACGAAGATATCACCTATCTCGAAGAGCCCTACCAACCCCATCCTGTTCTCGGTCACCGGTAGTATGTTCCATAACATTCCTAAACCCATGCTCGACCGCATGGCCCACTTAGAAGAGATGGATTTGCGCGACCGTCAAGACGGAACACCTAGATTAGAACGATTGCGACAGATCCCCCCAGAAACGGGACGATTTCTTGCCCTGATGGCGGCTTCTTCTCCCATAGGGGCGTTTCTGGAAATTGGAACCTCAGCCGGATACTCCGCCCTGTGGATTTCATTAGCACTTCAAGAACGTTCTACTAAACTCCACACCTTCGAAGTGCTATCCGCAAAAATAGAACTTGCCCGCGAGACCTTCCGATTGGCCGGTGTTGAAAACAAGATCAAATTAATCGAGGATGATGCCTGCACCCATCTTCCAAAGTACAAGAATATTGCTTTCTGCTTCCTGGATGCCGAAAAAGAAGTCTACGGTGATTGTTATGATCTGATCATCCCCAAGCTTGTCCCCAGCGGGATACTATTGGCTGATAACGTAATTAATCATGCTGACAAGCTAGAACCATTCACTAACCACGCCCTCGAAGATCAGCGCGTCGATGCCCTGGTAATCCCCATCGGCAAAGGCATTCTTCTCTGCCGAAAACCTTCAAAAGAACTCTGATGATGTCCGCAAAAAAGCCCACCTGGATTGAAATAAGCAGCGCCGTACGCTCCGAAGCCGAGCAGGGAATTTACAGCGCCGCTTACACTCTCAAAAACCTCTCAGATCGAGGCGTGATCTCAACCGAGAAGAGTGAATATTTCCATCGCACAACTCGTTTGAAAGATTTCTTCTGGCGTACCTACTGGTCGCGCGGAGATCTCATTACCGCCGGTGGGCGCAGCGAGTTTTTGCGAAAAACGGATGCTGCCGTTGTTTTTATGCATGGCTGGGATGGCAGTGAAGCCATTTGGGAAAATCTCCCTGCTCGACTTTGTGCAGAAGAACGAAATTTATTAGTGCTTGCACCAGATGTCAATGGATTTGGGCGCTCCCCCTTCCTCACCCCAGATAAACTAGACTTTAGGGAGTGCGATCCTGCCGCCGATATGCGTGCTGTAGAAACCTGGCTAGATGTTATCGGCATCCTGGGTGGGCGGCGTCATGTACCCGTCATTTTCATCGGACACTCCATGAGCGGCGCAGCACTCTTTTATTTTCGGGAAGGCCGTTGGAGCCAGCACACTATCGGTCGCTGTGCTATCGCACCAGCCCTCTTAATGAATGATATTCTGCGAAAAGGATTTTTCAGCACAATGGGGGTTAGCATCTGGGCTGGTGCTCGCTTGCTGCTTGAGAAATTGACTGAAACCATCTCACCATTAGTAATCAACCAATTGATCTCTGGTGCAAGTAAAGCTGTCCAGGCTGAACACAAACGCATTTTCAAAATGACCCATAAATCAACATTGGCAAACACGTTTTATGCCATGGGACAAGCCAAACGCCCATCTCATAAAGGTGATTGGATAAACTTCAAAGTACTCCTTGGGCACAGCGACCGGCTCGTAGGGTTGGATCCAATGCTCAAATTACTTGTCGATCTGGGTTTCCGCTCCCGACAGGTTCGTGTGATTCTGGGCGATCATTACTTCTTCTCTGTAGGGCAACACAGTCGTCGTTTGCACACTGAAGGTCGGGAGATAGCTTTGGAAGAAATTCGTGATCTTGTAAATCAATGCCGACGTTGAAATTAATCCAGGAGCTAAACTTTTTGAAAAAGTTTAGCTCCTCAGGTAGGCACGCATAAATATCAGTACCAGCGATTGCTTGACTCTGACCAAGTTCCCCTCTACAATAAAAATACGAAATTTCACAAAGAACCATTTATCCATAAATACAAGGAGGCTCCTATGTCTGGATGGCTAAAAGCAGGTCTGATTGGTTTAGGAATTCTGGTGGTGCTCGGTTTATTGGGGTTGATTCCATTTGTAGGCCTATGCGTTATCCCACTTCGCTGGATAGTCTACGTTGCTGTGGGTGTACTGGCCGCATCATATATGCTGCATCCTCGAGATACTGGCGAAGCCGCCAAACAAGGCGCGCTCGCAGCGGTGATCGCATCTGCGGGGGGCGGCCTGGTTAACTTAGTTATTACATTGATCGGAGCCGCAACCGGTGGAGCAGCGCAATTCACGCAGATTTTACAAGAGATGCCACCCGAAGTTATGCAGCAACTCCGTGACTCCGGTATCCCACCCGAATTGCTCTTTGGCCCAGGTGGCAATGCTGCTGGAGGAGTAGCCGCAATTGGCGGCGCGGCCATCTGTGGATCAATGTGCTGCGTGGGAGGTATTTTCTTCGCCGCCTGGAAGATACTCAACGTCCTGGGCGAGGACATCCCGGCCAAGCACAATGTCACAGCTAGACCGTACATCGCCAAGAGCAGGGACACGCTGTCAAGGGCCATGATGATGGAGATACACGAGGGAAGCGGCGTCGAGGGGGCAGTACTGCTTGACGCAAGGGACGTGATCATAAACGCGGACCCGGACCAGTTCCATGGCATGGCGAGCCTCGACTATTACAAGGAAAAACTCAATGCACACGAGAGGCCGTTCAGGATCGCCCCCATCAGCCACTTCACCATGGGC
>JACKQG010006301.1_pt1 | contig 12614 bp, 5 predicted proteins | sample 8237621 | NCBI WGS metagenome assembly JACKQG01 (sample SAMN15677084, study PRJNA649215) | marine metagenome | biome: marine; feature: Black Sea; material: saline water; isolation source: suspended particulate matter (SPM) from the Black Sea western gyre | collected 2013-06-09/2013-06-10 | depth...
GTTCTGTGTATACCAGTATTGATTTCCCATTGAGAGATGAACCGTCCCACATAGGTTTCTGGTCTGTTTTAGGTATACATCTCTTTAAGCGCAATCTCCATTCGTATTCTTGAAATCCTTTTTTAAAGTTTTTAGTTAATAATAATGCAAAAGCCAGGTTTAAGTGTGCCTGTGCATAATCTGTTTTGAGTTCTATTGCTTGCCTATAGTGTGCTATTGCCTCCTCAGGTTTGCCTATTCCCTTTAGTACGGTACCAAGATTATTGTATGCTTCTGCGTAGTCTGGTTTGAGTTCGATTGCTTTTTTATGACTTATGATAGCAGCATCGAACTTACTTTGTGCCATGAGAGCAGTACCTAGATTATTATGTGCTTCTGCGTATTTTGGTTTTAGTAAAAGCGCTCTTTTATAACTCGTAATTGCAGAATCGAACTCCATTTGTGCCATGAGTGCTGTGCCTAGATTGTTGTGCGCCTCAGCACAGTCTGAATTAAGTTCGATTGCTCTCTTATGACACGTAATTGCCTCTTCGGGTTTTCCTTTTTCCAGAAGTGATGTTCCGAGGTTATTATGCGCTTCAGCATAATCTGGATTTATTGCTATAGCTCTTTCATATCTCGTAATTGCCTCATCAGGTTTACCTGACTCATGGAGTGCTGAACCCATATTACTAAATGCCATAGCATAATTTGGATCGAGTTTTACCGCCTCCATGTAACTTAATATTGCCTCAGCCAATGCTCCTGATTCTTGAAGCGCTGCACCCAGATTACAGTGAAATACAGGATTATCCGGATTGAGTTCTGATGCCTTTCTATAGTATTCTATAGCCTCACTTATTTTGCCGTGTTCTTTGAATGTATTGCCAAGATTACAATATGAGTCAGCATTGTTTGGGTTGAGTTCTATTGTCTTCTTGTAACATATTACAGCTTCTTCAGGTCTACCTTGTTCTTTAAGTGTGTTACCAAGATTGTAGTGCGCGTCGGCGTAGTCTGGCTTTAGTAATATTGCCTTCCTGTAACTTTTTATAGCTTCATCAGGGTTTCCGGATTTCTGAAGAGTTGTACCAAGGTTACAATGCGCTGCTGCGTGATCAGGCATTAACTTAATAGTCTTCATAAAATACGTACATGCTGTATCGTAGTTTCCTTGCTGCAGATTAAGTGTACCCAGAAAAAAAAGAGCATCGACGTGTTCCGGTTGCTCTTCGAGTATCTCTTTATAAAGTTGTTCTGCCCCATGAAGTCTTCCTGACTGATGCCGCTCGTATGCTTCATGAATTAACTCTTTGGGTTTTGTATTTATCATAATAAATATTATTAGCCTGATTATTTAGAAAGTTTATGAAGATCAGGTTCCGGGCTATTTAAACCTTTAAGGTTTTCAGCAATTATATCAGCTTTCTTAAAAAACTGGTTAGCCTGAGGCTCTCTCCCTAATTTTTTCAGTAAAGTGCCTATTTTCAGGTGTGGCAGTTCGTAATCCGAATATACATTGATTGCTGATTCATAGCATTCTAGTGCATCCTTAATTTTCCCCGCTCTTTCAAACTCTTCTCCCAGCAATATCCATGTCCGTATAGAATGAGGTTCCTGCTTAAGCGCGTTGCATAAGCAGGCAATCGGATCCGGTGTTATTGATGCCGCAAACATGAAAGTCAGATAGTTTTCAGGCTCCAGTGCTGCGGCTTCCTCAAATATTTTGCAAGCCAGTTTCATATCACGGTGTATCTGCATAGCAAGCAATCCATCATGGAGAAGATTTTCAAATCGCGTTGCCTTTAATTGTAGATGTCTTTCATTAATTGATGCTCCTTCCAGTTTCGATAACCCTTCAAACCATTTATAATGCTTTTCTATTTCATCGCTGTGTCTGTGAGGGCGTTTAAGATGTTGTCTGTAAAAGTCCAATCTGTCTTGTCCATGCTGTAACTGAAGACGTTCACGTATTACATATTGACGAGCCTCTTTTGCGATATTTTGAACTAATGAAGAATCCTCTGCAAGCAGGTTCAGGGTAACAATCAACTCCCCCGGGTTTTTAAAAAGGAACCCTGTCTTACCAACATTAACTGATTCAATGTATGGCTCAATATGGGACATGACTGGTACTATTCCAGAAATTGCATATTCCAGAAACTTTACATCTGACCTTGATCGATTAAAAGCGTAGTCCTTTAAAGGCGCAATACCAATGTCGATGGTTTTCAGAAAATTATAATAATCGTCTAAGGATCCGGGTAAGGTCCATTTTTTTTTGTGTTGTGGCAGAGAGTCAAAAAGTTTCCAGATGGGCTCAGAGCACATCAGATGTAGAGACACATTCGGTCTGGTAATTATCCAATTAATGAGTGGTCGTGCAATTTCAGCCATATCTTCCATATGGCCGTGAGACCCTCCCCAACCGATTACCAATTCACTGTCTTTCTTCAAGGGTTTTTCTGGCGGAACATTCAGGATTTGATTGGGAAAGACTTTGCAATTTTTGTTTAGATGCCCGTAAAGTTTTTTCAACTCAGGAGATGTTACCTGCAATGCATTGCAGGTATTTGCCAGGTGAAATCCCAAATCAAGATTTTGTTTATTCTTGAAAAAGAAGTAGACCGGATTCCACGTTTGTAGGGCATTAAGGTCGTCAGCTATCTCATAAACAGTAAGTTTTCGTTGTTCTTTTCTTCCTCTGATCAGAGGAAGAATATCCGGGTCACAGATATTCTTCAAAATCAGAACATCTGCTCTCATCATTATTTCAGTCTTGTGACGGTGCTGGTTTGTTATATTGATAACGCGCACACTGTCATCCTGCGCCATAGCGATTCCGGGAGCATGTGTCCGGTAAAAGTAGTCACCGCTGCCTTCATTCTGTGGAGGTTCAACCTGCACAATTAATAGTGGGATATTATTTTTGGAAAGCTCCATTTATTATTACTTCTCCCAAAAGTATTTATTTAATTTGAAATTTAAATTCAAAAAAACTAATGTTAATGCGTATTTAGTGTTAGTTTAATGATGTAATGATTTTATAATCCTACAAGTAAGTAGCCAAATTCATGCCAAAAAGGTTGTTTTACTTGGAATTGGGAGATTTAAATGTATCTGTGGTAATACCTTGCTAATAAACGGTTTACATATTGCCAGCTATATAAGGATTCACTGAGTATTCGCGTATTTATTTTCATTTATAATTTTTCTGTATAATATCTCTTCACTTATAGGATGGATTTCCAGATCCTAAAGATTTATTTATATGATGAATCTTCATGTAAAGGTTTCTAATCTACATTAACAAGATCCAGCACTTTCGGTATACCTGAGAAATGAATTGATGGTCGTACGGGTTTATTGCCGTTAATTGAGTGTTAATTACCGGAACACAAAATGTATCAATTATGCGATGAATTCATCGCATAATTGAATTATCGTACCGGGTTGTTATCATTCCGGAATCTCAGAGGTTACAGGTCTGTTAACGCCGTATGAAGTACACATGGGGACTGGTTTGCTGCATCCTGGTGAAATCTCAATGGTTTCTTTGAACATAGCGAAATTCCATATTTAAATGATTGTTTTATGTTCCACTAAAATCTTCTCTGGTGGTACCATGTTCGGATAGATTTTATGTCTTTACCCAAAAAACACAGTGTTTATCTACAGGGATCAGTTCATCTTCTATTTCCCTTTCTTTACGAAATGTATTAACGGCTACTTTACAGGAGGGGACTGATCCATAATCGTCTATGATTATGAATCCTCCTGGTGTGACTTTATCGTATAGCGCACCCAGGGCATCCATGGTAGATTCATAGAGGTCGCCATCGAGCCTGAGAAGTGACAGCTTAGAGATGGGGGCGGTATGTAAAGTGTCTTTGAACCATCCTTTCAGGAATTTAACTTGAGAATCTAAAAGATCATACCTTGAGAACAATTCCTTTACTTTTTCTAAGCTAACAGCAAGGACCGGTAATACAGATGCACTAAGATCAATCTCTTCGTCTTCTTTATGTGAAGAGGGAGGGACTCCTTTAAAAGAGTCGGCTACCCATACAAAACGATCATTTACATCATAAGAGGCAAGAAACCCTCGCATAAAGATAGTGGTTCCACCGCGCCATACTCCTGTTTCTATGAAGTCACCAGGAATATTATTTCTCAGAATTTCTTCCATACACCATTGTAGGTTGTCAAGTCGCTTCCTTCCGATCATGGTATGAGAAAGTTCTGTTAAATTTCTCAGTTCAGGTGCCGGAGTTAAAGATTTATCAGGGTTTGTCTTGTTAATAGTTAAAAAATCACCATCCTGTTTAATTCTAATTAACACTTCGATAAGCTCATTATTCAGGTTAGTATCGAATAAGCATTTAAGGTCTAATGCTTCATTATTAACCACTGATGATATTATTTGAATAATTCTTGCTTCATTTTCAATATACAACTCATTAAGTAAAGATTTCTTTAAAACCTCAAGATATCTATTAATTAGCTTATTCTCAACTGATGGTATCTGATTTGTCATATATTATTCTCCTCTCGTTAGAGTACGCGTATTACTTTGCAATTGATTGTTGCTGTTGTACCTTACTATATTACCTTCAACAATGCTGCTTTTGCCTGTCTGAATACTCCATTCCAATCTATTGGCTAATTTTGCAGGCATAAACACATGCTTCGCTACCAGGCTCCAGCGTATTGTGTTCTAATAGGTCTTGTCATATGAAACATATAGCAACATTTAACAGTTAGGTTAATGACAGACTTGACTCCTGGTCCAAATCTTTCACCCCTTCACTGCCTTCAGCACAAAATAAAAGGTACTATTCTTAATATCAACATATGCTGGCTTGAAGTTTGCCTTATACATATACCTGAAATCGCTCATCCCTGTTACTCCTACCTGGCGTTTGTATTCATCCTGATCAAGAAAAACCAGACTCTCCTTTTGTATTATTCTCTTATGCGATGGATCACCCCATGCCCATGGCGAATTTCTATCAGGGACAGACGCAAAAAAATGCCCGCCATCCTTTAAAATTCTCCAATACTCTGTAAACTCTGAAAAGAAGAATTCATAATCCCCCTGCTGCGCAAGATGCTCCAGTACTTCATATGCATGTATCTCATCAAAGTAATTATCATCAAAAGGGAGGGGATGCTGTTTTAAGTCCCATAAAATATCCGGTGCATGGTCTTTATTATTGTCCAGTCGTGTGGCATCTTTGAACTCCCTATTACCGCCGGTTATAACAAGGTCCTTAACCGTTCTTGAACCTGCTCCAATTATCAACTCTCTATAACTATCCATATTCTCTGTTTTAATACTTAGTATATAGTTCTCACCTTAGTACTTGTGATCATTAGCTCTCAACATAAAATTTAACTTGCTTCTTACCTTCAATTTCATGCCTCTTGTCTATCAAGTTTTCCCATAATATTTTCCTTCTTAAGAAGAAACTTTTCATTGCCAGGCATAATATTCAGGGCATTCTCCACAGAGTACAGCGCCTTCTCGATTTCTCCCTGCTCTACCAGGGCACAAGCTAGATTAAAATGTGCTTGACTATGTTCCGGCATAACTGTCAACAATTCTTCATATAACCTGATGCACTCATCAAGCAGCCCCTGATTCCAGGCCGTTGATGCCAGCTGGAAGAGAGTACCGGAATGTCCCGGACTCAGTGCCAGGGCATCCTGAAATCGCTCAATAGCGAGATCAATCTGTCCGAGTTTTTCGAGGGTCTTGCCACATTCATAATGAAGTTCGCAGTTATCAGGGTCCTTCTCTAAAGCATCTACAAGTGCATTCAATGATTGGACCGAATTTTCAACCGGCTCCTGACCATGAAGTATTTCTAACCTTTTCTTTGCAAGTTCAAAATCAGGATCAATATCTAAAGCCGCCATATATTGTTCTTCGGCCTCATCAATGAGATTCTCTCTTTCAAGGTTTACCCCGTAATTGTAACGAAGTGTATGCCTTCTTGGATTATGATGAATAGCTTCAACAAAAAGGTGCTTTCTCCGGTCAAAAGTTCCACTCTGACGCTCAAGTATCTGGGACAGGTTGTTGTACGCTCCCGTGTAAGTAGGATCCATTTTAATTATTCTTTCATATATCTCGCTTGCTTCCTGCATTCTGTTTAATCTATACAATGCAATTGCGAAATTAAAGGCCGCCCTGATATTCTTCGGAGAGATTTCATAAGCACGTCTTAATACCTTTTCAGCTTCTTTCACTTGTCCCAGTTCCAGGTGCACCACCCCGAGTTCACAAAGTGTATTATCATCAAACGGTTGGTCTTTAAGCTTGTCATATCCTATTTGTAAGTACAGTTCCTGCTTTTTCTTTAAGGAATCCGGGCCCAATATATTCCCATAATGATGGATCGGTATGTCGGTGGTGACTATCCGCTTTTTTCGAGACAGGAGATCAATTTCCACCTGTTCATGTACTCTACCCTTAAAACAAATTTGCTTATTATTCCTAAAAAGTCTAACGAGGTGAGAAGTAATATAACCATGGCATCCACGGGCGAGTTCCGTCTCCTTCTCCAGGGATATCCAATCTGCACATGTACTCTGTTTCTGATATGTGCGCTGCACGAGACGATAAGCGTCAACACCTTCTGCATCAATTAATTGCCTGATACTAGTGTGGTCATTCACATCAAGTACCTCATCTGCATCCAGGACCAGGATCCACTCACCGGTAGCATATTTCAGTGATTCATTCCTGGCTGAGGAAAAGTCATTGTTCCAGGGAAAAGCATGGGTTATCGCTCCATGGGAGTGAGCTATTTCCTTAGTCCTGTCAGTAGAACCGGTATCAACTACTATAATCTCATCTACCAGAGTACGTACGCTTTCCAGGCAAGAGTTAAGATTCGCTTCTTCATCTTTTACAATCATACAAAGTGAAAGTCGGTTTTTTCCCATAGTATCTCAGAAGGTATTGATGTATTTACTACACTTCCGTCAGTATGACACGGACGGATACGTCACAATTATAGTCAGTAAAATTTCCAGCTTGATGGGAATTAACAGTATATTGAAACAGGTTTTTATTCTCTTTTACTGACAGGCTCATGATTTTAAATCCTTAACAGTGGCTATCGCTATGCTGCAATACATATTTGTTCCGTTTTGTTGTTAGTATTTTTGAATCATTAACTTTTTGTAATAATGCTTCTTTCACCTGTTTGAACAAGTCTGTCCAATCATTTAATTTAGTTTGCCTGAACAAGCGCATTTCCGGATACCATGGGCTGTCATCACGGTTGAGCAGCCAGCGCCAATCCGGTGCAAAATGTATAAGATTCCACACCGGTTTGCCAAGAGCTCCGGCCAGATGTACGACTGCAGTATCAACTGAAATAATAAGATCCAGATTTGCTATTACAGCTGCTGTGTCAGCAAAGTCTTTTATCTGATCATTCAGATTAATGACCTCCATTTCCCCGGGTAAATTGTCAACTTCTACAGATGCCGGTCCTTTTTGAAGACTATAAAAGGTCGTTCCATGAATATCCAATAAAGAATTAAAGTCTTCTAGAGTACAAGAACGAATGTGGTCTTTTTTGTTGTCAGCATTTCCCGCCCAGACTATACCGACTTTAAAATCATTGTCGTTACCAAATCTGAGACTGAATAGTTGAGCTAATCCGGGATCAGCAGTAAGGTAAGGTGTGGTTGATGGTATTGAATCCTGTGTGGTTCCAAATACTCCCGGTAGGCTTAATATAGGGAGTTGAGTATCAAATTTGATATCTGGTTCAGGTGTTCTTTCGATAATCTTATCGATCCCTGCATAATTTCTCAGTAGACGATTCAGGCTTTTGTGACACTCAAAAATAACCTGGCCTCCTTGTGCTTTTACCATTGGCAGGTAGCGTATAAATTGAATAGTATCTCCAAAGCCTTGCTCAGCATGTACCAGAATGGATTTGCCATTGAGAGGTAATCCGTCCCATTTGGGTTTGTTGAAGTTTCTCAGACTATGAGTCTTTGTTCGAAGTCTCCACTCATTTTCTATCCAACCTTCTTTATAATTGCCGGTCAACAATAATGCAAAAGATTTGTTTAAATGTGCTTCCGCATAATCAGGATCAAGTTCTATTGCCATGTCATAACTCGTTATCGCTTCTTCTATCATCTCCTGCTTCTGGAGTATTGCACCGAGATTGTTGTGTAGTTCTGTACTGTCAGGATCAAGTGTTACTGCCTGACGGCAGTGAAAGACAGCTTCTTCGGTGTTACCCTGTTCCTGTAAGGTAGTTCCAAGATTACTGTGTGCCCTGGCATGATCCGGCTTAAGATTTATAGCTTGTTTGTAGTTTGTTATTGCTTCGTCAAACTTACTTTCCTCTTGAAGTACCGTTCCAAGATTATTGTAAGCCTCAGCGTAATCCGGCTTAAGCATAATTGCGCGCCGACAGTATCTGGCTGCTTCGTCAAGCCTGTCCAGCTCTTTAAGTGCAGAACCAAGGTTACTGTATAACTCGGGATTATCTGGTTTTAGTTCTATTGCATTTTTATAGCTTACAATTGCTTTTTCAAGCTGATTAGTTTCTTGAAGTATTGCACCGAGGTTGTTGTGTGCTTCAGCATAATCCGGGTTAAGTTCTATTGCCTTGTTACAGTTGATCAACGCTTCTTCTAACTTGCCGGATTCTTTGAGTGCTGAGGCAAGATTACTATATACCTGGTATTCTTCCGGATTTAGTTTTATTGCTCTATTGTAGCTTTCTACTGCTTCATCAAGTTTGCCGAGTTTTGTAAGAACTGTGCCAAGATTATTGTGGATGTCAACATTAGTCGGATCAAGAGCTATAGCACGTTTAAGACTTTTTGTTGACTCGTCAAATTTACCTTGTTCTTGAAGTATATTACCAAGGCGACTATGTGCTATTACATAATCTGGTTTGAGGGCAGATGATCTTCTATAGCTCTTCTCTGCCTCTTCAAGTCTGCTAAGTTCTTTAAATGTATTGCCTATATTTAAATGCGCCTCGTAGTCATCCGGTCTTAGCGAGATTGCCTGTTTATAATGTTCCAGGGCCTCAGCAAATTTACGCTGTTTGTAAAATATACTGCCAAGATTATAAAATGCTTCAGCGTAATCTGGTGCGAGATTTATTGCTCTTTTGTATTCTCCAACTGCTTCTTCAAGTTTACCTTGATTCTGAAAAACAGTACCCAGATTATTATGAGCCTCTAGATGATCAGGTTTGAGCGAAACAGTCTGTTTAAGTAATTCAGCCGCTTTGTCTAGATTTTCTGACTGCAGATTTAGTGTGCCAAGGAGAAAGTTTGCATCAATATGTTCCGGTTGCTGTTCAAGTATCTGCTGATAAAGCTCTGATGCTTCTATCAGATTTCCTGCTTGATGATGTGAGTGACCTTTCTGTAGAAAATCCTTAATATTAATTGTATCCGGATATGTTTGACTGCTTTTTAAGAATGGTTGGAGGTATCCAAGTTTATTACGCTTCAATGATAAACCATATTTGTCTGCAATTTTCATAGAATACTCAATATTATTCCTGAATTCGTTGATGTGGTAATTGCTGTCTCTTTCTCCCTTATTGTAAATAGTATATTTTCCTCTTTTTATCTTTGGTGAGCCAATTTTGATCAGTCGTTCAAGATTGCCTTTGCTTATATCGTCTGTCTCTTCCGTGTCGATCCTGGCATGCAGTGGAAGTGCAGCGCTGCAGTTAACACAATATTGTTTCATCTGTTGTACAAAGTCCTTTGGTGTTTTTTTCCACCAGTCAGGAGACACAGGCCAGCCACCCGGTCCCTGAAAGACAACATCGTTAGCAGCGGCAACTTCACAGAAGAATGCTCCTTTCGGATTTATAGAAGCGCTCCAGCAATTTTGTACCCAGCATTTATCGATAAGATACCACATCTGAAATTCATCTGCGACTACCTCCTGTGCCGCTACAAGGACTGGTGAGTGATACAGATTTCCCAGCGTATGATCGTTTAAAAGCACATTGCCGAATACGTCTGCAATGATCTTACCGTACTCCTCCTTGCCATTTGGGAGGGTAGACCATAGACCACACCTCATTTTATCCGGGACCTTCGATTTAAGATATGCTGCCATCTCCGGAAACTGAGGATGCAGTAGGGGCTCTCCGCCCATTATCCCGATCATCTTTGGGAAATCTACGAGCGAATCTACCGCATTCTTGAAGAAGTCAATTTCCATGAAGAATGGTTTTTTTGTGTGCCCGATAAGCCTGGTGCAGTTAGCACATTGGTGCACACAAGCGTTGGTAATCTCTATCTGGATTACATCCATGTCTAATAATGGTCGCATAATTATTTACGATAATTGTTTTTCAAGTAATAAATTATTATTGGGTACTTTTTGAATAGCCATTTCAAAGAAACGTTCCAGTTCGTGTACAGTCTCAATGTTTTCAAACAGGCAATCGGCTTTGGCCTTAATCTTGCCAGTGATCTCGTTTCTCCATGTTGGATCATTAGCAAGTCTGTATGCAATTTCTAAATAAGTCTGTGAATCATAGGCAACACAGTCCATGATATTCATTTGCCTGTAGAGTGCCAGTGTCAGTCTACTGCGTAAGAATTCGCCCGGCCATGTTACTAACGGAATGCCAAATGCGAAGGCCTCCAGACTGGTATTGCCACCTCCATAGTGGGGGGGGTCAAGTAATACGTCTGCAATATTCAGTAGTGACATGTAGTCATCCATTTGCATCCTGGTAATAAACTTGACTCTGTCTATTACGTCTGGAAATACTCCGGAGAATCGATTCAACAGCATTTCTGTCCAGGTTTTATGCTTTCCCTCAATTAACACCAACAGTCCTTGTTGATCTCTGCGCAAGAGAGTCCCAAGGGTTTTATCAAAGTCCGGGTGGAACTTGAAAAGGGTCTGTGGGCATACATAAAGATTGTAACCTTCACTAATACCAAAATATTCCCGTGACCGTGGGTCTTCGGGTAACTGTGGTCGATAGTAGTAGGTAGTAAGTATGTCTGGAAGGATCAGTTGTTCAGAATAGTGTTCTTCCGCTTCCGGTAGTTCCGCCATTTTAGATGATATAAAATAGTCTATGTTCGGTATTCCGGTTGTTATTGGATGTCCCCACGTAGTGCATTGGACCGGAGCGAGCCGTGAGAATGCCAGAAAGTATGCCAGCGGGTCCATGCCGATGTCGAGATAGAACAGAATGTCCAGTGAGTGCTCTGCAATTTCCTGACGGGCAGGCTTCAGCTTTCTGGGTAACACAACGACTTCATCTGCGTCGGAATTAATGGCCTCTGACACGGAATTTATCTCTTCGCCGATAAAACGGAATAGTGTGACATGAAACCGTTCTCTGGATAAGTGTTTAATAATTCCGTGATTTAGTAGTCCGATAGTATGATTAGTGAGGTAGTGGGAAATTATACCTATATTGATCTTTTCATATGATTGAGGCCGTTCTTCATTAAGATCAGGAGATGTCCAGACGAGATCGGGACATACATCCATATATAATGCTGCAACTTTTTCCTGTACCTCCTTCTCGTTTAAACCATGATATGCAAGGTAGAAATTCGTTGAACCTACTTGTCCGGGAGGATCTTCAATCGATAGATTTTTTTGTTTCAATGATTCTATCTGTTTAAATAGATTTTCTCTATATAGGTTTATCGATTTCCTGGAGTCATTTATTACGGGATGCAGAAGAACAGATTTTATTTCGATTCCGGGGTCTGGCCTTAATCGTAATGATTCTTGATAACTGAAGAGGGCTTCATCTGTTCGGCCTTGCTCTTCAAGTAGAATACCAATGGTTTTGTGGACTTCAGCACTGTCAGGTTTTAGCAGCAAAGATTTCCTGAGGTTAGTTAACGCTTTTTCAGTAAAGCCCTGTTTCTTAAATATTGCACCAAGGTTGCTGTAGGCTTCTGCAGAGTCCGGGTCAAGTTCTATAGCACGATTGTGACATGTTATTGCTTCGTCGAATTTTCCCTGTTCCTGCAGAACTACACCCAAATTGTTGTGTAAATACGCACTATTTGGATCAAGAGTTACTGCCTGTCTACAGTTTATTTCAGATTCTTCAGTTTCACCCTGTTTCTGCAGGGCCGTACCAAGGTTGCCGTGTGCCATGGAATGGTCCGGTTTGAGACAAATAGCCTGCTTGTAACACTCTATTGCCTTGTCAAGTACTCCTTCTTCCTGGAGTATAGTACCAAGATTACTGTGCGCATCGGCATTCTCAGGGTTTAGTTCAATTGCACGGCGGCAACATGTAGCAGCATCTTCAAGTCTGTTTAATCCTTTAAGTGCGGAACCAAGATTTGCAAGTACCTCATAACTCTCAGGTTTGATTTTGAGTGCGGTCTCATAGTTTTCAATAGCATTTCGCAAATCACCAGATTTCTGATGTATAGTACCAAGATTGTTGAATGCTTCAGCATATTGAGGGTTTAAGCTTATCGCTTGATTACAGCTTGCCATGGCTTCTTCCAGCCTTCCTGTCTCTTTGAAGGTCGTGGCAAGATTACTGTGTGCTTTGTAGTCTTCAGGGTTGAGATAGATTGCCTTCTCAAAACTTAATACCGCTTCTTCTATTTTGCCTTGTTTT
>JACKQG010006302.1_pt1 | contig 12614 bp, 3 predicted proteins | sample 8237621 | NCBI WGS metagenome assembly JACKQG01 (sample SAMN15677084, study PRJNA649215) | marine metagenome | biome: marine; feature: Black Sea; material: saline water; isolation source: suspended particulate matter (SPM) from the Black Sea western gyre | collected 2013-06-09/2013-06-10 | depth...
CGGAGATGTTGCAGATCCCGCCAACTACACCGGCCTGGGAGAATATTATTACTCTTTCCACTATATTCTTGATGACGAACCGGGTTGGAATACCATTACCATGGCTCTTGAAAGGAATGATGCCATGGATGGTACCGGATTTACTCTGACCGGCTGGGCTGGTGATGCCGGTAATGGCGATTTAGACAAAGATGCTATTGCCGGGTTCCACCTTGAATTTTCCATCAGCGGTGGTGGTGATGGTGATTATAGCCAAGGTACAATTATCTTGGATGATTTAAAACTGACAGGTACAAAGAATGTTTTAAGTAATCCAGGATTTGAATTGACTGATGGACAGGATGATAGTTTTGGCTGGGGTGCCGCAATGGGCGGTGGACATGCAGAAGTTGTCACAGATGCAGCCATGGCTCACAGTGGAGATAATTATCTCAGTATTGGTGTCACGGATAACTGGGCAGTATTTTACACTGAAGACAGCATTCCCGCACAATTCGGCGAAACCTGGCGTTTTAGTGGCTTTGGTAAGGATGTAGGTGGTGACGGAGTCGGCGCTTTCTTTAAGCTTGAAGCCAAGGATGCTGGTGGTACAGTGCTTGGAACCACAGGCGATGTTGCCATAGCTGTGACTGATGAATGGGAAAATCACTCTATTGAATTCGTCATGCCACAAGGTACAGTACAAATGGCCGCAGTAATAGTAGCATCTCGCTGGGATGGAGTGACTTGTGACTTTGCCTTTGATGACATGTTCCTCATGAGCATGGGAGTTTTAGATGTGATACCGCCGGTGGCAGTTACAGGTGTGAACGCTACACCGTATTCCTATTATAATCTGGTCACTTGGACTGATAATGATGGTGAAGAAGGTGAGAAATATAATGTTTACGCCAGTACGGAACCGATTACGGATTCATTATCTATATCAACAGCGGATGTTGTTGCCACAAATGTGTTGGAAGGGGCTCAGGCTGCAGTACATTACCTGCATAACCCCCTTGAAGATTCGGACGTAACGTATTACTATGCGGTCGTCTGTAAGGATGAGTCAAATAATGTAGGTGAACCGGGCTCTTCTGATGATCCTATTACCAATACAGCAAAAGGAGTTCCAACAATTTCGTTGACTCCGCCCGCAGCATTCGCCGCAGACGGTGATTTATCTGAATGGTATGACAGCGAAATAGCACCGTTTGAACTTGGCGCCACAGATAATTCCTATGGAACACCTCATTTAGGCTTTGGTGCAGTGGATGATGATAATGACCTGTATGGTACTATTTTCACGGCTGTTGATGATGATTACTTTTATTTAGCTGCAGAAATCTTGGATAATGTGGTGAACAATGATGATAGCGGCGGATGGTGGACTGCTGATGTTGTGCAACTATGTTTCGGATTTTATAATCAACAGGGCCCAAAACATGTAGGTATGCAAAGAGGAGCAGAGCCGGATTATAAGATATATTTCACGCCGGCTGGTGCAAACTCAGACAATGGTGCAGGAGTATTAGCTACGCATGGTGATGGTAATTATTTTCATGAAGTATTTAATCCAGACTATGCTTTGGAATTCAGAATATCACTTGATTCAATACTGATTGATGATGACGTCAGATTAATCCCGACAGATGGTATGCGCACGCCCTTTGAGCCAATGGTCTATGATAATGATGGAGATGGGCTGGAGGCAATAATGGTATTATCACATACAAATGACGATAATGCACACCAGACATGCGAAGTCTGGTCCAATACCTGGATTGGTAGTTCTTCCACGGTTGGCGTTGGTGATGAAATCATACCTTTGACCTATGCCTTGAATCAAAACTATCCTAATCCGTTCAATCCAATAACAAATATCCAGTTTACTATTCCGGAACAAGCGGATGTGAAACTACGGATATACAATATACTTGGTAGGCAGGTTGATGTATTAGTGAATGAAACGCTTACTATTGGACATCATAAGATACTTTGGAATCCAAAGAATCTTTCATCCGGTGTCTATTTCTACAAACTGGAAGCTGGTTCATTTATTAAAACACGAAAAATGATTCTACTCAAGTAACAACTCCTTGTAGTAAACGGGGGAGCATTTTTGTTCCCCCGTTATTTATTAACAGCTAACTTTCAATTCAATAATTAATGTGTGATTATGTAAAAACAATATCAGTGTGCCTGCTGATTTCTGTATTTTCGTTGGCGTACGGCCAAACAACAGGCAAACTTGCAGGTATTGTAACAGACCTGACTACGGGTGACCCTCTTCCTGGAGTAAATATTATCATCGATAATACGCCATACGGTACAGCTTCTGCTAATGACGGAAGATTCAATATTATCAATGTGCCTCCAAGTATGTATTCCGTATCCGTAATGATGATAGGGTACAAAACATTCAAGATAAGTGATGTGCGGGTATCCGTAAACCGAACCGTGACACTCAATGTTCAAATGGAGCAGACCGTTATTGAGGGTGAGGTTGTTACTGTTGAAGTGGCCAGGCTTGCACAAATGAAGGACCAGACGGGTACAATAAAAAATATTTCTGGAGATGAAATTAGTGCGCTACCGGTTGAGAGCGTGGGGTCAGTAATCAACATGCAGGCTGGTGTGGTCAATGGGCATTTTCGTGGAGGCAGAAATACAGAGGTAACATATTTAATTGATGGTGTCCAGGTAGATGAAACATTTGGCGGTTCAAGTGCTGCCGTTGAAATACAGCCAGAGGCAGTACAGGACCTGGAGGTTATTACCGGAACCTTTAATGCCGAATATGGGCGGGCCATGAGTGGTGTGGTCAATATCGTGACTCGTGATGGTGGACCGAAATTTGAAGGATCTGTTTCTACGGCTCTTTCATTTTACAATACCGAGAATACAGATATTTTTGTGGGGTTGGCGCCAGACCTTAATCGGGGACAGGATTTTAAATTTAGTTTAGGCGGTCCTATAATTGGGGAAAAAATAACTTTTTTTACTAATATACGTACGCAGGATAATCGTGACCACTTAAACGGCTACCGCATCTTTCAAGTTGACGATTACAGTAATTTTTATGCGGATACTCCTGCCCTTTGGTATTCCGAAAAAACTGGTGATGGTAACTACGTGCCTATGAACACTAGTGAAAATCAATCTCTATTGTTCAAGCTTGGATTTAACATGATTAAAGGTATCCGTTTATCCTTATTGCACTCTATCAGTGATGATAGCTGGTTTGGATACGGCCATGAGTTTAAATATAATCCTGATGGCCGGGCAGGATCCTACAAGGAAACAACATACAGTGCCTTTCAGCTAAATCATATGATTACACCAAAATTGTTTTATGAATTAAAACTATCTGAAGTAGATAATTATTTTGGTAACTATGTCTTTAAAAATGCCCTGGATTCGAATTATGTCCACGATAGATATCTGGAAAACTATGGACCGGGATTTTTCACCGGGGGTCAACAGAAAGATCACCTTATGCGTACCATGATCGACAAAACGATCAAGTTTGATATTACCTGGCAGGCCAACCATCGACACAGTATCAAATTTGGTTTAATGGACATTTCCCATGAGATCGATAATGAATGGCGTCAAATACGGAACAAGTATGATGGCGAGGAAAGCCAGGACTATCTCTATGAACCTGAAGTTTTTGGTGACTCAACCATCTATGCTGATATCTACAGGGTGGAGCCCAGAGAGCAAGCTGCATACATACAGGATAAAATGGAATTTGATGATATGGTGATAAATATCGGCCTGAGGTATGACGTGTTTGATCCGGCCAGTAGTTACCCATCGGATCGCAGAAACCCTGCAAACCAGCTGGCTCTAGGCGATACAATGACATCAACCTATCCTGCGGCACCTATAATTGACCAAGTTAGTCCTAGAATAGGCTTCGCTTACCAGTTAGGTAATCAGGCCGTTCTGCATTTCAGCTATGGACATTTTTTCCAGATGCCACCATTGTATTCGATGTATCAGAATCATAGTTATCTGGTGGCCCCGTCTGATTACAGTACCACAATGGGTAATGTTCTGCTGAAACCAGAAAAAACAATCACATATGAGATTGGCCTTTGGCAGGAACTGGCCCGTGGGTTGAGCCTGGACGTTGCATTGTTCTACAGAGATATTTATAACCTATTGAGTACAAAGATTATTTCCACGTATAACCAGATTGAGTATGGTCTTTACAGTAATAAAGACTACGGAAATGCCAGGGGGCTGGAAATTAAGCTGGATGCTGGCAATGGCCCGGTAAAAGGGATGTTTAATTACACCCTGCAGTACACCCGAGGCAATGCTGACTCCCCGACGCAAACATTTAGCCGTGCCGGTGACAGTATGGACCCGGTAAGTCGTTTTATCCCAATGAGCTGGGATCAGCGACACACACTCAATGGAACAGTAATGTTTTCTTCGAAAAATTATGGAGGTTCCGTTACGGCATATTATAATTCCGGTTCTCCGTACACCTTCACGCCACAGAGTGAAAGTGTACTTTCCAGGATTAATCTGTATCCAAACAATGATTATAAACCGGCAACGTCTACGGTTGATCTAACATTGTATTATAATTTTAATTTATATGGACGTTACAAAGGAAAAATTGACCTCACGGTTTATAATTTACTTGATCGTTTAAATGAGAATTGGGTCAATGACCAGACCGGGAGAGCGTACACAGCTGTGATACAGGATACGGATTATGCAGGTCACCGTAGTGATTTTAATGATTACGAAGACCGCATCGAAAATCCATCCATGTTTTCACAGCCTAGAATGGTGAAAATGGCTATCGGGTTAGAGTTCTAAAATGATACACCGATTAAAAACAATTCTACTTATTTATTTTATCGCCTTTACCCAAGTATTGGGCCAGGGAAAAGAATACGAAGGCCCCGAAGATCCTGCTGGAGATATTGCTGCTGAGCGAGAAGGCTACATGACTGGAAACCGCGTATTTATTTATTTTCGTAATACAACGGAGCTGTCAGACTGGCCCAGGGTTAATGTTTCCAAATGGCCCAACAACCCCAATGGTTTAAAAATGACGGATGGAATTGGTCTGCTTGTAGGTGCCAAAGTATATATTGAGGATGACATTGCAACCACTCTGGATACGATTGTACTTACAGAGCCTGCGGAAATTTATACCACAGACCACCACACACTTTATTACCTGCAGACCAGTTACCGGGAAGAAATGGATGTGGATCCTACCGGAACTGTCGAGTGGGGTTTTTATCCAGTATTTGGGTATTTCAACGAAACCGGAGAATATGTTGCACAGTCAAACCTGCCCGGATCCTGGCCAACTGGTGGCTGGCCCTCCACTGGTTTTGAGACCAAATGGCCCGGAGAATGGAATGGGCGCTTCGGACGAGGCGTGATCTATGCGGATCAAGAGAGCTATTTTGTGGTTAATGATGCCCATGACCAGGAAAACCTGGGGGCAGAGGATAATGTAAAATATTTTCCTAGGCCCGGTCACTACGTGGGCGACCTGAAACCCGATGTAACAATTCAGCCCGGTGTGCCCTGGGGCGGGCTTGGCTTGCGTGTTGCTGTTAGGGGATTTCAATGGAATAATCCCCAAGCACGAGATGCAATCTTCTGGGAATATTCTATTGCAAATGTTTCTGATTATGACCTGCGTGATGTTGCTTTTGGCTACTGGCTGGATAATGCGATTGGCGGAGACGGTGACGACGATCTGGGATTCTTTAATAAGCAGGTGGATATGGCTTATTCCTGGGATATAAATGGCGTAGGCGCTGGCGGCCTGCCTACCGGTGTAATGGGATTTGCCTATCTGGAAAGTCCTGGTTTGGCTTATGACAATCAGGACAATGACGGCGATGGATTGACTGATGAAAAACGGGATAATCCTGGCCCGGAAGATCCCCCGATGCAACTAATCGGACCAACTGATGGTATCACAGACCTTGCAGCATTCTTGGAATTTTATAGTCTGAATCTTGAAGATCTTAAGGAACACTGGGATGCAGATGAGGACCAGGACTGGGAAGACGGTGAAGACTTGAATGGAGACGGTATATATCAAGAGTCCGAATATTATGGTGATGATATTGGGATCGATGGTGTGGCGCCCGGTGAACTAAACTATTATGGTCCGGATCTGGATGGATCCGAGTGTAACCATCGGCCCGATTTTCAGGAAGGTGTGGGCTGTGAACCTAATTTCAACACCACCGACGTTTCCGAGTCAGATATGGTTGGTTTGACCGCATTTCGAATGTTTCCTATACCTAGCCACGCACCTTCAAATACAACCACGTGGTTTAAAAATGATCAAGCCATGTGGGAAGTGATAGGCATTGATTCCTTGGAAGAGTTTGAAGGAAATATTTCCAATCTGGTGGAGGTATTTGCATCTGGTCCATTTCCGCTTTATCAAGGACGGGTGGAGCGTATTTCCATGTCAGAACTGCATTCCTACGATCCGCTGACAGGATTGTCATCTCCTGATCATAGCGCTCCCGCGTTATTCGAGCTAAAACGCATTGTCCAAGTTATTTATGAAAAGGATTATCGTTTTGCCCAGCCACCAAAGATGCCAACACTGTCTGCAACTGCTGGTGACGGTGAAGTGATTTTAACCTGGGATAATGTTGCTGACACGAAAACACGGGACCCCTTTCTTGGCAATGTAAATGATTTTGAGGGTTACAAGGTTTACAGGGCTACAGATAAATACTTTTCCGATTCGGAAGTGATCACCGATGGTTATGGTACACCCATGTTCATGAAACCAATATACCAGTGTGACCTGATAGATGAAATAAGAGGGTTTACAGATTTCGGTCTCGTAAACGGAATGGGATACAATTTAGGTTATGATACTGGAATTACTCATGTGTTTCGAGATAATACTGTCCAGAATGGCCGAACCTACTACTATGGCATAGTGGCCTACGATTATGGTGCCCCAGATATTGGACCTGGAATCTCACCTTCTGAAAATAATGTTGTTGTTGAACTAGATGAAGCGGAAGAGATACGTTCCATTGGGAAAAATGTAGCCATCGTGGTGCCCCACCAGCCTGCAGCAGGTTATGTACCTCCAGAAATTCAAGTAGAAACTAACGAGCAACTATTTGGAACAGGGACCATTAACCCCCAGATTATTGCCAGCAGCAGTCTGCAGCCTGATCATGAATACTTGTTGACCTTCGGTATAGATACCATTGCAATGGTTAGTAATTATGATCGGGGCATTTTATATACCACTAATAGCTTCTCGGTCTATGATGTCACGGAAAATTATGACCTTGTCTATGAGGAAAGTCCTGAAGGTTACACAGGAGATAATATTCTTTATAGAGATACCTTGGATTATTGGACATTGAATACTACGAGCCAAATAGAATCTGATATTTTTTCTGGCCTCCAATTAATTATCCAACAGGATGTAGAGACGGCAACTTTTGATTACGGTAATTCTGGCTGGATTACAGGCAGTGGGTACTTGAATGTCATTCCTTCGATCTATGATGGTCCGTCAATCCCCTGGGATTACAAAATCATATTTACCGGCGAAGATTCGGCCTATGTTGGCGTTATCACCAACAAGTCAGGTGTGCGCGATGAGTTGGGAAATTCTATTTCCAGGAATGATGTGATTGTTGCACCAGCACTTGATTTCTATGTTGTAAATGAATCCTTTGGCGATCTGGAACTAATGGACATGATAGTCCAGGATATGAATGATAATGATACATTTGAATTATTTGAAGACCGCATCCTTGTAGGCGCTCCCACTTTGACCCGTTGGCGAGCTACGGCGTTTGTACTTGATTTTAGTTATTTTGGTGAGAGCACCTATCCCAACGAAGGTGATGTTTACGCACTGTCTTGGAGAAGACCATTTTTCGTCATGGATTCAATCCATTTTTCCGTTTCTGAAGCTGACTCTTTGGATATAGGCTTATTATTAAGTGATATGGATGATATTAAAGTCGTTCCAAATCCTTACGTTATGACGAATATGATGGAAGAGGCAGTATCTAATCCATTTTTAAACCAGCGACGCAAACTGATGTTTACCCATATTCCCGCAGAGTGTACAATTCATATTTTTACTGTCAGCGGTGTATTGGTTGATAAGATTGAAGTAGAAAATCAACCTGAAAATGGGATTGTGCACTGGGACATGTTAACCAGGGAAGATTTGGAAATAGCAGCAGGTATGTATCTTTATCACATCGAATCCAATGTATCTGGCGATGCAAAGATTGGCAAATTCGCGGTGATCAAATGAAATTATATAAGTTTATTATCATTCTAACTCTTTTATCTCATGTTGCTTTTGCTGATGATATTCATCGTTATGGTACTACAGTAGCAAACTTTCTTGAAATTGGTATAGGTAGCGCTTCTGGAGGTATGGGAGAGGCCTATGTAGCGGTAGCTAATGATCTGTCCGCTATTTACTGGAATCCAGCCGGGTTGTCTTCTCTTAAGGGGGTTGGTGTCCAATTTATGATTCAGCCCTGGGTTGTAAATATTAATACAATATTTGCTGCTGGCGCTGTCAATGTACCCAGGATTGGAACGTTTGCCCTGTCCTTAACGCAAATAGGCTACGGCCAGATGGATGTAACCACACTGGCCTACCAGGAGGGTACGGGTGAACAATACACTGCCAATGAACTAGCGCTAACATTTTCTTTTAGCCGGCGGCTGGTTCCCTGGTTTTCTTTTGGAACCAATGCAAAATTGGTCCAATCCAACATCTGGCATGCCTCTGCCAATGCTTTTGCCCTTGATTTAGGTGTGTTGGTCAATACTCATTTTTTCAGTGTAACAGGTGAAAAAGAAGACGGGATGATGATTGGCATGAGTATTTCCAACTATGGCACACGGATGAAGTATGATGGCATAGATTTGTATCAGCCCATTGATATATCTGAATATGAAGAAGGCAACTATGGAGATGTAGCAGGACAATTCCGGACACAAGAATGGGAACTTCCTCTTCTGTTTAGAATTGGCGTAGCCGTTAAACCAATTGTATCAAATTTTGCCACGCTGACCCTCGCTGCAGATGCCCTTCATCCAAACAACAATACTGAATCAGTAAATGCTGGTTTCGCTTTCAAGTTTAAGTTCCCAGGGAATGGCGCAGTTATTTTTCGCGGCGGCCAGAAAGCATTGTTTATGGATAAACCCCAATATGGGCTGACGAGTGGCTTGGGATTAGAGTGGAATTTCCTCAGAAATAGAAAAATAGTCGTGGATTATGCGTATAAGACAATGGGTATTTTAGGAAATGTTCATGCCACCACCGTCAGTCTAAATTTCTAAAATAATTTTATGAAATTCCTGTTAAAGATTAAATCAAAGAATGAGCTTAATTGATTATTGCAAAAAAAGGATAAAACATTTTTCTTTTATAAATCTCGTTGTACTATTTTTGTCGGGATCTTTCCTGTATACTCAAAATATTAAAATTAATGAATTCATGTCTTCAAACAGTGCAACACTATATGATGAAGATGGAGATACCCCAGACTGGATAGAATTATATAATGTTGGGCCCAGCAATTATAATTTAAATGGGTTTGGCATAACCGATAATCCATCCCAACCATTTAAGTGGGTTCTGCCTGACATAGACATTCCCTCGCAGGAGCATTTGCTCCTATTTGCATCAGGGAAAGACCGTTATGATTGGGTGCCCCACTGGGAGACGATCATTGATTGGGGCGATAACTGGCAATATTTGTTGGGAAATCATGAACCACCAAACAATTGGAATCAGCAAAATTTTGATGATGTAGGCTGGTTAAATGGTCCAAGCGGATTTGGTTATGGAGATGGCGATGATGCAACAGTAGTAAACGCCACCATGTCCCTATATGTACGCCGCGAATTCAACGTTAGTAATATTGAATCGATCCTAAAAATTTTATTGCACGTTGACTATGATGATGCTTTTGTGGCATACCTGAATGGTACAGAAATTGCCCGTGCTAATATTGGGGCACCCGGCGTCCCTCCGCCATATAACCAGGGGGCTGATTCCTGGTCGGAAGCAGAAATGTATCAGGGAGGTGAACCGGATTATTACATGATCGATTCAGTGCAATCTTTTTTACAGAATGGTACCAATGTTCTTGCACTGCAGGTACATAATTATGATATAGGATCATCAGATCTGACCCTCATACCTTTTTTAACACTGGGGATGACCGGTTCACCAGATAATCCAGCTGGCGTGTCTGAACATTTGACCATAAATGATATCTTTCTGCATACCAATTTTAAAATTTCATCTTCAGGTGAAATGTTAGTTCTTACAGATCCTTATGGTGTGATTTCTGATTCCGTTTTTTCTGGTCTATTACTTTCAGATATTTCGAAAGGTCGCCAGCCAGATGGCGATGACGACTCATGGTTATTTTTTAGTGATCCAACACCGGGGTCTGCAAATATTACTACTGGTTCTATAGGCATAATGGAACAACCAACAGTTTCAGAGCTTGGGAGTCCTTTCGCAAACGCAGGTTATATTTCCATTAATTCAAATATTCCTAATTCTACATTGTATTATACCACTGATGGTTCCTTCCCAGACACCTCATCAACATTATATAGTGATCCCATTAATGTTTCGGGAAATACAGTCTTAAGGGCAATCGCGACAAAACCCGGCTGGATTGATAGTAAACCTGTAACCCACTCATACCTTTTTGATTATGATGGCAGTTTACCCGTAGTCTCTTTGTCAACCGATCCTGAACATTTCTGGGACAATGATTCTGGGATTTATGTTATGGGCCCCAATGCGTCAACGGAGTTCCCTTATTTTGGTGCAAATTTCTGGCAGGATTGGGAACGTCCCATACATATTGAAATGTATGAACCAAATGGAGAACTGGGTTTCAGTATCGATGCCGGTGTAAAAATATATGGTAATTATTCCAGGGCTAACCCACAAAAATCTTTATCTATTTTTGCCCGAGGAGTTTATGGTTATCCCGAAATCAATTATCAAGTATTCCCAGATAGAAACATTGATCAGTTTGAAGCAATTGTTTTGAGAAATTCAGGTAACGACTGGAACACCAGTCATTTTAGAGATGGTTTGATGTCAAAAATTGCGTACAAGGCCGGCGTCACTGCCCAGGCTTACCGCCCTGCAGTGGTGTATTTAAACGGTGTTTACTGGGGAATACTAAATATCAGAGAGAAGATTAATGAGCATTTTCTTGCGTCTCACTTTCCTATTGATCCCGGGAATATCGATCTACTGGAAGACAATAATGAAGTAATCCATGGAAATGCAACTCATTACCTGGACCTGCTAACGTATATTGATGAGAATGATATTACAGAACCTGATGTTTATAGTTTGGTCAGCAATGCAATTGAAATAGACAATTATATCAGATATACCATCACGCAAATATTCATCGATAATTGGGACTGGCCCGGGAACAATGTTAAATATTGGCGTCCGAGAACACCCGAAGGAAGCTGGCGCTGGATCTTGTTTGATACTGATTTCTCATTTGGTCTTTTTACTCCGAATGGTTATATGCATGACATGTTTGAATTTGCAACGCTGCCTGACGGACCATCTGAAACGATTTGGGGCTGGGATGAATGGTGGCCGAATCCACCCTGGTCGACCTATTTATTGCGGACGCTGCTGGAGAATGAGGCATTCAGAAATAATTTTATTAACCAGTGTGCCGATCTGTTGAATACACTATTTGATCCAGATGAAATATTGAGTACGGTAGATGAGATCACTGGATTGATAGAGGATGAGATACCTGATCATACTGCACGCTGGGGAAGTAATCTTGCAACATGGAATAATAATGTAGACATATTGAGGAATTTTGTATTCTATCGCAACGCCTTTGTGTGGTCACACATGCAGTCACATTTTAATATTACGGGTACATACCAACTCCATTTAGATCAGTTAGGTGGGGATGGAGCAATAAATGTAAACTCAATTTCCATCAATGATTTTCCATGGCAGGGGCAGTATTGTGATGTTATACCCATTCAAATTGAGGCGGTCCCAGCCCCAGGTTATCGCTTTGTTGAATGGTATGGTCTTGATTCTACAGGTAACACACTTATAGTAAATACAGAAGATGATACCACCTTTACTGCGATTTTTGAGCCTGTCGATGGTGATTCTACAGCAATAGTCATTAATGAGATAAACTATAATTCCGCTTCTGATTTTGATGTGGAGGACTGGATTGAACTTGTAAATAACACTGGATTCACAATCGATTTATCAGGCTGGAAGATTAAAGATTCCGATGATAGCCATGTATTTGTTATCCCGGAGCAAACTATAGTTGAAAATGGTCAATACATTGTTCTATCCAGGGATATAACTTTATTTAAATCCTTTTTCCCGGATGTTAGTAATGTTTTGGGAAACATCAGTTTTGGTTTTAGTGGAGGAGGAGAACTGGTTAGGCTGTATGATCCGAATGATGATCTTATGGATCAAGTTGATTATGATGATGATGATCCTTGGCCAACTGAAGCAGATGGAAATGGACCTACATTAGAATTGATCAATCCCAATGAAGATAATGAGCTGC
>JACKQG010006303.1_pt1 | contig 12613 bp, 14 predicted proteins | sample 8237621 | NCBI WGS metagenome assembly JACKQG01 (sample SAMN15677084, study PRJNA649215) | marine metagenome | biome: marine; feature: Black Sea; material: saline water; isolation source: suspended particulate matter (SPM) from the Black Sea western gyre | collected 2013-06-09/2013-06-10 | depth...
TCAAGAGTACCTCCCTTTATTCTAAATTAGTTTCCTTTTCCACATTAACCTTAAGATTTGCTTTGATCTCGCTAGTAAATTCGATCTCAACATCGAACGATCCCAATTCTTTTAAATGTTTATCCATAATTACGTTAGATCTATGGACATTAATTTCTTTTTCCGCCAGGGCTTTGATGATATCATTTTCAGAAACAGAACCGAAAAGATGGTCGTTTTCATCTGCTTTACGGTAAAATGTAAATTGTTTTACTTCAGTTATTTTGTTAGTCAGGGCAAGATATTCACTATGCATTGCCAGTTTTTCTTCCTCTGCTTTCTTCTTGATCTCTTCGATCTTATTGATATTTTTAGAAGTGGCGGGAATGGCCATATTCTGGGGGAACAGGTAATTTCGAGCATAGCCATTGGCAACGATAACAATACTACCTGCTTCACCTAATTTCTTTTGATCTTTAGCTAAGATTACTTTCATTCATCTCCTCCATTATGCTAATTTTTCTAAAATTAAACCAAATATCCAGTAAACCCATAAGGGCTACTAAAGTTAAAATAAAATAATTTATCACCATAGAAAAAATCAATAAAAAAAGTAAAAATTTTGATTTTTTAAAGAAATTTCCCCAATAAAAGTCCAGGATAGATATTCCCTGGATGAGGAATAATGGTGATAACATCAATAAACTATTTATACCTATGTTTTTAGTTCCGGGCATAAGAAACAATACCAAACCAGCTATCAGGAAATAGACCAAAAAAAATGGCATTCTAATTGTTCTATGTTTCCATTTCATGATGTTTTTCCTGGAGAAAAGAAGCGAACCGAAATATAATGCCAGAACAACCGTTAAAACCCAGATACCGGCATAAAATGTTGTAAAAATTTCTTTAAAACTTTCCGTGATCTCCAAGGCTAAATTCATTTGCTCCGCAGAATTCTGGAAAGCGGAAGTAATGAATTCCTTATATTGTTCGATTGCCTGATTCACATTCTCAATAAAGGCTTTTCCGAAGATCAATTGCCGTGCAGCGGAATAGACAATGCTAAAGAAAAAGGCTGCCATCATGCTTCGAATGTAATTAAATGTTCTGAACAAACTCCAGAAAAACAAAAGAGAAGTTGCACCAACGCCCACAATAAGATCGGAAAGCGTGATGATATCAATGATGGAAGCTATACTGAGAATCACAACAATACCGGAAAAAACAGTGAAGAAAATATATATTCTTTCCTGGTATTTTCCACCGGATGCTAATATAAAGATCAATCCCCAAAAAGGAGATATAGTAGCAATTATTACTGCTAGAATTGCTATAAGGAACACTATATTTATTTATGTTTATCGGTAAAATGAATAAGAGCCATCTGACGTGCTTTTTTTATCTCTGTTGCTAATTTTCTCTGGTGTTTGGCACAAGTTCCAGTGAATCTGCGTGGAGATATCTTTCCACTCTCTGAAATGAATCTTTTCATCAAAGATACATCTTTGTAATCGATTACAGATTCTTTGTTCTTACAGAAAAAACAAACCCTCTTTTTAAAAAAGAAATTCTTCTTTACATAATTTGGTTTGGAAGGTCTGGATGAAGATCTTTTGTAAGGAGTTTTCCTGATATTTGGAGAATCGGTTTGCTGGCTTGGTTTAGATTCAATTTGTTCTTTTTTTGCTATTTTTTCTTCCATTATTTTTCTCCTATGAATTCTTTAAAATGGGACATCGTCGTCTGTTACATTTGCTGCCGGTGCTTTTGTTTCTGTGTTTGAAGGTTCTTCATTTTTCTCTGTGCTTATATCAGATTTTTCCAGGAAAGATATTTTCTGTGCAACAATCTCGGTGATTTTTCGGTTTTGATTGTTATTATCTACATACGAACGAGTTCTGAGATATCCTTCTAAAAGAACGGGGCTACCCTTGTGGAGATATTCTGCACATTGTTCTCCACGCTTGCTCCAGACAACTATATCAATATAACTGGTTTCCTGTTGCCACTCGCCATCTTTTTGATAACTTCTATCGAAGGCAATAGGCAATTTTGCTACTGGTGTGCCATTTGGCAGGTATCGTAAATCTACGTCACGAGTAAGTCTGCCGCTAATAATTATTGTATTGATCTTGGGAAATCTTAATTCACTTGCCATTTTATTCCTCCTATTCTATTTAGTTTGAATATTGTAGCGTATGACATTTTCATTAAGTTTGTACATTCTTTCTAATTCAGATACTTTAGCAGTATCAAAATTAAAATAGTTCACGAAGTAATAACCTTCATTGAAATCATTGATCTTAAAAGCAAGACGCTTCTTTCCCAAATCGTCTGTATTGATTACTTCGCCACCATTTTTTTTAATAAAAGAACTGATCTTTTCAAGTTCTTGTTTAGAGTCATCTTCAGTAAGTGTGGGTACTATAATGATCATGCTTTCGTACTTTTTCAACATTTTTCCTCCTTTGGTCTTTTATACAGCCGGTGAAACCAGCTATTATTGATCCTGAGAAATTTTGATTTTCTCAGAATAGGATCTTTTAAGTTTGCTATATCTTTCGACCATACGATCGAAACCATCACTTAGATAATCTTCCAGCAATATCTCACAAAAATCAAATACAACATGCAGGATTTCCTCTTCCTGTGAAGAAAAATCGGAAAGAACATATTCAGAAAGCTCCCCCGTTTCCGGAGTGCTAACACCAATGCGAAATCGATTGAATTTATCTGTGCCCAAAGCAGCTCCGATGGATTTCAAACCATTATGACCACCGTAACCACCCTCTTTTCTAAATCTGATTTCACCCAGTGGAAGATTAATATCATCGACTATCACCATGGTGTCATTAACACAGTGTTTCGTGATGATCGATGTGACAGCATTACCACTTCTATTCATATAAGTTTTAGGCTTGATAAAGATAATCTCATCCGCAATTGCAATATCATATTTAATTTTCTTTTTAAATTTGATATTTCTTTTTGCAGCATATTTATCCAGAAGTAAAAACCCAGCGTTATGTCGGTTGAACTTATATTTTACTCCGGGATTACCAAGACCCACAATCAATTTCATTATTCAGGAGCTTGATCAGAAGATTCTTCTTTAGTTTCTTCTTTTGTTTCTTCACCTTCTTCTGCAGCTTCTTCACCTTCAACCTCTTCTTCCTCTACTTCTATTACTTCTTCTTTTCTAGGCGCACGAACAGTTACAAGAGTAGTTATTTCTGACATATTAGTTTCGATATTTTCGGGTATGGTAATATCACCGAAATGGATAGAATCACCAATTTTCAGTTCAGAAACATCAATGCTGATCTCTTCGGGAATGTCTATTGGCAGGCAAGAAATTTCTAATTCTCTGTGAAGAATTTCCAACTGACCACCTTCTTGAGTACCTTCAGCTTCTCCAATGTATCTGAAAGGAATTTTAAGGGTGATCTCTTTCCCTTTATGAAATTCCATAAAATCGATATGCACAAATTCCCTGGTTACAGGATGAATCTGCTTTTCTTTTATGAATGTATTGAATTCCTTTCCATCAACATGAATATTGAAGAAAGCAACTTCCCCTACGGTTTTTTTGTAATCTTTATGAAATTGAATTTTTGGAATGAGTATTTTTAATCCTTCATTCCCTTCTCCATAGATAATTCCTGGTATAAGATTTTCATTTCGGTATTTTTTCAGGACAGATTTTTTTCCTATTTCACGTAATTTCGCTTCGACTTTTACGTTCATTATTCCTCCGTTGAAATCCCACTAAGTGGGTAAGTATTTTATCTGAATAAGTTACTAAGAGATTCCTCGATATGAATCTTTTTTATAGCTATAGCCAGCAGTTCGGCTATGGATAGCTGGACGATTTTTTTACATTTTTTCTTTTCCGGTGAAAGCGGAATGGAATTCGTAATGTACAATTTCTCGATGGGAGATCCTTCCAGGTTTTCAATGGCATTTCCGGAAAGAACACCATGCGCACAAGCAGCATAAACTTTTTTTGCTCCGCGATCCATCAGGGCTTTAGACATTTTGGCTAAACTACCTCCTGTATCGATAATATCGTCGTAAAGGATGGCAGTTTTATTTTCCACATCACCTATGATATTTAAGACCTCTGCTTTGTCATCATTTCCTAATCTGCGTTTATCTCCAATTGCCAGAGAACAATTCAGTCTTTTTGCTATTGCTCTGGCTCTGGCGGTTCCACCAGTATCGGGTGAAACTACAACAGCGTTTGACAAATCGTGATTTGCTGTGAGATAACGTACAAAAATAGGTGCAGAATACAGATGGTCCACCGGGATATTGAAGAATCCCTGGATTTGGTCTGAATGCAGATCCATTGCTATAACCCGGCTGGCACCGGCTGTAGTAAGCAGATCAGCCACAAGTTTTGCCGTAATGGGTACTCTGGGTTGATCTTTTTTATCGGATCTGGCATAACCGAATGAAGGAATAACACAATTTATATTTCGGGCAGATGCTCTTTTAAGTGCATCTATCATGATCAACAGCTCCATCAGGTTATCGTTCACCGGATAACAAGTAGGTTGTAAGATAAATGTGTCGGCTCCGCGGACATTTTCATTGATCTTAACGAAAATATTATCGTTGGAGAACTTAAATACTTCAGCATCTCCCAGGGGGATGCCTGCATATTTTGCTACTTCATTCGCTAATTCTACATTAGCGTTGCCTGTAAATATTTTAAGCCTAGAAAACATAAATTAATTATTCTTCTGGTTTTTCCTCTGGTTTTTCTTCTGGTTGTTCTTCCGGTTGTTCTTCCGGTTGTTCTTCCGGTTTTTCTTCTTGCTTTTCTTTTGGTTTTTCCTCTTCAGTATGTTCAGCTGTAGATAAAGCATCTTGTAAAACTTCTTTGTATTTTTCAATGATAATGCGCTCTACCATGTTCCTGGTTTCTGTATTGATAGGATGAGCGATATCGCGATATTCACCAGAACTAACTCGACGGCTTGGCATGGCTACGAAAAGACCATTTTCACCTTCGATAACCTTGATGTTTCTGATGATAAATGCGTCATCAATAACGATATTAACAAAAGCCTTTAATTGGTTGCTTTCTCTCAGGAAAACTTTTACATCAGTAATGTTCATTTTGTACTCCTTTTTGTTTTTGTAATGCAATTCCAATATTTTTTTTTGGAATAGTATTTTGTAAAATTATCTGCTATCTTTCTATCGGGACAGAAGCCAATGACAGTTGCACCGCTACCCGACAACATTGCTTTCTTTGCTCCATTATTTTTTAAATGTTCTATTATGAATTTAATTTCAGGATATTTCCTGCAGATACCTTCTTCGAGTTTATTGTAGCAGTAGGAAACATCATGAGTTGATATCAGTTGTTGCCATTGTGTATTTTCGTTAAAAAAATGCACTGCCTGATAAGCTTCTTTACTGGAAATTTTAAAGCCGGGATTAACCAGAAAAATATTATCGATATCAATATGTTCGAGTGATGTTATCTTATCTCCTCGTCCCTCACCCAGAGCACATCCGCCTTTTAGAAAAAAATTAATGTCACTTCCAAAATTCCTGGCAATGTTGTGCATCTCCAAATCACTTAAATTCAAATTCCATAGTTCCGAGAGTGCTGAAATGGTGAAAGCAGCATTACTACTACCACCTCCCAATCCAGCTGCAATTGGTATGTTCTTCTCAAGCTCAATATCTACTCCATCTTCCACTTTATATTTATCTTTTATAAAGACCGCAACTCTATAAATAATATTTTCTTCTATATTTATAAAATCTGTACCTGTCAAAATTCTAACAGCACTATTTTTTGTCAAAATAAAATTTAAATTGTCGTAAAGCTCTATTTCAGAGAAGATTGTCCTTATATTATGGTAACTGTTACTACATCTTCCAAGAACATCAAGAAACAGATTTATTTTTGCGGAAGAACTTCGCTGAAGCCTTTTTATCTTCTTCTTTTCCATAATAATAAAAATAGTAATAATTATATTCGTAACTGCTATAGTATTTATGTGGATGAATTCCGTTTATGATTGCTCCAGTTATTTTAACATCAATATTATCCAATAGTTCCTTTGCTCTTCTTATCACATTTTTTTCAGCGCTATCAATACGCACAACCAGAGTCAATAGATCTACTTTCTTTGCCATTACCATGGAATCTGTTACAGCAATAACAGGGGGTGAATCAAATAATACATAATCATAGCTTTCTTTAAGTTTTACAAGCAATTCATCCATTCTGGGAGAAGCGAGAAGTTCGGATGGATTGGGGGGGATATAGCCACTGGTAATTATATCAAGGTTTGGAATAGAGGTATTTTTAATGATATTCTCGATATTGCTGGATTTATCTATGAGAAAATCACTGATGCCATTTTCCTTCTCGAAATCGAATATTGTGTGAACCATAGGACGTCTGAGGTCAACATCCACAAGAATGACTTTTGCATCCATTTGAGCCAGGGCAGTTGCCAGGTTAGCATGAATGGTAGATTTACCTTCTTTTGGTCCGGAACTTGTTATCAGGATTGATAATGAATTTGTGTTTTTCTTTCTGGCTATTATGTTAGTTCTCAATATTCTAAAAGCTTCAGCAGCAGATGATTTTGGTGAATAATTCGTGATCAGTTTTGTTTCCATGTGATATTTTAATATAAGTAATTCTTCCTTCTCTTTATCTTTACTACTGCGTATCATATTCTCGATTTGATCGAGATCGGAATCATAGATATGAATATATGGAATAGTACCAAGAATTGGCAATGCTACATTCTTTTTCACATCATCGAAAGTTCTTATCTTAGAATCCAGAGAATGAAGCAATAATGCCGCTCCAATGCCCATTCCAAGACCAAAAACAATTGAGATCATCAGGTTCATTTTCTTATTTGGTTTAATGGGTTTTGCAGGTACTCGGGCTTCTTCCACAATGCGAACATTACCTATTTTCGATCTTTCAGCGATCTTAGCATCTTCAAATTTTTCAATGAGCATAGTGTATATTTTTTCATTAATCAGATAACTGCGTTCCAAACGGGCAAGTTCAACCTCTGTATCAGGAAGTATAGACATTTTCCTATTATAATTTTCAACAGCTTTTTGCAGACTTACCACTTTTGAATCTTTTAAATTCTGATCGATCTGAGCTGTGGAAATTTTTTCAATAAGAGTGGAACGATAGATCAGGGGATCGGAAGAACCGGACTTGACAGAGATGATCCTCTGTATCTCTTCATTCAATCTTTTTTTTGCACTTTCAATAGAATTGTTCAAAGATTTCAGTTCAGGATGATCTGCAGAGTAGTCTGATCTGGTAAGGAAATTCACATATTGTGTTTGATTTTCTACGATCTCTTTTTTCAATTGATCCAGAAGTGGTGAAGAGAGAACGGAATTAACATCGGAAAGTAATATATCTTGTACGGAAAGTTCAGCTTGCAGAAATTTCAGGTGATTATTTGCTACTTCCAGTTCTGTTTCTGCTGCGGAAAACATGGCAGCAAGTTCTGAAGATTGTTTAATTAGTTCCTGAGTTTCTTCCGAGAGCATGGAAATACCATGCTCGATCTTGTATGTTCGTAATTCTTCTTCCGAATTACGCAGCCGGCGATCATTTTCTTCCAACTGATTTGACAGGAATTCCCGTGTATTCCTGAACTCGATTCGAGCATAATCCGTATCTTGCTGGATAAGAGCGTAAGCAGCTGCATTGGCTGCTTCTTTTGCTTCCAGGGGGCTGGTAGACTCAAAATTGATGATCAATATATCGGTTTCGCGTTCCGTATCAACAGATAAGCCGTCTTTTAGATATCCTTCCGGATTACTTTCAATTTTACTGATGGGAAGAGAACTAAAATCGGATTTCTTGCTTAGTATCTGATAGGCTATTTTCATTACCGGATAACTTGTTAATATCTGAATATTGTTATTTATCGATGAGGCTTTGTTGCTGAATGAAGAAAAAAGAAGATCACTTGCCATCCTGTCTTCCAAAAGTACTTTTGAAGTAGCTTTGTAAATTCTGGATGCTTTTGCAGTGTAAATGCTGAAAGCTATGAATACAGCCAGGAAAATAAAAGCAACCAGCCATTTGTAACGAATTATTATATTTATATAATCTTTTAATTGAATTTCCTGTTCTTCTAATGCATTTTCGCTAAATTGATTCAATTGACTCTGCATAATTCCTCGATTACCTGATATTTGATATTGCTACATACACACTTAAAATAATAGCAATTTGTGCTAGCCAATCTACAGCCTTTGTAAAAGCGTAGTAAGTAGAACCGGATACAACAACTGTATCACCTGGTTTTAAGACTGGAATTAAATCGGGATTCCCCGTTTCCAGATATTTTTTTATATTTACCCAGATAACCTTATCACCTTCTTCTGTTGTTCGAATGATTCTTATTTTAGAAAGTTTGGCGTTCTCAGTAGGTCCTCCAGCAGAGGAAATAAGCGTAAGAAGATCTGTATTATCGGGAACAATATATAGCCCCGGTTTTTGTACCTGACCCCAGATATAAGCTTTTATCTTCAACTGTTCTGTACCGGCCAGGGTACCGGTATAAAGGTATATTGATGCCGGATTATAGGCGGAAGTTGCTCCTTCGGTTTGAGCTAAAATAACCGAAGAGAACATTAGAAAAATTAGAAGTAATATTATTTTTTTCATTTATGCTCCTTAAAATTTCCAAGTATTTATTTGATATTACTGAGTCAAGGAATTCCTTATTCAGTAATATATATATATCTTTCCTCTGATTCTGCCCCGGAATCGATGTAATAATCATTTCCTTCGATTGTATATAAAACACCGGATTGCCCGAATACATCCACACGCCAGATTAGCGTAACTGGTGGAGTGATTACAGGTCCCCCATATTGTGTTTCAAGCGGTTCAAAACCAAGAGGACTCCATTGCCAGAGAGGGTTCCGGTCTATATCAAAAACTAGTAATCGGTACATAAGTCCGGTATCTCCAGCCCATTTGAATATTATATTACTAGCATTTGTGAAGGATTCATTATATGAAGGTTGTAGAAGAGAAGGTTTATATATCAGTTTATAACCCACAGTATCGGAAAGTGTGGAATTACCAGCTTCATCTACTGCTTTTATAAAGTAGAACAGGTTATAATCTACAGGTGCAGTCACATCCTGATAGACAGATTGATTATCGTAATCAACCGAATCAATCATAGTAGCAAAATTTAAAGTATCAATGGCAAAAACATAATCCTGCATGCTGAACCGGTATATATTCAAATAATCGATATCGGAATCTGTAATATTACGCCATTGGATCTGCATCTGGTTACCTCCCGGAACAGCATCGATACCGTTATATTCAAGCTCTGGGTCGTTCGTATTGTAATAATTTGCTCCAAATATAAACTCATCACCACCATCGCCTGTATCACCCAGGTGAGGAATTAATTCTGGAGGTTCAGGGGGAGTAGAATCCACACCCAGATTTTCTTCTCCTGTACAACTCATAAGTAAGATTACAATGCTTGTTAGCAAAAATATCCTTTTCATAGTTTCCTCGCTTAGAAATTAAATCTTAATCCAATACGATTTGTATTGGCAAGCACACTGGTAATAAAAGCATAATCCAAAGTAAAATCGTATAGCTTCAAACTAAGCCCGGTAGAAAAATCTGTATCGCTATATCCCAATCTGAAACCGAGTAGTTCTTTATAACGATATTCAAAGCCATAATGATATATTAAATCATAAATATAATCTATATCCCTTGAAAGTACAAATGAAGAGTTAATGAAATCCAGCGGTTGATGAAAAGCCATGCCCAGCTTGCTGTTCATCATAACTTCATCCGTGTGATCGGAATTATCATCTTCCACATTCCAGGTAATAGAAGTACCGCCCACATCCTGGAAGTTGATCCCAAAGGAAAAATCTCCCAGCCAATCCTGTTCTAAAAGCACAGAAAGCTTTGTTCTGGAAATAAATGAAAAATCAAAACCTGTTCCATTTCCAATACTTGTATCGATTTTCCTTTTGATATACTTGATATTACCACCCAGGTAGATATCAAAGGGGATCTCGAAGAAGAGCCATCCCAGGTTCAAATTATATTGTACATGCTTGGCAAAAGCAAATTGAAAGAGATCATCCGTACTGGAAATTTTTCCATCCGGAATTGCCGAGAGATTATATTCGTGATAAGAGGAGCGGTAATCTACATTATAAACCAGGTGCATTTCCAGAAAAACAGGAATATCATCGATAGTAAGACGCGTCCAATTGAAACCTATAGTAACTTCATTTGGCAGTGGCTGGCAATATGTAAAGTTGTCATAAGTTGCCAGATCTTTGTATAAAAAGGCTCTCATCAAACTAACTTCCGATTTTCGCATTTGAGCTATTCCCGATGCATTCCAATATATCGCAGAACCATCATCGGCAATGGCAGAAAACGCTCCTCCCATTCCGGAAGAACGAACACCTGCGCCTATCACCATGAAATCGCCTGCATACCTGTCGGCAAATGCACTGATCGATAAGAGGATCAAACAGGTTATACAAATTATTTTTTTAAACATACAAACCTACTTTAAAATAGCCATTTTCTGTATTTTTTCTATTTTTTTACTACCCTTTTTGGCAACGATTCGATAGAAATAAACTCCATTAGCCAGGAAATAACCGTCTTTATCCCGACAATCCCAGCCCAGAACACTGCGTGGATATTCATGATACCCTACAGAGGTTGGAAGATCTTTAAAAGTCTGAATTAATCTGCCGCTTACAGTATATATCTTCAGAGTTACCTTGTCCGCATCATCAGTAAGCACATAGGTGAATCTGGTCCTGGCAGAATTCTCGTAACTATTTGTGATGGTTTTCACCGGGTTGGGATAGTTTGCTACATTAATGATGTCAAATTGAGTGCTCACGTCAAATTCAATTCCCATACTGCGCGGATTTCCATTCACGTCATAACAATCCAATGTAAGATAATAAGTTCCCTTTTCCAGGTTGTCTAACTGGTATTTCATGGGAACCTGGATCAGGTTTCCTATTCCCAGTGTAATAGAATATTCACTGCGTTCAATTTCATTAATGTTTACTCCATCCGATAAATAGAGAGAGATATTCCTATTAAATACATCGATCCCGTTTGAATCCAGAAGCAGGAACGAAATGGTTCCATTCCTGGAAATATAACCACCGTGGGTGAATTCCTGCCCCTGGGTTGTTGTTTGTCCCTGGGTGAACTCCTGTCCTTCCACATTTGCCTCGATGTAAGGTGCGGTCTGGTCGTTATTCTGCAGGATGGTATATGTTCCAATCCTGTTTGTTTCATAGATTACTGTGTTATTATCATGGTCCATTTCACCACCACTGTAAACCCATTTCCGATAGATTTCTTCCCAGCGGTAAACAAAGAAATTATTTTCCAGTGCCATAATCTGAGTAAGAGAATCTATGTTACTGTAATGAAATGTCAGAGTTATTTTTTTATTCTCAGGAAAATGACCCAGTGAATCTGCCAGCAGACTTTGATTTAAAACTCCAATTTCATAAATCGAAGAAAAGGTGCTGTCATTCAAGCAGATAGTGTTGATATCCGGCTGATTAAGAGGTTCTTCAAAATTGCTGGAGTTGATATAGAAGACAGTATTAGATGCTAGCAGGTCAGCAGGGAATTCACACTCAAGATTACCATCCAGGCTTTGGGTTATCACATTCATTATGCCTGCTTCGAACATATTGATAGTATAGAACTCGGAAATAATAGTATTGTTTGGATAATATAACTCGGAAAAAGATTCCTCATTTTGGTTAACAACTGCCCAGAATTGGATCTCCAAATTTAAAAGTGGCAATTCTAAATATTCCCAACGGGTTTCAAGTGCTTCCAAAGGTTCGATCTGTTTAGATGTTATTAACATATGTGATATTGTGTTATCGTATAACTTTATACTGCAGGATAAAGAAGAAGTTGAACCCAGGTTTTGCACTAACAATTTTGCAGCCGGCAGGAAATTATATTCTGTAAGTTCAAAATGTTGCAACATAAGATCTGGTCCAGCTACGGTAATTATCTGTGGACTTGTAATTGTGGAATCACCTATTGCATCAAATATCCTGAAATGAAAACTGATATTAGCACCCGTATTATGAGGAGGAATTGCCTGAGATAATTGATATTTTGAATTTTCAATATTAATCATCTGAATATCGTAATCGTCATAATGGATATGACAAAGAATGCTATCGATGCCATCCTCGTCGAAAAAGTCTGCACTAATATATATAGAATCATTTTCGGTGGGTTGTGGGGGAGTGATCTGCAAGTTCACCACTGCTGCCTGTCCTACCGTGTAATTTGTCATTCCGGTAATTTCTCTGTCATCTCCATAAGCAAAAAGTTTAACTCCTCGAGAATAGATCGTATTCAAGCTGGATGGAATAATGAAGTCGGATGAAGTTAATGTATCGTTAATTGCTGGAAATACAATTGGATAGTATTCATCCAGGGGAAGCTGTGCATCATCATCATCAAAAATAACAAATTTCCCCTCTTCAATATAAGGACCTACATCCGAAGTCATAACAAGTGTATCCCCTTCGGTGAAGTTAT
>JACKQG010000477.1_pt2 | contig 12610 bp, 12 predicted proteins | sample 8237621 | NCBI WGS metagenome assembly JACKQG01 (sample SAMN15677084, study PRJNA649215) | marine metagenome | biome: marine; feature: Black Sea; material: saline water; isolation source: suspended particulate matter (SPM) from the Black Sea western gyre | collected 2013-06-09/2013-06-10 | depth...
ACGATCAGCTGTCCACAGAAGAATTAGCCAGACTTAAAGAGATGCGTACCCGCTGCGCCAAGCGTATTTTGCTTTCGACATCACTCGCATCTTCAGGACACCCTGGCGGCTCTCTTTCTTCACTTGATCTTCTCTTGATTACATACGGTCTTATTTCCCATAAACCTGATAATCCTCGTTGGGATGCGCGTGACAGGGTTGTTATGAGTATCGGACATATCTCACCCGGTGTTTACAGCGTCCTGTCTGAATTTGGTTATTTCTCAGAAGAGGCGTTTCTCACTGGTTTCCGTCGTGCTGGATCAGGTTTTCCCGGGCATGTCGAAAAGATTGTTCCCGGTGTTGAGTGGGATACCGGTAATCTGGGTCAGGGGCTTTCAACCGGAGTTGGGATGGCTATGGCTATGAAACTAAAAGGTATGAAGCAGAAAGTTATCGTATTCATGGGAGACGGAGATCTGCAGAAAGGGCAGGCGGCGGAGGCCATGCGTTTTGCCCATAAATACAAATTAAATAACCTGGTGGTTATTATTGACCGGAATCACCTGCAGATTTGTGGCTCAACTGACGAAATTATGCCGAGTGATCTTGATGCCCTGTTCGGCAGCTCAGGATGGAACATCGAGCACCTTGATGATGGCCATGATTACAATAAAATTTTTTCAACCATGACAAAAGTTTTTTCAGGTCAGGTAGCTGATTCAGAGTTTCCTACAGTGATTAATGCCCGCACAATTATGGGTAAGGGTATTTCTTTTATGGAAAATCTTGCCAAGTATCATGGTTCCCCATTGAAACCCGCGCAGTTAGCTGAAGCTTTTGTCGAACTTGGTGTGGATAATGATTTTGATACATGGCTGGACGCGCGGAAAGCACCTGTGTCAACAGCGACACGTCTGGAAAACAAAGTATCTTACCCCGATATGGATCCCGGAACACCAGTAACTTATGATGCCAATACCGTAACCGACTGCCGGTCTGCATATGGAACAGCTTTACAGAATCTTGCTGAAGCCAATAATCATCCTGGCAGCAGTCCGAAAATTGTTGGAATTTCCTGTGATCTTGAAGGATCAGTGAAGATGGGAGGATTTCGCAAGCACATGCCTGAAGCATTTCTCGAATGCGGTATTCAGGAGCATCACGCAGCAACCATGGCAGGGGCCATAAGTAGAGAAAATATGGCAGCATTCTTCAGCACCTTTGGCGTGTTTGCTGTTTCTGAAGCATATAACCAGAACAGAATTAATGATATTAACCACACCAACAGCAAGGTTGTCGCTACCCATCTGGGTCTTGATGTCGGCGAAGATGGCCCGACACACCAGGGGATTGACTATATAGGTCTCACCCGAAATTATTTTGCATTCTCAACATTCCTGCCTGCTGACCCTAATCAGACCGATAGGGTTATCCGCCATATTGCCGTTACCCCTGGAAATCATTTTGTTGGTATGGGACGGTCGACAATGCCCCCAGTGCTTGCAGAAGATGGAAGCCCCTATTTCGGAGGTGATTACCAGTTTGTTCCTGGAAAAGGTGACTGGGTAAGAAAAGGTGATGCCGGAACCATTATAACCTATGGAGCTCTTTCGGATAATGTAATGAAGGCCTGGAAACTGTTGAAAGATGAAGGTGTGTCCGTTGGCATTCTTATGATGGCCTCCATTATCCCTGCAGATAGAGACGCTATTAAGGAAGCTGCCGCAAAAGGTCCGATTCTTACTGTCGAAGATCATCACGTCGATACAGGAATTGGCAGCATTGTGGGTATGGTTATTGCAGAAGAGGGAATAGTGACACCATTTAAAAGATTAGGGGTTACTCAATATGGATCTTCCGGTAAACCTGCCGACCTGTATGCAGAGCAGGGGATGGATCCTGCCGGGATCGTTGATGTCTTCAAGCAGTTGCTATAACGTGATGGTATTGTAAAAGTCCGGTACTGTTGTCTGTTTTGGAAAGAGTTACTTTGCTGCAACTAATTTATTTCCTATCAACAGAATTTTGTGATAACCTTTAATATATGACGTCCTTTTAATATTTTTTTAAATACGTTAACATATCGTTTTCACTGTTTATTCTGGAGGAAGTATGAAGTTTTTTAATGTTAAGCAGGCCAGTTGTTTATTGCTTGCGCTCTCAATGTCTGGCTGTGCTGTATCACATTTGCACCCACCGCCACCTGTTGAAAAATTCAGCTCTGATCTTATGATCAGCAGACTCAATCAGGGCGGCTATCTGCAGAAAACAGATAACCTGATGGTTGTTATGGATGCCCTGGGCACCTCGTATGACGGTAATAACAGGGATATGTATCAGATGGTTCCCAAGATTGAATTTGGGCAGGAAATTCTCACCAAAATGTCAGATACTATCCCGCCTGTAACCCATACCAGGGCCTTGCGTGTTTTTGGCTCGGAAGCAGAATCTTTCAAAGAGGATTACTCTTTAAGTTTCGGTTTGCTGGATATTCCGCCTCAGTCCATTCCTGGGATCATTGCTACCAAAACTCTCCCTGAAAGCAGTATCAGTCCTCTGGCCTTGACACTTGATAATGCGCTCTTTGAATTGAAAGAAATTGATGGCGCTACTTCACTTGTGGTAATGAGTGACGGGCTCAATGTAGACAGAAATGCCATGCTGGCCGCCAAGCGTTTGAAAAGGAAATATGGAGACAGCCTCTGTATTTATACAATCCTTCTCGGCGATAGTCCGGAGGGCGCTTCTCATCTTGATTCATTAGCGGAACTCGGTAAATGTGGTTTTGATACCAGGGCTGACGATATAAATAATCAGACCGCCATGACCGATTTCGTTGAGCAGGTGTTTTTTGCTAAAATTGCTTCTGTCGCTATAGCGCCTCCTGCTGCTTTGGAACATCTTCCTAAATTACTTCCCCAGGATAAGACAGTCAGTATAGAACTGAATGTGGAGTTTGATTTTGATAAAGCAGCTATCAAGCCTCAATTTCATAATGAGATTAAAAAGGTTGCCGATTTTATGAAAAGGTATCCCTTCACGAATACAATGCTTGAAGGGCATACTGATTCCAAAGGAACCCATGCCTATAACGATAAGCTTTCTCTGAGCAGAGTTACAAGTGTACGTCAATATCTTATAGATAAATTTGGTGTTGACGCTGGAAGGTTAAGTGTCCGCGGAGCCGGGGAGAGAGAACCTGTAGCCTCTAATGATACCGCAGAAGGACGACAGCGTAACCGTAGGGTTGTTGCAGTGATAAAGGCTGTGATGAAGGAGTTTAGGGCGGAATAAAATGAAAGTTTTAAGTTAATTGATGTTACTGATTGGATTTTTCTGATTCAAACCAGCGCGGTCGATGGTCTTTTCTTATGAGGGACATCAAAAGGGGTATGATTTTAAATCATGCCCCTTCTTTTTTGGGAATGAGCAGGTAGCTCAGTTCAATGTATATTTCTTCAGCAAGCTCTTCGGCGATTTCCCTGAGAGCCAGTTCTTTATTGTCGTTTGTTCCCACGGCAGATGTTCCCACCATGAAAGACTGCAGTTTGGTGAAATTTTTCTTTTTAAGCTTTACTGTGTTGTTTTCCTTTTCTTCCAAAGTGTATGAAAACTGCACTTTTGCCCTGAGTTCAATAGCTCGGTCGTAGGTTCCGTATGAGAGACCGGGGTAATCAACAGAATGAATGATTCCCGAAAGAATATGATCTGCGTCCTGTCTGTCGCGGACAAGAACAAAGCTTTTTGATTTCTTCAGCCAGTGGACAAGAGACTGCTGTATGACATTCTGATACCCCATCTGGTTTGCATTATCTTTCCACATCTCCAGATAGAGAGGTACTCTTTCATCTGTGCCGTCAGCATCAGAAACAGCATAAGGATTCGTATAACCACATCCGGTAAACAGAATGGCTGTCAAGATCAGGGTTGTGAATAGTTTCATATAAAGTGACCCCAGGTACCTTAAAAAATTAAACAACAATATTAACAAGTTTGTTTTTTACTACAATGACTTTTCTGATGGTTTTTCCCTCAAGGAATTTCTGAATCTTCTCATCTGCCATTGCTTTTTCTTTAACAACGTCTTCTGTCATGCCTGGTGTCACCTGGAGGCGGCTTCTGAGTTTGCCGTTAACTTGAACGACAAGCGTTATTTCATCTTCCTTGGCAGCTTCAGGGTCAAAGGTCGGCCATGGTGTTTCAGCAAGAGGAACCTTGTGGTTTGTCCGCTGCCATAACTCCTCACAGAAATGAGGAACCATGGGGGATAAAAGCATAAGAATAGCCTCTATCGCCTCTCTGATTAATGCAGGTTGCGGTAGAATTTTAGCATTTTCTCCAGTCAGTGAATAGAGGGTGTTGGTCAGTTCCATTACTGCACTTATTGCAGTATTAAAATGGAATTTAGGATCAATATCACTGGTGACTTTTCTGATGGTCTGATGGGTCTTGCGGTGCAGTTCCCGGCTGCTGTCTGAGATATCCTGGGGAATCGCTGCATCACTGTCTTGAAGCATTTTAAGATTGTCTGAGACAAAGCGATGGATCCGGTTGAGAAAGCGATACGCCCCTTCCACACCTTTATCACTCCAGTCAAGATCTCTTTCCGGCGGGGCGGCAAAGAGGCTGAATAGACGAACAGTATCAGCACCATATTTTTCAATAAGTATATTGGGGTCGACAACATTTCCCTTGGATTTTGACATCTTGGTTCCATCTTTGATAACCATTCCCTGGGTAAGCAGATTGGTGAATGGTTCGTCGATAGTCAGGTAACCAAGGTCACGCATTATTTTGGTGAAAAAACGGGCGTAAAGCAAATGGAGTATTGCATGCTCAACTCCTCCAATATACTGGTCAACGGGCAGCCAGTAATTGACGGCATCGGCATCAAGGGGACCATCTACGAAATCAGGGCAAGCATATCGTGCATAATACCAGGATGATTCAACAAAGGTATCCATTGTGTCAGTTTCGCGGCGTGCATCACCGCCACAGGATGGGCAGGTTATTTTGAAGAAGGCCTCCAGATCATGGAGGGGAGATTTTCCCGATTTGTCGGGCACAACATCTTTTGGCAGCACTATGGGAAGATCAGACTCAGGAACTGGCAGTACACCGCATGAGGAGCAGTGAATCATTGGAATAGGTGTTCCCCAGTAACGTTGCCTGGAAATTCCCCAGTCTCTGAGGCGATAGGTTGTTTCCTGGCGGCCAAAGTCTTTATCAGCGGCATATTGTGTAATAGCTGTTTTACCCGCTGCTGATTGAAGATCAGTAAACTCTCCGGAATTAACAAGGATGCCGTCACCTTCGTGGGCTTCTGTCATGGTGTCCGGTGACAGTATGTCTCCATCGGGCTGAACAACCACTTTGATCGGGATATCATATTTCTTTGCAAATTCGTAGTCACGCTGGTCGTGTGCAGGTACTGCCATAACTGCTCCGGTGCCGTATTCCATCAGGACAAAGTTAGCCACATAAATGGGTATCCTGTCCCCTGTATAGGGATTGACGGCATAGGCTCCGGTGAAAACTCCTTCTTTTTCCACCTCATCTTCTGGTTTCTGGCGCTGCTTGAGAAGTCTTGTTTTTTCAGCAAAGGCAGTTACTTCGTCTTTGGCTGAATAGTTTTTTATAAGTGATGGAATAAGCGGATGCTCAGGGGCAATGGACATAAAGGTTGCCCCGAAAATGGTATCCGGCCTGGTGGTGAAAATGGTGAGTTTTTCATCGAGTCCCTCAATGTCAAAAGAGATCCGGGCACCGATGCTTTTACCAATCCAGTTGCGCTGCATGGTAAGAACCTTTTCAGGCCAACCTGTTAACGTATCACAGTCTCTGAGGAGTTCTTCTGCATAATTGGTAATTTTGAAAAACCAGCCGTTCATTTCCCTTGGGGTTACAGTGCTGTCACATCGCCAGCAGCAGCCGTCAATGACCTGCTCATTGGCGAGCACCGTCTGGCAGGGTTGACACCAGTTGACGGTGGTAACTTTGGGGTAAACCAGGCCTTTTTCGTATAATTTGATAAAGTAAAGCTGCTCCCAGCGATAATAGCTGGAGTCACAGGTGGCAATCTCACGGTCCCAGTCATAACTGAACCCCATAGATTTGAGCTGTTGCCTCATGTAATCAATATTTTCGTAGGTCCATTTTGCCGGGTGGGTATCATGTTTTATGGCAGCATTTTCGGCAGGAAGACCAAAGGCATCCCATCCCATGGGATGAAGAACATTAAAACCCTTCATCCTTTTATATCTGGCAACAACGTCTCCAATTGTGTAGTTGCGGACGTGACCCATATGAATACGTCCGGATGGGTACGGGAACATTTCAAGAAGATAGTATTTTTCCTGCTCAGTATTAACTGAAACTTGAAATGTCTTTTCCTTATCCCATATTTCCTGCCATTTTTTCTCAATGGCGCTGAAGTCGTATTGTGTTGTTTCCATGAATAATATGAAGTGAAATGTGATTAATCCCTATGCGGTCGCGTGTGCAGAGGGCGTATAGGAAAGATTTTCGAAAGTGGTGTATTTCCCTATAAAGGCAAGTTCGACAGTACCGGTGGGGCCGTTACGCTGTTTCCCAATGATAAGCTCGGCAATGCCTTTTTTTGGGTTATCTTCTGATTTATTATAGACTTCGTCACGATAGATAAAACAGATGACATCAGCATCCTGCTCTATGGCTCCTGATTCCCTTAGGTCCGAAAGCTGCGGCCGTTTGTCAGTACGGCTTTCCAGTCCCCTGTTCAGCTGGGAAAGGGCGATAACCGGAATTGAAAGTTCTTTGGCCATTGCTTTCAATGAACGGGATATTTCACTGATCTCCTGTTCCCGGCTTTCTGCTTTTCCCCTCATGAGCTGCATATAATCAACAACAACCAGGCCGATGTCATATTCGGCTTTGAGTCGCCGTGTCTTTGCCCTCATTTCAAGAACAGAAAGGGCGGCGGTGTCATCTATAAAGATTGCAGCGTCCGAAAGTTCTCCGGCAGCCCTGGTGAGTTTAGGCCAGTCGTGATCTTTGATGAAACCGGTTCGGAGATCATGTGAATCAACACGACTCTGAGAGCACAGCAGGCGAAGGCCGAGCTGTGTTTTTGACATCTCCAGACTGAAAACTGCAACAGCAGTCTTGTGCTGGAGCGCGGTGTTTTGAACAATGTTCATTGCGAGGGCGGTTTTTCCCATACTGGGGCGGCCAGCAATGATAATAAGGTCTGCCGGCTGAAGGCCTGCTGTCATTTTATCAAACTGCTCAAAGCAGGTAGGGACACCGGTAATAAGTTCCTTGCGTTCGGCCAGAACAGTGATTCTTTCAAAGGCGTCGGTAATGATTCTGTTAAGAGGTTCAAAATTCTTGCCGCTCTGGTCCCTGGAAATCTGGAAAACAGTCTGTTCAACTTCATCCAGCAGCTGTTCAATATCATCCTGCTCATCATAACAGCGTCCGGCGATATCTGAGGTGGTGTTGATGAGTTGTCTTAATATGGATTTTTCGCGAACAATTTTCGCGTAGTAAATGATATTGGATGCCAATGGTACAAGATCAGTCAGATTGGCAAGGAATGCTGCACCGCCAGCCTTTTCAAGAGTGTTTTCTTTTTTGAGGTAATTGCTGACAGTTATAAGGTCAAGGGGCTCGTTTTTGTCGAAAAGAGCAATCATTGCTCTATAAATGAGCTTATGGGAAGCAAAGTAAAAATCTTCGCTTTTGAGCAAATCGAGGATCCGGGCGAGAATGCCTTCCTTCTGCAGGGCGGAACCTAAGACACTCTGTTCAGCCTCTTTACTGTGGGGAGGAATGCGGTGTGATTGTACTATGGGGTTGCTTGCTTCCATGGGTTTTTGCTCGTAGTACGCTTGCTGTAGTACGCTTGCGCTGTTGTTATAAGTTACACTTTTAACTACAGCCGCATTGTAAACTACAGCGAAGCGATCTACAAACAATAAACCACAACAAGGCGTTCAGAATATTATTCTTCGTCTCTGAGTGGGACAATCTCGACTTTGATATCAGAGGTCATCTGGAAACCGGTCTTGCAGGAAACAATGGTTTGGCCCAGAGACTTGATGGTGTCATCGAGAAGAATTTTTCTTTTATCGATTTCTACGCCAAGCTCTTTGAGTTTTTCGGCGATATCGGCAGATGTAACGGAACCGTATAATTTGTCACCTTCACCAACGCGCTGGGCAATGGTAACAGTAAGGCCGGCAATTTTTTTGTCGAGAGATTCTGATTCCTGGCGCTGTTTTTCTTTACGGTCGTTAATTACAGCGAGATTCTGTTCTCTGGCGGTCAAATTTGCCTTAGTGGCAATAACGGCTTTCCCTTGGGGGATAAGGTAGTTACGGCCATACCCTGGTTTTACTTTTACGATATCACCTTCTTCACCTAATGTGTCTATCGTTTCACTTAATATCAATTCCATGATAATGTCCTCTTCACGTTTTAGTAATATAAAAACGGGATAGTCTATTTATGTTGTTTCCTGATGTTTCTTTCTAAAATTAATCCAGACATCCAGCAGACCGATTATGGCTAAAAATAACATGCCATATGCCTGGACACATACCATTACATATATAAATATTCGAAATGGCCTGGGAACTGACCATTTTCCAAGGAGAAAAGCAAGTACCGCTATACCTTGAAAAAAATACAATGTTCCCGAAACCAGAAGCACATTCAGCCCTATTCGGCTGAGAAGCTGGACTGGGAGCATCAGGCTGACGCCTGATGCAATCACTATCCAGACAAGCTGTTCAGGGAGCTGCCATTGCCCGTATGCAGACCAGGGACATAATTCCTGGTAGCCTTGTCTTTTCAGCAGCCAGAGTCCGGCGATTATATTCAGCCATACAGTTATAGCTACAGTTATCAGCAGTAACGCAGGGAAAATAGCAGGAATGATCTGGCGAATTTGTTCTATAGCCTGTTGCAGCTGATAGGCTGTTTCGTCCGATATTTCTGCTGACTGCTGATATATTTTAGTGCTTGAGGCAATGACTTCATCTATTACAGATAATGTTTCGCTGTAAGGATTAGTCTGGGAAAAGATTCCAATGAGTACTACGCTGGATATCCATGTTACAGCAAGTACTACCGACGCATTCAGGCCGGCATGATTTACTGAAAGTCTTTCCCGGGAGGCCTTTGCCAGGACATATCCCACAGGGAGTAGTGTGCAGGAGAGTAAAAAGTCAGGCATTCTGCCTGACAGGAGTGAAATGGCTCCTGCGGATAATACTCCTGTGATTATATATGTATTTCCTTTCTGCCAGTCAGTCGTTAACAGAAAGTAAAAAACAGGCAACGGTATAAGTATTCGAAACCAGCCCAGTTGCCCAAATAAGACAGGAAGAATAAAAACTGCGGAAATTATGCTGATTCGGAACAGGTCTGTGCCAGAATAATTACCGACAGCTTTTCTTCCAGTCATGTGTCACCGAGTGTCAACTAATAAGGTCCTATATAAGGTCCGGCATAAGGCAGCAGGGCAATCTGACGGGCCCTTTTTATGGCATCAGTTAACTGGCGCTGGTGTTTGGCGCATGTTCCGTAAATTCGGCGAGGTATGATTTTACCTCGTTCTGTCAGGGAACCTTTTAAAACGCGTACATCTTTATAATCAATAACCATGTCCTGATCGACACAGAAACGGCAGACCTTGCGGCGGTGAAATATTTTTTTCTTTTTCATGATTTTGTCATCCTGTTTTTTCTTAGATTAGTCTTCAGAATCATTATCTGAGTCATTATCATCGTCTCTTCTTTTCTGGGCTCTAGCTTCAGCGGCTTTGGCTTTAGCATCTGCCTGTGCCTGAATTGCAGCAGGATCGAAGACATCATCGAGTTTGACAGTCATGAATTTTAAAATGCGATCATCGATTTTAAATTGTCTTTCCATTTCAGTAACAGCGGCAGGGGTGGCTCCAAAGTCCATATAGACATAGTAGCCTTGCTGTTCTTTCTTAATAGGATAAGCAAGGGTCTTGAGTCCCCACTTGTCAGTGTTAAGAATAGTGCCGCCATCACCTTCGATAATGGAAATTGATCGCTGGTTAATGGCTCCGATTTCTTCATCGCCGAGTGCCGGCTTGATGATAGAAATTGTTTCGTACCTTCGCATGAAATCCTCCTTATGGACATTAAAGGCCCTCGTAACGTTGACTCTACTTTATGAGAGAGCAAGGAGAAACGAGTAAAATAAAAAAATTAAGACGAATTTGATACCATGTCAGTTGTGAAACTGTCAAATGTTTTCTTGGAATTGCTTCCAGTATTGCTCTTGGGTCCGGCTGTCTGTTTCGCTTACTTTTTTTCCTGTTTCTTTCTGAATCAGTTTTTCCATAGCAAGGTATTTATTAACGAACAGGGTTGTATTGTCATGGAGAGTATCTTCGTAGTAGATTTCAAAAAGCCGGCCGAGTTCAACCATCATAAAAAGGGTTTCCCCTATCAGGCGACTGACTTCCGACGAATTTTCCTCTGCAACAGCAGTGGTAAGAACATTAATTTTTTGTGAAATGCCAGACATGATAGTGGAATTGTCATGTAACTGGAAACCGCTTGCCGCTGCCCGGTGAATCACACGCTGGGCCCTGAGTAAGGCTGGTAGGGATTTAGGGACATCAAGACTGCCGGCAGATTCTTTTTTTTCACCTGCTTTAATGTCTAGCCAGTTTCTTTTCAATTCCTCGTCTGATGAGAAAATTGTATCTTCAAAAACATGGGGGTGGCGACGAATCATTTTGTCAATTATTACCTGTAAAGAATCAGAAGCGCTGAAAATTCCATTTTCCTTGTACATCTGACATATAAGGCTGAGTTGGAAAAAGAGGTCGCCTAGCTCTTCTTTTACATGTTCAGGATTGTCATTATCAATGGCTTCGGCGAGTTCGTGACTTTCTTCAAGCAGGTAAGGCTTCATGCTCTTGGGCGTTTGTTTTTTGTCCCAGGGACAGCCATCAGGAGATCGAAGTTTTGACACTATTTCAAGAAGTTCTTTGAATTTTTCAGGAGCATTATTGTTGTTCATGGTGTATGCTAGAAGGAAAGTTTTTTAGATCTTTTTTTTGTCGCTTTGTGTGTGAGGCACAAAAAATATAAAAAATCCTATTCTTTGCTATGGACAAATGGGATTTTATACTTATTTTATATTTTACTAGGAGATTAAAAAGTTAGGCGGTTGCATTGTTCGGTTGCTTTTTGGTATAAACGCTTTGCTTGATGACTTTATGCAGGGATTTAATTACTTAATTAATTACCGAGATTGTAACACGTTTAACCTGGAGTTGCTAGTAGGCTTTTGTTAGACTAGTGTAAACGGCAGACAGTATTTTAAGGTGAAATTGGTTAATCTGTCTGTTTTTATGCACCATAAAAAGTTCGGGAACCTGAAGTCGTTTTCCCGGGCGCAGAGAGAGAGATTGCTATGAGTACAAAAAAAGAAAGAATTTTGCAGGGAAAGCATAAGGATATCTCCAGAATTGATCAGGAGTCCAAGCGCACCCATGGATGGTATGTTCGTGTCCGTTATTTTGGCACAACCCATTCGAAATTCTTCTCTGATGGTAAATGCGGCGGAAAATATTCAAGTCTTCTTGCTGCCATTGCCTGGCGTGATGAGGTTGAGGGTCGCATTGGTAAACAAAGAACTGACAGACATATAGTGACAGTCAGCAATACTCAGACTGGTGTTGTCGGGGTCAGGCTCAATGATATCCTGAATCGTTATGAAGTCAGTTGGGTAAAACCGGACGGTAAACAGGGGAAAACCTCTGTGTCGATTCGGAGGCATGGCCGAAAAGCGGCATTTGCAAAAGCATGTGATATCCGAAAAGAAAAAGAAGCTGAAAGATTAGCCTCTTAACAGTACTTTTAAGAAGATTTTTGATAAGTGGTGATAGGCCCCTGTGGCGGCTATTACCACTTGTCAGCCTATAAGATTTAATATCCCCTCAGGTTGAGAAATGAGCTTTTTTGCTCCGCTCTCCAGAAGTTCGTTCTCTGTACGAAATCCCCAGAGTGCTCCGATTGCATAAATTCCCGCGCTGTTTGCTGTTTTCATGTCAATACCTGAGTCTCCCAGGAAAAGAAAATTTTCAGCAGGTATCTTCATTTTTTCGATAATTCTAAGAGCTCCGGCAGGGTCAGGTTTTCTCGGTATATCAGTGACAGCTCCTGCTATTTCATCAAAATGCCATTTGGGGAAATAGTGTGACACTGTCATTTCTGTAAAACGATGGGGTTTGTTTGATAAGACCGCCAGTTTAATCTGTCGGCGAACCAATTCAGACAGCATTGTTTCTATTCCATCATAGGGCACTGTCCGGTCCTTCCAATGGCAGTCATACTCTTTCCGCATTGCGGCAACACAATCGCTTACAGATTTATCATCTCTTGCTTTCAAGGGAAGAACCCGATATACCAGCTTTTCAATGCCTTCTCCGACAAAATATTTATACGCTTCTGTTTGATGGGTGGGGTAACCAAGTCTGTCAAGCACCCTGTTCATGGATTCGGCAAGGTCATCAAGGGTGTTGAGTAGGGTTCCGTCAAGATCGAAAATTATTGCTTGTACTGGCGGCATATTTATGATGTGTTGGTGGTCTTTC
>JACKQG010006304.1_pt1 | contig 12610 bp, 10 predicted proteins | sample 8237621 | NCBI WGS metagenome assembly JACKQG01 (sample SAMN15677084, study PRJNA649215) | marine metagenome | biome: marine; feature: Black Sea; material: saline water; isolation source: suspended particulate matter (SPM) from the Black Sea western gyre | collected 2013-06-09/2013-06-10 | depth...
TATATTTCCGGATTGTTAATGTTAGGAATACCTTATGAAACAAAGGATCAAATGGCAGATACTATTAATCTGGCTTATGAACTTGAATTAGACTGGTATGAATTTGCAGTTACATTGCCATATCCCAACACACCTTTGTGGGATATATGTATAAAAGAAGGATATATAGATGAAGAGCAGGACATGTCGGATGTTAAATTCTTACATAGTTATATTGAAACACCTGAGTTTACTGCCAATGAGGTAAAAGAAATTGCTTACAATGCCAATATCAATGTGAATTTTATTAATAATGTAAATTACGTAAAATATGATATTGATAGAGCACTGGAGGATTTTAGAAGAGTCAGTGCGAGATATCCCGGTCATTTATTTGCACAATATATGACTTACAAATCGTTATTAAAGAAAAGAGAACATGTCGAGGCGGAAAAAATGAAGAATCAATTGATCGATATGCTTGAAAATAATCCAAAACAACAGGAAGAATGGGACCGGTTTTCTCTTTCATTTCAACCTGATTAATACTAGTAGTGTGACAAAAGCTTGGCTTCCAAATAAGAAAGTTTGAAAAAGCGGAAATATCAAAAAAATTACAAATTGCCTGTCCATGACGCTTAATTTGTTTGGTGATGGCCCGGTAATTTATTTGCAGTATATATGATTTTTCATAAAAGTGGAAAAATGAGTTGAAGAGGATCGCATTATTGGGAGGATCCCGTTTCATAGGATTTCATTTATTATGGACACTGTATAAACAAGGTCACGATATTACAGTTTTTAATAGAATGTTAAGCACTCCTCCAAAACGCTTTCCCAAGGGCATTAAATTTATCAGAGGGGATAGGAATTGCCCAGAAGACTTAAAAAGATTATTCGATAAAGAATTTGATGTGGTATTTGATATAAGCGGTTATACCCAGGGTCACGTAGCACCCATTGTTCAACATTATAATTCTTGCATCAGGCATTATATTTTCTTGAGCAGCGCCGGCGTTTATCAGAAACCGTCTCCCAATCCTTTTAATGAAATGAGCCCCCGCATTTTTGCTGAAAATGAATCTGGCGGTAAGGCACTGATAGAAGACATGTTATTAAAGCAGTATCATGAAAACAATTTTCCTGTAACCATCTTTCAGCCCCAAGGGGTAATCGGGCCGTATGATGCGTGTTTGGCAGGACTTATTTTCTACAGATTAATTCATTCTCTCCCCCTTTTCATTTTTCCTGGAGTCGATAACCGTGTTAATTATCTTTTTGTCCATGATCTTGTCCGGGCCTTCTGCCTGGCCATGAACAATCCCAATACTTACGGATCGGCATACGTTGTGGCAGGTGATGACATTACGACACTCCACACATTCATTGAGCTATGCGGCAAGGTCAGTGCAATGACTCCCATCCTGAACTATGTCGATAACCCTGCTATATATGAAAACGTTAATTACGGAAGGAAAAAAAGACATGTCTCAATCGGTCTTGTGTGGTCAAGATATGATCAAGTGTGTGATAACAGTAAAATCAAGAAAGAGCTGGGAATTAATTTCACAGGGATTGAAATAGCCCTGAAAGAGACCTGGGATTGGCTTATAGAGAAGCCGGCGCATCTTAACTATTTTGCCCTTCGCGGAGAACGTTATATCTTGAGGAACCGTCCAATTCCCGTATTGGTTAAGGCATATTGGATGCTGACAGATGCATGCGAATGTTTAAGAAGACTGCTCAAAGATACCATAAAACGTATCCTGTGGTTAAGAAATAGCTATCTCTATTTGAAAAGACTTCGGTTTATTTAACTAACTAGTTGTTTAGGAAAAGTGAACACAGCGAGATGGAAGAGATGAAAGATCACCTGTCTATGGACGTTTTGTTGTATAGTGTCTGCCAGGCTAGGCCCAAAGATGAAAAATTTCTTATTCTTTATATAACCTTTTAAATTTTAAATGAATTCCAAAGATTTCTTAATCAGTAATCTTTCAAAGCAGGTTGAATTCCTTAAGAACGGACTTGCTCCTGTTGTCCCATATTTTTTTACAACCCTTGAAATAGAATTGTCGAATTTCTGTAATTTAGATTGCCCTTTCTGTTATACAAGCTCCTTGACAAGAAAAAGATTACTTTTCCCATTTGAGGCTTATAAGAAGCTTGTTGACTATATGGATGGAAAGAAACTGAAACCAAGAATAAGTTTTTCCGGCGACGGTGAGATGTTCATCCACAAACAGATATTGGATTTTGTCGAATACGCTAAAGAAAGAGATTTCCATGTTCAGATAATTAATAATGGCACCCTTTGTACCCCGGAAAAATCAAAAGCCTTAATAAAAATGGGATTGGACAGGATTCAATTTTCTGTAGATTCAATTAAAAAGGAAAGCTATGAAAAATCAAGAAGGCAAAAGGGGAACGGAAATGGTAAAAACTTTTTTGAAAGTGTTAGGCTCAACGTTCTAGAATATATACGTTTAAATTATGAATTCGGTGAACCGACAAATATTTCTATCATGTCCGTCCAAACAGAAGAAAACAAGAAAGAGTCAGAGGCGTTTAAGAACTATTGGTATCAGTTTCCAATCCATAACGTTTTTTTATCACCCCTTTATACACTTGCAGGTAACTCAGTAATAAATTTTGAAGAAGCACGAAGAATACAATATACAGGAGGAATTGAAGGAAAGCCGGTTTGTGTCTCTCCCTTTGTTTTATTGTGCATTAAGGTTGATGGAAAAGTTCTGGCTTGTACACACGATTCTGACGCCGTTTTCCCAATAGGTAATATTATTGAGAATGGGGATGCCTTTGATTCTACAAAGAACGGAGAGAAAATTGATCGAACTATTGCTATCGATAAGTTGTGGAATAATGAGCGCGTTCAAAACCTGCGAAAAGGGTTGCTTCGAGGAGAACTTGACTATTTTAAGACTATTGGCCATGATTGCATTAGTTGCAACTGTCCAATAGAAGGTGGGAGCATCGAAGAATATCAAAAAGGTAAGGATTCTTCTAAAATAACGAAAATATGGGAAAGTATGAATAGAGAAGATAAAAAGATCGATTTGAATAACGATAAATACTTGAACCTTGTAAAGGAGCTGGATACGTTAAAGAGGTGAGAAATAATATATATGTTTTTGAAAGAATTGCCTTTCTTTCTCTTTTTTTTTTGTTTTTCTTTAAGAATAGAACTATTCTGTTTTTTGAAATAAGTGATAAAATTGAGTCAAGCAGGATTTTTGCGTCAATTAGGAAAAGGAATAATATTGAGCGTATAACATGGCAAAGGTATATGCCTAATTATCAGTTTAATCAAACTTGCAATTCTGAAATTGAAGCAATTAAAGATGTCGAAGGGTTATATTCCGTTTCAGGTTTGTCAAATATTGAAAAGCTGTTTAATGTTGCAGGAATAGGAATTGGACTGAAGAAGGAACTCTGTTACAATTTGGCTAATTATTACAGGTATGATCTTTTTTTAAGAGAAATACAAAAATATTACCATGGATGTGAAATTAAGTTTTTTCTTAGTAATTGTGGATATATTGTGAAGAAATATGGTTCCTTACTCAGGGACATTGAAAAAGAACCATATTATAAGATTAAGATTGTTTGGTTCTACTATTATTGTTTTAAGGTTACGTCTTTTCTTTATTTAATCACTGTTTTCTCATACTTCTTTACAAGGTGCTGTTCTTTGTTGTTTTGTGTCAGGAGGAAGCGGGAAAGTGGTTCTTGCCGAGTGGCTTATAGATTGTACCCCGGCGAAGTAGTGAATAATTTTTGCAAACGAGAATTGAGGAATGGGAGCCAAAGACGAACTTATGATTTTTTAAAAGATGATGATATTATTAAAGATGACGATATTCTGTTTTGTATTGAAGGGAAGATATCACAAAAAAAAACTAACGATATAAATAGCAATATGAAGATTGCTCAACCCTATTCTACTAAAAAGAATGGTATGGAGAGAGGAGTTTTTTTTGATACTATTCTTTTATATTTAAGGGTTCTTTGTAATATTGCTAATATTGATTTTCCTTTTCATATTTGGGTAGTGATGGGTGTCCGTGAAAGAATGGTATGGAGTCAATTCGTAAGAGATTATAGCGTTAATAACTATGTGGTCTTTAATGATCTCTCTTCACGCAGTGTTATAAGAAATAGTTTGTTAAAAGAAGCAGGTATTAAAATCTATTTTTTTAATCACTCCAGTCATAATACTTTTGAGTGGGATACGAGTACGAAAAGCCTACTCCACCCTGTTTATGGATTTCATAATGTGACCGACATGGTATGCCATGGAAGGCGGATGGAAAAATTTTTTATGAAGTATTCTGGCGAGATTAAGAGATTCCATACTTATGGAGTTCCGTGGTCGGAAAATGTGAAAAAAAGCAAAGAAAAGCCTTCTGATGGAATACTAAGACTGCTTCAGACAAAGAAAAAATATAAATACTTTATAGGTGTGTTTGACACTTCTTTTGGATTTGATCATACTGATATTGCAGGTGCTTCTTCTTTGCAAGTAGACGATATAGTTGCTTTTTATAGCGGTATTCTAGATTTGGCTGGAAAATATTCAGATTGCATGTTTCTGCTGAAACCAAAAAATTATACTATTATTCCAGACGAATATTATAAAATAAATGTTTCAGATGAACTAATCGATTTGAAGAAACAACTTGAGGATTGTAAAAGAGTTGAAATTTTCAATATTGATATGGATTCAAGAGAAATTATCTCGATTTGCGACCTAAATATTGCTAGTTGCTTTACATCAATTGTCTCAGAGTCCCTTGGAGCAAGGGTTAAGGCAATATATTATGACGGAAGCAATAAGAATCAGGACACTCCATGGGGAAAAATTCCAAATATGGTTCCTAACTCAAGTAAATCCTTATGTGAAGCAGTAGAATATTGGATGAATCTGAGTGAAGAAGGTTTCGCCAGGTTTATTAAAAAATATATTATTCCGGAAGTTGATCCATATTGCGACGGACAGGCATTAAATCGTTTTCGTAAACAATTAATGAATGTTTAGTTAATAGATCTGAATATTATAAACAACTAATTTTTCCTAAGCAAATTGATATTAACCGGACATCAACCAGTTTATCTTCCCTGGACGGGTTTATTTCACAAGATAACACTTGCCGACGAATTTGTTTTCATGGATGATGTCCAGTATTTAAAAAAAGATTGGAACAATAGAAATAGAATCAAGGGGCCTCATGGAGAAATATGGTTGACAGTGCCGATTAAGAAATGCCCAACAGATACAAATCTGAAGAATGTTGAGATATTTAATCATCCAAAGGAAAAGCAAAACTGGGCTGTACAACATTGGAAAAGCATCCAATCATCTTACTCTAAGTCCAGGTTTTTTAAAGAATATACGGGTTTTTTTGAAGAGATGTACTTGCAAAGAAAGTGGGAGTCTTTGTCGGAGCTGTGCCTTTATCAATTAAGGTATTTTCTAAAGCAGCTTAGTATTGATGTGAAAATTCATATTCAGAGTAAACTTGGCTATAAAGGAGCGAAATCAGACCTGATCCTGGATATGTGCCGGAAGCACAAGGCTACAGTCAATGTCTTTGGCTCCTTAGGAAAGGATTATGTGAAAAGAGAAGATTTTGAGCGGAATGGAATAGAAATATACTTTCAGGATTTTCATCCACCATCTTATGAACAAAGATTTCCCCCTTATGTTCCTGGCCTTTCTGTCATTGACCTCCTCTTTAATTGCGGCCCTTATGGTTTAGAAATTATTAATAAAGAAAATATTACGAGAGAGAAACTATTAGAATTGATCGGATAGCAAAGATGTTTTCCCATTGAAATAGAGTTGTTGTAGAGAAAACAGAAACCTTTACTGCGGAGATGAGATAATGAAATCTCCTGGATTATAAATTATGAAGATTGCGTTTGTTCAAGAAGAACTGTACCCTTATTTAAGTTTTATGTATCTTGCGGCTATTGCAAAGAAGATGAAACTGGAGCTTGAAGTATTTATCTCTTTTGTTGATGATAAGCTCATACATTCAATAGTAAACTACGATCCTGACATTATATGCTTTTCTGCTACGACGCCAAATTTTAAATTCGTTAAAGATACGGCTTTAAAGATTAAAGCATCACTTCCAAACAGCTTTATTCTGGTTGGCGGTTGGCATCCTACTTTCTATCCGGAGATTCTTGAAGTTGATGGCCCTTATGATGCCTTATGCCTGGGAGAGGGTGAAATACCATTCAAAATTTTTCTTGAGGCCTATCTTAGGGGTGAAAGCCTGGAAGATATTCCCAGCTTTCACATTAAAATTGATGGTAAAATTTACAGGAATCCTATTTGTAACCTTGAAAATGAAATTGACGACATTGATTTCCCTGAACGTTCTATATACTACGATAAGTTTGATTTGTTAAAAGAATCACTCACCAAGATTCTTAATGTTGGCAGAGGATGTCCTTATCCGTGCACGTATTGTTTTAATGAGAAGATGAAACAACAATATAAGGCAAAGGGCAAATATGTAAGATTTCGCAGTCCGCAGAATATTACTAGAGAAATTAATTTAATACGGGACAAGTATCCGGCTAAATATATTCAGTTTATAGACGATACTTTTAATTCGAACAAGAAATGGCTGTTAGAATTTCTTGAATGTTATAGGAAAGAGGTTAATCTTCCGTTTCTTGCTAATTGCAGAATAAGTTCATTGGATGAAGAGGTAGTTGCTAAAATGAAAGAAGCAGGTGTGGATAAAATAAACATTGCTATTGAACACGGTAATGAAGAATTCAGGGAGAAAATGCTTAGAAGGGTAATGAAAAACTCAGAAATTATCGAAGGAGGCAGGCTTTTAAGGAAATATAATATTCGTTGCCATATTTCGAATATTGTCGGTTTTCCCGGAGAAACACTTAATGATGCCCTTGAGACTTTGAAGATTAACCAACAGATGAAACCGGAGTTTGCTGCTATGCACGTGCTACAACCTTATCCGGGGACTCAAATTTATCAAATATTTAAAGAGAAGGGGTATATAGATGAATCCTTAAAGATTGAAGATATGCCTGAATTAATGGCATGGGGAACAGACAAATCTATGGTTAGCAGTGTTATCAAGCAGGACAACATTAACCAATTAGTAAATCTTCATAGTTTTTTCTCTCTATTAGTTCAGCATCCATATTTTCTTCCATTAATAAGGCCTTTACTATCTCTACCCCCAAATAAATATTTTGAATTTTTTCAGGCATGGTATGTTTTTAAATTCAAGCTTAAATATGCAGTAAATATCAGAGAGAGAGTAAATTATATCTTGCAATTAACAAGATGTATTTTCCCAAGAGTTTTGCAAAATACGCTTGAAAAGTTATTTCGCTCCCACAAGCAGATATAATATACTGGTTTAAAATAAAATGTATAAAAAGTCTAATTTCGAAATAGGAGATCGGGTAATTGGTGAGACGGAGCCAGCGTTTATTATAGCGGAAGCAGGCATTAATCATAATGGCAGCCTCACGCTGGCAAAAGAATGTGTTAAAGCGGCTAAGGACTCAGGAGCAGATTGTGTCAAATTCCAGTTGTTTCACGCGGATGAATTTATGAGCGATGCATTGGTTGACTATACATATAGATCGAAGGGGCAAATGGTTGTTGAAGACATGAAAACTATGTTTAAAAGAGTTGAGTTGTCTTTGGAGGACTATAAAGAAATCTCTTCATATGCTAAGGAACTGGACATTGTCCCCCTTGCGTCTGCTGCCGATCCTTTAACCGTGGATTGGGTAATGGAAACGGGTGGTACCGTTATTAAATTAGCCTCCGAAGACTTAATTAACTGGAGGCTGCTTGATTACGTTAATAAGAAAAGAATGCCGGTTATTCTATCGACTGGAATGGCTGATGAGTGGGAGGTGAAGGAATCAATAAATCATTTAAAAAATGTTCCTGTTATTCTATGTCACTGTATTTCAGTTTACCCGACTCCGGAAAATGAAGTTAATCTGCGGCGCATGTTGTCTCTAAGGAAATATTCTCAGCTAGTTGGATTCTCCGATCATACGGAGAGCGTTCTGGCAGCGATAGGCGCTGTTGCAATGGGTGCGGTTCTGGTTGAAAAACATTTTACGTTAGACAGGAACCTTCCTGGACCGGATCATAGTATGTCAGCCGATCCTGGAATGCTGTCAGAATACATTAAGGCTATCCGTGATATGGAGGTCTTATTAGGGGGGCGGGACATTATGCCTTCTGAGACGGAGAAGGAGTTGAGAAAAAAGTTCAGAAGGTCAGTAGTAGCAAAATCTGATATTCCCGAAGGACACGTTATAGATGTAAATGATATTATATTTAAGAGACCGCATACTGGTATCCATCCTTTTAATTGGAGTGAGGTTGTCGGGAAGAGGGCAAAAACACTTATTAAGAAAGATGCCATTATTAATCTCTCAAGCATAGAGAAATAAGCAATTATGCATCAAATATTCGATCGTTCTAAACTAAATATACAGCCTTTAGCTTCCCGACAGTGCAGGAAAGATATAAGCAGGATGTTTGATGCGGATTCCTCCCTGCCACCTCTTTCTTCTGAAGAGGGACAAAAGATGGATGCGATGGCAAATGCGGTAGAACAGGCAAAAGAGAATGGGGCGCCTATTGTTCTGGTTTACGGAGCTCATTTATTTAGAAACGGTTTATCTCCTTTGGTTGTTAAGTTGTTGGAGGCCGGTTATATCCAGCATTTAGCAACAAATGGCGCCGGTAGTATTCACGATTGGGAACTTGCCTTTCAGGGAGAAACAGAAGAAGATGTACGTTATTATATCAAGAAAGGCCAATTCGGCATCTGGGAAGAAACTGGTCTTTATATCAATCTGGCTGTTATTGTAGGGGGAGCAAGTGGTCTGGGTTACGGTGCCTCCATTGGTAAAATGATTGGTGAGGATATGCTGGTGTTACCGTCGGTGCAACAATTAAAGGAACAGATACAAGAAGATCTCAATCGGTCTACACCACATGAAAACTTTTCGGCGAAAGCGGCACTTCTTTATACGATGAAGACGGCGAGTCTAAAGGGGGGAAGACTTGATGTCCTTCATCCTTATAAACGATTCAGTATACAATGTGCTGCTTATCGCTCAAAGATTCCTTTTAGTGTCTGTCCTGGTATTGGATATGATATCATTTATTCACACCCTATAAACAATGGGGCTGCCATGGGGCAGGGAGCGTTGAACGATTTCCTCTCATTGGTCCAGACTATCTCTAAACTGGAGAAAGGAGTGATCCTTGTAGTTGGCTCATCAGTGATGGCACCTATGATTATCGAGAAAGCAATTTCTATGGCACGTAATGTTGCAGTTCAAGAGAAGCGATCATTTGAGGATTTTCAAATTTTTGTAAATGATATTCAACCGGGTGGATGGGATTGGACGCAGGGAGAGCCTCCCAGGTCGCACCCGGCTTATTATTTGCGTTCTTGTAAATCCTTTTCACGTATGGGTGGGCATTTTCAGTATTTTGAAATGGATAACAGGGTGTTTATTCAACACCTAGTCCATCGATTGCACATTTCAGACCTGTAATATAGTTTAAGTACATTTGTGGCAGAAGCATTGTCGTAACTAACAAAAAGGAAGAGTTGATGAAAGTAGAATTCTGTAGTGACTATGCGAAGAAGTTGCACAACACGTTACAACAATTAAATTGGCAAGAAGTAACGCAACTGGCAGAAGCTTTGCGTAAAGTTTGGGGAGAAGGGAGGCAGGTGTTTCTTTGTGGTAATGGAGGTAGTGCAGCCAATGCCATTCATCTGGCAAACGATTTTATTTACGGGATATCCTCAACAGATGGAATAGGGTTAAAGGCTACGGCACTTCCTGCAAATCAATCAGTACTTACCTGTCTTGCAAATGATTTAGCCTTTGAAGATATATTTTCCAAACAACTAACTATACTTGGAGAAGCGGGTGATATTTTAATTGTTTTTTCCGGTAGCGGAGATTCTCCGAATATAGTTAAATCCGTTATAAAGGGAAAAGAACTCGGGATGAAAACTTTTGCTATACTGGGATTTTCCGGTGGAAAATGCCTGAAATTAGTAGATACAGCAATTCATTTTGCTATAGATGATATGCAGATTGCGGAAGACTGTCAGCAAATAGTGGGTCATATTATCATGCAGTGGCTTTCCAAAAATCCTCCTAAATGAGTGTTCTTTCAAAAATTAAATCTGTCTCTCAAATTGCTTCAGACATTGCTGCGGCAAAGCTGGAAGGTAAATGTGCAGTACTTTGTCATGGATGTTTTGACCTCATGCATCCCGGGCATATCAAATATTTTCTGTCTTCTAAAGAAATGGGAGATATTTTAGTGGTAACAGTTACCCCTGATACCTATGTGGATAAAGGCCCAGGTAGGCCCGTATTTAATCAAAATCTGAGAGCTGAATCCATAGCTGCATTAGAATGCGTTGACTATGTAGCAATAAATGAATGGCCTACTGCAGAAGAAACCTTAAGATTATTAAAACCCAACATTTACGTAAAAGGTCAGGAATTTGAGAGCCTGCAAGATAAAACCGGTAAACTCCAGAAAGAACTTAAAATATTAAAAGAAATTGGAGCAGAGATGAAGTTTACACATGAAATTGTATTTTCATCAACTAAAATATTGAATGAGTATTTTAGATAAAGATAAATATAGCAAATCTATAAATACTGTGCGTTGTAAAGATAAAATTCTTAAACAAACAGATTTAATAGATAAAGTAAGGCAAGCTACGAAGGCAAATTGTAGAATCGTAGTATGCCATGGCCACTTTAACGTACTGCATCCCGGGCATTTACGTTTCTTGCAATATGCAAGTGAGCAGGGGGATCAGCTTCTGGTCGCAGTGCTTGGAGATAAACTACTCATAGGTGAAGAGAAAAAAAGATACTTCAGTCAATCCGAACGAGCAGAGGGGGTGGCTGCTTTGCAAAGTGTGGATTGGGTGGTGATATTGGACGAAATATGTTTTGACAAGGTGATTGATATTGTTAAGCCTTCTGTCTATGTTCTGGGTAAGGAGTTTGAAAAAGATCACGCAGAAAAAGTCCGGCAGAACATTGTGCAGGTGAAAGCCAATAACGGAAAGGTTATTTTTTGTTCTGGAGATGTTCAATATGCCAGCGCAGACTTCCTGTACCATCCCTATGAGGAAATTGAGCATGATAGGGTTCAAAAATTCCAGGAAGCTCTTCAACGGCATGATATTGAGCTGGAACGTCTAGAATACTATATCAGCCAATTCCAGAGGTTAAAGCTAGCCGTAATAGGGGATACGATTGTTGATCAATATGTTGCCTGTGACGCATTGGGAATGAGTGCTGAAGCGCCTGTTATAGCTGTTAAGGAATTAGAGACAAAGGAGTTCATTGGAGGTGCTTCTATCGTGGCTAGCCATTTACGTTCATTGGGAGCTCAGTGCCATTATTTCTCTGTAGTTGGCGATGATCAGCCCGGACAATTTGTGCGGGAACAGTTGACAAAAGTCGAACTGAATCATTGTCTTTTTGTCGACAATGGGCGTCCCACAACATTTAAGATACGTTATATGGTAAACAATCAAAAACTTTTTCGAGTTAGTCGATTACATGACAATTCAATTTCCAAGGAACTTGAATCCCAGATTATTTCTAGGCTAAAACAACTGGCGCAACAGCTAGATGGAATTATTATCAGTGATTTTGTTTATGGAGTTATTTCTGACAGTTTGCTGTCTTCTATCATCAGGATTGCCAGAAAGAATAAAATCAAATTGTTTGGTGATCTACAATGCAGCACGCAGGTTGGTAATGTTCTGAAATTTAAGCAGTTTGACTTTATCTGTCCGACAGAGCGCGAAGCCCGTCTTGCTCTTTCGGATCATGAAAGTGGGTTGGAGAAATTGGCATTAAATATCTTGAAATTAACAAAGACTACCAATTTATTAATTACTTTAGGGACTGATGGATTTGTTGCGCATCAGACAGCGAATGGGAGTAAAGTGATTAAATCGCAACACTTTCCAGCCCTGATTTCCAATCCGGTTGATGTTGTTGGTGCTGGTGATGCTTTGCTGTCTGTCGCGTCGATCAGCCAATGTTCTGGTGCCAGTTTAATGGAGGCTTCTGCTCTGGGAACCTGTGCGGCAGCTATTGCAGTCAATCGCATAGGGAATAACCCTGTTACGGCAACGGAACTGGTTAATTTTATAAGAAAGAGCATGGCATATGTCCCTAATTCCCAACCTCTGAACGAATAATTGCTATAAAGTTGAGTTTCCGGTGAGCAAAGGACTTTTTTGTAAACTAGAAACTGATATTTTCCGTATTTGAATTAATGCGAAGTATCTATGCTTTTTCCAAGTGCGGCTTGGAAAAGATACCGCTTACGTGGGATGCAAGCAACACGATTATTGCAGAATTGATATATATCGACAACATGTTGCCCTTTACGTTTTTGTAAGTGCCTAAGCGCGATAACAATGGATAAATATAAAATAGACAGTCATAAATTGATTTACCATATTCCAAGGGTATATGATTGGTTAAAAGGGAAAAACATCTACCCTGTATACATGGA
>JACKQG010006305.1_pt1 | contig 12606 bp, 10 predicted proteins | sample 8237621 | NCBI WGS metagenome assembly JACKQG01 (sample SAMN15677084, study PRJNA649215) | marine metagenome | biome: marine; feature: Black Sea; material: saline water; isolation source: suspended particulate matter (SPM) from the Black Sea western gyre | collected 2013-06-09/2013-06-10 | depth...
GTACCAGATTACAATGGGTGACCATACTCAAACAGGTATTATGGCAGCTGTTTCCATTGCGGAGTATAATAAGGACATCATTAAAAAACATGAATTTACCCGTCCGGAAAAAGAAGATGACCGCACGCGGCATATTGATTTGACCAATGCCAATTCAGGACCGGTATTTCTTACCTATCGAAATGATGGAAAGCTGAAAAATGCTACCTTAGAAATTCTAAATTCTCATCCAGATATTTCATTTACTGCTGATGATGCTACTTCTCATACTCTGTGGAAAGTTGAAAACAAAATCCAAATTGAACGGTTTATAGACTATTTTCAGGCAATTCCAGCCTTATATATTGCTGATGGGCATCACCGTGCAGCCTCTGCTTCCCGTGTACAAAAAATCCGAGAAAATGCCAATTCAAATCATACCGGAGAAGAACCCTATAACTATTTTTTGTCTGTCATTTTCCCACATGATGAAATGCAAATCTTGGACTATAATCGTGTTGTTAAAGACTTAAACGAATTAACTGAAAATCAGTTTTTGGAATCGGTAAATTCTAAATTTTTAGTGACACCGATCCCCGATCCCCGATCCCCAAGTGCCGGCAGCACTTCCTTTATGTACTTAAATACAAAATGGTACCAATTAGAGGCAAAAGATCATATCAAATCAGATGATCCCGTTGAAGGATTGGAAGCTTCCATTTTGCAGAATCATCTCCTCACTCCAATTTTAGATATAGATGACCCCCGGACAAATAGTCGTATTGATTTTATTGGGGGAATCAGGGGAATGGAAGAGCTGGAAAGACGTTGTCAAACTGATTGTGCCGTTGCGTTCGCTTTACCACCCGTTTCGATCGAACAACTTCTCTCAGTTGCAGATTCGGGGCAGGTGATGCCACCCAAATCCACCTGGTTTGAGCCGAAACTGCGGTCAGGAATGGTGGTACGATTGTTAGATTAAAGATTTTCCTTACGATACCGTCACACCCTTAAAAGAAATCCACGGAAAAATGCAGGAACCAAAATCAATCCTGTCACTGGAGATTGCACCAATATTATTAAACATTTCCTGGATATTACCTGAAATCATGCTTTCACTGATAGGGTATTGGATTTTACCATTTTCAATATAGTAGCTATTCTTTGCCACACCGGAAAATTCACCATCAGCAGAAGGCCTTCCACCGGAAAATCGTTCCAGAAGAATTCCTTTTTTGACATTCCTGATAATTTCATCTTTTGGTTTTTCTCCGGCATCAACTACAAAGGCACCGCCGCTGTTTACGGCTCTTTGTCCACCGGTTTTATTGGCGCCGTATAAACTTAAGAGATGGGTTTTCAGAATACCCTTATCAATTATAGTACTATTTTCCGCAGTATAACCATCATCAGTAATAAAATATCCATCGGTTATTTCATCAGAAACAGGCCGCGCATGCAGAGTGAATTTGGGGTCTGTTATCTGCTGATTCAGCTTCTCTTTATAAATGGAAGTTTTAGAAATAATTTTCCCATCACTGATATCTCCGGTAATAAAACCAAGAAAATCACCCAGGCAATCTGGAGTTATTACAATTTCTCCGGTAAATTTTTCAGGTACGGGTTTAGTCCGCACTTGTTCAGTGGACTGTTTCAACAATCGTTTTGCAGATCCTGATTCAATAAATGGTGTGTCCAAGTTTAAAGTAGAAATGCCCATTCCATTAAAGGAGGATGTATCTTTCCCATCTTTTGCTGTAAACATATTTGAAAACCCATACATTCCTTCACGCGTGGTGAATTCAACACCATTTGAATTTTTGAAAACGGATGTTGATTGTGAAAAATCTACAACGGCTGCTTCCATATTAATTGTGGGGTGGGTGGTTTTCACATAGTCCATAAATTCATCCAGACGTTGATACATTTTATCCATGTCAGGTTTTTCATCCCCTTTTGAGAAAGACTGTTGAGGTTGTGCTGGTGAAATATCATTGGCATCATCAGGTTGTGATGATTTTGCCATGTCCATCACTTTATTCACAGCGTCATCTATAGATTCCGTATCCGTTTTATTGATGGCTACACTTCCACTCTTCTGATCAACTATAACAGAAAGTCCAATATTGGTATCAAAGGTAGTTCGAAAAAGTGACATCTCTCCGGTTTCCACATTCAACTCTTTTTTTTCAGAAAAAGAAACAGCACATTGAGATTTATCAGAACCGGCTTGTTTGAGTTTTTCAATACAATAATTTGCAATGTCTGATTGGTTCATTTATCTGCCTCCAATATTAACTTTACATTTTATGGCAGGACCACCCATGCCAACGGGAATCCATTGTTTTTTTCCACACATCCCACCTGCAGACCAGGACATTTCGTCCGATATCATGTCCACAGTTTTCAATACGTCAAAGGCAATACCAGAAATAGTAGTTTCTTTAATAGCTCTGCCAATTTTACCATTTTTAATTTCATAACCCATAGCTATTCCAAACATGAATTCACTGGTAGAATCTGCCTGACCATTGCTACTCTTAGTGAGATAATATCCATCATCAATAGAGGATATCATATCTTCTAAAGAACTTGTTCCCGGTACAAAAGCGGTGTTTCGCATACGGATTAGTGGTTCATCTGAAAAGGCATAGGCACGGGCATTTCCATCCGGATGGGTTTCGAAATGCTGAGCGCTTTCTTTATTATGCATAAAACTTTTCAGTACCCCATCTTTTATAATCACCGTATCTTTTGAAGGCGTACCCTCATCATCAACATATACCGGCACGGGGCAGGTTTTATCATTAAATGTGTTGGCATAATCCACAAGAGTAATTAATGGACTAACAACTTCTTGCCCCATCATATCACCTGCAACTGAACCTCCCAGTACCAGGTCGGCTTCAGTGGTGTGACCAATGGCTTCATGTGCCAAAATACCAGCGAGGTCGGCATCCAATATGACATTTTGTAAACCGGCTTTTGGGAATATCCCGTCAGCTTTTTGTTTGAGACGATTAACTAATTCATCCAATTTAGGAAAAAAATCAGAGGGTTTTAACAAATTATCTTCCATTTGTCCCAACCCACCAAATAATTCATACAGGTTAACCGGACTTCCATCTTTTTCGATTGCAACTGTAACAACCAAAAAACTTCGGGGAGTCATGGAATAAGATTTAGAACCATCGGATGTAGAAAGTGATTTTTCCATATCGGTACCTGCAATTACCACATTTCGGGAAAGAAGCTCTGGAAATTTCTTTTCGATATAGCCATCAACCTCACGGGCAAAGTCCACCCAGTATTTCTGGTTTTCACGAATTTTTTTTGTGGAGAAATCCATTTTGTACTCACCTAATGTATCAGGTAAAATCAATCCACAACGACTGGTATCTTTTAAATTCATAAATTGGACATTCTCCGTAGATGATTTTACTACCCGTCCAACACTATCATCATTAAATTCAGGCGCTGAAGAAAAGCCCCAGTTTCCATCTTTAAAAACCCGTGCAGATATACCACTCTGAGCACTGGAGACATTTCCAGTTACATCTCCGTTGGTAAGTGAAATCCGGGCAACACGATTTTCCTGCACCCGAAGTTCGGTATAATCTTTAAAATGGTGATTGTATTGGCTGATATCATGGGGTATGTTCATTTTTTTATCCCTTTTATTAAATAATATTTAAATAAATAAGTTTAGGTATCCGTATTAAAATTGAGTTCAATGCGCATACCTCCGCTGTCTAAAATAATGGATCTAAAACCGTGCTTACCAATTTTATGGGTGGGTTTAATATATTTCTCACCCTTCCTAAACCAGAAACTGGTATATCAAACCACACGGTTCGGTAATTATCTGCATTAGAATCTGCCAATACAAACTCAGATAAAATTACACATATTTTAATATTAATAAACTTAAAATTGTACTGGATTAGCTATCGAATTATTTGAGAAATTCACAGCATAAACCGGGATTGCATTCATCAATACAGATGCACCAATCATTATAGCATTCTTCATCCACCCAGATAGTATCGCCACTATCTATGACAAAATCATTGTAGTCCCAATGAGTGGCCTCGCCTAATAAATGAATATCAGCACATTTATTATAACATTTCTCATCCTGGATTGTAGAGTACCTATTAAATGAAATATATATAATAATTATTCCGATAATCAGTATTGAAATCAGTAGTAATGATTTATTCATTTTAGGTAATTTTTTTGGATTGGGGGGGGGGGGACAACATTTAATTTGTACATGTCATGGACATGCGGAATCGATTTAAAAGGAGCAACCTTTAAAAGGGTGAATACGTTAATACGCAGTCAGGGAATCATCCACCCGTTTGGCCCATTCATTTATTCCGCCAGTGAGGTTGGCAACGGATTTAAAATTTTGGTTAGTAAGAAATTCACAAATTTGGGCAGACCGGACACCGGTACGGCACATGATGACATAATCTTCATCGGCGTTGAGTTCTTCCAATCTTTTGGGTAGTTCATTCATAGGAATGTGAACAGCAACATCCATTTTGGATATTTCCAACTCAAAATCTTCCCGGACATCAATGATAGTGGGGGCAGCCCCATTTTCAAGTACTTTCTCTAAATCATTTACATCCATTTCGCTGTAGACAACTTTTTCAGTAACGGATTCAATGCCACAGAATTGTTTATAATCTATGAGCTCGGTTATAGTTGGATTGTTTCCGCAAACTACACAGTCATCATTTTTCTTAATTTTTAGTTCATTGAATTCCATACCAAGGGCATCGAAAAGCAAAAACCTTTCAACCATGAGATCACCAATTCCCAAAATAATTTTTAGGGCTTCGTTGGCCTGGAGTGTTCCGATGATTCCTGGCAGAACCCCCAACACTCCGCCTTCAGCACAGGAGGGTACCAATCCAGGTGGTGGTGGTGTGGGGTACAAACATCTGTAACAGGGTCCATCCTCATAATTGAATACCGATACTTGTCCGTCAAAACGGTAGATACTGCCATAAACGTTAGGTTTGTCCAAAAGTACACATGCATCATTCACAAGGTAGCGGGTAGGGAAGTTATCAGTGCCATCTACCACCATATCATAATCCTTAATAATTTCAAGAGCATTTTCTGAAGAGAGTGCCACTTCGTGTAAAATATAATTGGAATGGGGATTCAGATTTTCCAGCCGTTCTTTGGCTGCTTCCAATTTGGACTTACCTTCTTGATCAACACCAAAAAGTATTTGCCTCTGAAGATTAGAAATATCCACTACATCAAAGTCCACCATTCCAATGGTGCCTACTCCTGCTGCGGCCAAATAGAGAGAAACAGGGCTACCCAATCCACCAGCACCCACAACCAAAACTTTGGCAGCCTTGATTTTTTTCTGCCCTTCAATTCCTACTTCCGGTAGTGAAAGGTGGCGGCTATAACGAATAAATTCTTCTGAAGATAATTTTGGCGCACCACCGGCGATGGATGGAATTATACGCACATCAGCGCCATCCTTAACCTCTGCATCCATTCCACCTTTTTGCCGTATATCTTCACCATCAATGAAAATATTGACAAAATTCCGTAGGCTTCCATCTTCTTCGATTAAATGTTTTTTTATTTCCGGATAGGCTTGGAAAAGTTCATTTAAAACCTCACCAACAGAATTACCCGCAACTTCCAGTTTAGATTGGCCATCGGTAAATCTCCTCAGTGGAGAAGGAATTCGTAATTCACTTGGCATCTGTATTTTCCTCCTTAATTATTTTAATGTTTTCTTCAATAAAAAATTTTCTGTCTTCATTTAATTGCCATGAGCGGTAACTCACTGTCTTTCCGCTTTGTACGGATATGATTATGTAGCTGAATCCAGGCCATGCATGATCCCTATCAAAATCAGACGGCTTGTCCGGGTGATCCGGGTGGGAATGTACAATGCTGATAACGGATAAATCCCGCGCATCGGCTTCATCTTCCGCCTTCTGATATGCCAAAGGGTCAATGAGGAAACGCCGTTCACGGTTTTCTTCTTTGGTATTGGCCGCAGGAAGGTATTCCAGGCTAAAGGATTCATCTCCTTTGAAGTTGCCTAATATAAATCCGCAACACTCATGGGGGAACTCTTCTTCTCCATGGGCTGAAAATTGATCTATTATTTCTTGCGTTAAATTTATTGCTGACATATTAACTCCATAGTCCGGCGCTGAAATAGCGGTCGCCGAAATCATTAAAAAGGGTTACAATTCTTCCAGATTCAATATTTTCCATAAGTTTGGAACAGGCGGCTAAATAGGAACCGGAGGACTGTCCCACAAAAATACCATTTTTAGCCACTTTATTGCACCAGAATTTGGCTTCGTCAGCAGTAACATAAATCCATTCATCCACTACAGACTCATCAAAAATTTTGGGTACAATATCCTCAGGGGACCCCAAAGGCTTTAAGCCTTCTATTCCCGGCCAGATTTCCGGTCGGACGCCATGAATTTTAATATTGGGATAGACTTCTTTTAGTTTCCTCCCTATACCGGTAATAGCACCACCAGTTCCAACACCCCCTACAAAATATTCAAATTCTCCATCCATCTGACTAAGAATCTCCTCAGCGGTACCATGGTAATGAGAAAGCCAATTATTATCGTTGGCATATTGATCGCATAGAAAATATTTACCGGGGTCCGCATCAATAAGTTTATGTACATGCCGTAGAGCTTCATCATACCCCTCAATAGGATCTGTTTCAATAATGGTAGTACCATGGGCTTTCATACGTTGTTTTCTCTCTAGGCTTGCGTTTCCCGGGATAACAATTTCAACCTTATATCCTAAGGCATTGCCAATCATAGAGTAGGCTATTCCAGCATTACCGCTGGAGGAATCAATAATAATTTTGTCCTTTGTAAGTTCGCCGGATTCTATGGCTTGGGTAAGCATCCGCTTAACAGGCCTGTCTTTCAAAGAGCCCCCAGGGTTCATCCATTCCGCTTTGGCAAAAAGGGATAGGTTTGAATTAGGCGTAAGAAAGCTTACATCCAGTAGAGGTGTGTTTCCAATAAGATCCAACAAACCTGCGTTAGTAATTGATTCTGTTTCCATAATACTATATTAAAATTACAATAAATTTATAAAAAAACCCCTTTTACTTTATCAGCAAAAGGGGTTTTTCATATTTAGACTATTCAAACCTTAAGCTGGCAATATACCTCCTCCGTGACAACAACAATAATTTCTTTTGCTGTCGGTTTTCATCACCACTTGGTTTGAATATTCTTTTTTCACGAAGAAAAATATAAACCATCTCGTCTAATGGATACAAGAAAAAAATAAATTACTAATAAAGAAGAGTTTATTGATCCCTAAAATCTAACAAAACTTTCCCAAAATTTTTTCGGTTTTGGATATACTCATGAGCTTTGTGTGCTTCTGTAAAAGGAAAAATTTTGTCAATCACTGGTGAGAGTTTGCCTTCCTGAACAAGTTGGGATAATGCCAATACTGCCCTTTGAATTTTATCTTCAGATCCAGCAAGTCTGCCCAGATGATAGCCCATTATGCTCTTATTTTTGCTCATAAGATCCATTGGTCTATATTTTGGCATGGAGAAGACTTCTTTCATTGTTGTAATAAAACTAAATGATTTCCCCTTTACAAAATTTTGGTCTCCATAAATGATAAGTTTTCCCATTTTACTGAGGCATTTATAACTGATTATCCAATTTTTACCTCCCACAGGATCAATAATTAAATCTACACCACGATTTCCGGAAAATTCCATTACCTTTTTATACACATCTTCTGAATTATAATCAATGCAATGTGCCACACCCATATCTCCTAAACGTTCATGTTTCCATTTTGAGGCAGTTCCAATAATATTTCCTCCCACTGCTTGGGCCAGTTGAATAGCAGCCGTACCTACACCACCCCCAGCACCATGAATGAGAATGGTTTCACCTTCCCGAAAATTACCTAAATCAAACATCATCATATAGGCTGTTACATAAACAAGAGGGAATGCCGCTCCCTCTTCCAGATTGAATTTCTCGGGCAAAGGCATCACCAATTGTTCATCGGTGCAGATATGGGTTGAATAACTATTGTATTTACAGAATAGCATTACTTTATCGCCAGGTTTGTGGCGGGTTACATTTTTTCCCACAGATTCAATAATACCACATGCCTCAGAGCCTAAAGTTGTTGGTGGTTTTGGTGCACCAGGATACAGGCGCATACGTGCCATGATTTCCGAAAAGTTCACACCGGTGAAATGATTGCGAACCAATACCTCCCCTTCCCGTGGATTGGGATCGCGTTTTTCCCGCACCTGTAAAACACTGGGTGCACCGTACTTACTAATTATTACTTCTTTCATATTTATTTAACCACGAATTACACGAATGAACACAAAAGGAATATCTATTAAAATTCTAAATTCCATTTGCAAATTGTTCTAATTAGCTGGATTATAATCCTTTATAATTTTGTGTCTTTCGTGGGTGGTTGTTGTTATCAAGTTTAAAAATAATATTGGAAAAATCCTTTTATCCATAAAATCATTTCATTAAAAGAGCCGTCAAATATAAAGTATTGAACGAGACCAATAATAAGGAATATATCAATGAGAATGAGTCCTTTCTTGAAATACCATTCCTTGAAAATGGATTTATCGAAAAATGAGCTATTGTTGTTTTCCATTTTTATTTGCCAATCAATTCTAAAAAATCATCTTCAGAGTATATTGGGATATTCAACTCCTCTGCTTTCTTTAATTTGGAACCTGCCCCGGTACCGGTTACCAAATAATCGGTTTTACTGCTCACAGATCCGCTGGCACGAGCTCCTAATTTTTCCACCATGGATTGGGCATCCTTCCTGCTAAATTTTTCCAAACTTCCTGTGAAAACAAAAGTCTTTCCTGTAAATTCAGACTCCTGAATTTGTTCCACAGCTTCAAATTGAATACCCTCATCCAGACATGCTTTGATAACCTTTAGATTGGAATCGTCTCGGAAAAAGTTCACAATGGATTCTGCCATTATACCACCGATTTCATGAATACTTGTTAACGCTTCTATCCCAGCATCCATTAGATTTCCAAGGTTCCCGCTGAATGATTTTTCCAGTACTTTTGATGCATGTTCACCCACATTACGAATTCCCAAGGCATGGATAAATCTTGCCATTGAAGATTTTTTTGAATCAGTAATTGCTTCCACAATATTTTGAGCAGATTTCTCTCCCATGCGCTCTAGTTCAGATAACTGCTCCAAATTGAGGGAATAAATATCCGCTACATTTTTCACCAATCCCTTTTCTACCAATTGATCCACCAATTTAGTGCCGAATCCATCAATATCCATGCAGCCTTTGGCCACAAAATGCTCAATCCGTCCCTTGACTTGGGCTGGGCATTCCATATTCTGACAGCGAGCCACCACCTCCCCTTCCGGGCGAAACACTTCATGGGCACAGACTGGACATTTATCTGGAATTACATAGATTGTAGTATTTCCGGGGCGCTTTTCCAAAATAACTTTCACCACTTCCGGAATCACATCCCCAGCTCGTTGAATAAGCACGGTATCCCCAATACGGATATCCTTACGGTCAATTTCATCCTGATTATGGAGGGTAGCATTGGAAACAGTGACACCCCCAACATTTACGGGTTCCAATTTAGCAACGGGAGTAACAGCTCCTGTTCGACCCAGGCTTGCCTCTATATTCAAAATTTTAGTAGTAACTTGCTGGGATTTTAATTTTCCAGCTATTGCCCAGCGAGGTGAGCGACTGCGAACACCCAATTCATCCTGATGGGCAAATGAATTGACCTTGAAAACCACTCCGTCAATATCATATTCCAATTCATTTCTAAATTTTTCCGCTTTCTCATAATACCCCATTAAAAATTCCACCCCTTTCCCAAATTCAATTTTGGGATTTACCGGAAGACCATATTTAGGGAAAGTTTCTAATAGCTCTTTTTGGCTGGAAAAAGTGTTACCCTCTATTAAACCGGGAGCGTAACAGAAAATCCGTAGAGGTCGTCTAGCTGTTATGGAAGGATCCAACTGACGTAAACTACCTGCAGCACAATTTCGTGGATTTGCAAATGCTTGTTCTCCATTTTCCAACCTTTTGTCATTCATTTTTTTGAAATCAGAATGAGTAATAAACACCTCACCACGGACTTCCAGAATTTCAGGGATAGAAGCATTTTCCAATAAAGATAATGGTATTGCACGAATAGTTTTCAAATTTTGGGTAATGTCTTCACCAGTAGTGCCATCTCCCCGAGTTGAGCCGTGAATAAATTCCCCCTTCTTATAAACCAGCTCAACTGCAAGTCCATCTAACTTGGGTTCTGCAGCGTATTCAATATCAGACTCGATACCTAATCCCTTCTTCACTTGGGTATCAAATTCGGTTAATTCATCTGAATTCATTGCATTTGCTAAAGATAACATTGGAAGGCGGTGGGTCAATTGCTGAAATTCTGAAAGAGGGGTTGCACCTACACGCTGGGTGGGTGAATCGGGGGTGATGAGTTTTGGATTTCCCTTCTCTAAATCATCCAATTGTTGTAAAAGCTGGTCATATTCTGCATCAGAAACAATAGGACTATCCTTAACATAATAGTTGATATTGTGTTGGTTGATTTCTTCACGGAGAAGTTGAATTTGCCGAAGGATATCCATCATGGAAAAATTAGGGATATCCGTATATTTTCACCTACAAATAAACTATCAAAAAAATAGAATGTTGGCTTTTTGGAATATTGGCAAAGAATCCCACCATATGATTTAAATTAGCACTCTTGAAATTCATTTTTATTTTATCAATAACCACATTAATAAACTGCCAAACTATGGATATAAATCTTTTAAACTCATTTCTTTTTCATCCCCGCTCGGCTTCCCAGCAAAAGGAGGTTAATGATCATCTGGTTGAGGTTGATGAAGGTATCAAGGTAGGTGTCAGGTTTCACTTGAAAAATACTTCTGCCCCTAGCGTATTATTTTTTCATGGAAATGGAGAAATTAGCCCTGAATATGATGACATTGCTACAGTATATAATCAAAAAGGGTTTAATTTTATCATTGCAGACTTTCGTGGATATGGTTTTTCCAATGGTACACCCACTGCTGAAAACACTATGAAAGATTCACATATAATTTTGGATTCTGTTCAAAAATATCTTAAAGAAAAAAATTATTCGGGATCAATAATTTTGATGGGGAGGTCATTAGGCTCGGTGTCGGTATTAGAACTTGCCAAACGGTATCCAAATGATTTCGCAGGACTCATAATAGAAAGTGGATTTGCTGAAGAAAAACCCCTATTTGACCTGATTGGAATGACAGCTGGACAGGCAGGATTTAAAAAAGAAGATGGATTTCAAAATGATGAAAAAATCAAAAAATATAAGGGACCGTTATTGGTAATACATGCAGAGCAAGATCATATTATTCCCTTCAGTCAGGGAGAGGAATTATTGAGTTTATGTCCGTCTGAAAATAAGAAACTACTGCCAATTTCCAATGCCAACCACAATAATATTTTAGGGGTAAATCCCCAGATGTATTTTGAGGAGATTTCTCGGTTTATTAATGGACTAAAAAAAGGATGATATCATACGATATCATCCTTTTCAATTGGTGCTAAATCATGAGGTTACTTCGATTTTCGAAGCTGCTTTTTACCTTTTCCTCGTTTTATTTTATTTGGATTATTGGCAGGTTTTGGTTTTTTTCTGCCTTCGCCATATTTTATATAAAGTGCTTCCCGTTTTTCACCAAACTCATTTTTAATAGATGTTATTTCTAAGCGTCTTTTCTCTTTTAATGCATCAATTTCCTTGGTATAATAGTTATGAACTTGCTTTCTTTCAGTTTCAAATTCTAACACCAATTTTTCTAATTCAGCACGAAGGGCTTCATTGGTAATATTTGGGTTTATACGCAAAAATTTGTCTTTTTCAATTAATTTATCCTCAGCAATTAAAAGAGAAGCTAATAATAGAAAACAGCTGCTTAGTAAAGTCAATTTTGTTAGTTTCATTGATTTATCCTCCATTTACATTAGTTATTACAAGGGATTAATATACTCCCCTCGCTATAATAACTCCAAAGTGTAATAATACAGCTTGTTCCCAATTATTTTTAACTGTTTAATGGTTTTTATACAAAAAAATCGCGGAAGACAATTCAATGAATAAATAGTTTATTTTTCAACAAATAAATTTTGGGGAGAAAATTCACCATTCGGGTGTTTAAATTAAAATATTTTAGAAACAAATTAGAGATAAAATGAAAAGCATTCTTAAATTACTGATTATGATTCAAAACAAATATTTGCATTATAGCGCCACTTTTATTCTATTAATTACTTCATTCAGTTGGTCTCAGTTTATAGAAATAAATGCGGAGTTGGATTTACGCCGATTGAGCGAAGGGGAGCGACAATTATTTACAACTTTAGCTGAAGATATTGAGGAATATTTATTGAACACTCAATTTTCTGCCGATGCCAATGATTTGGAAATGGCAATCGATATTCGTCTGGTTTTAGAATCAGTATCTCAGAGTGGCAGTCAGACAAGTATCAATGCCCAGGCAATATTCA
>JACKQG010006306.1_pt1 | contig 12606 bp, 9 predicted proteins | sample 8237621 | NCBI WGS metagenome assembly JACKQG01 (sample SAMN15677084, study PRJNA649215) | marine metagenome | biome: marine; feature: Black Sea; material: saline water; isolation source: suspended particulate matter (SPM) from the Black Sea western gyre | collected 2013-06-09/2013-06-10 | depth...
ATGCAGCCTGTCCTAGACGCAATCGATCATCCATACACAGTGACGTGGTTTGGAGATAATCCGAAATAGTATTTTGGTACCATGCACGCCATGGTCACATTCATAACAATTACACTTGGTTCGGCACTTGTTCTTCACCTGTTACTATTTGGACTAACAAAACTATTCGGCAAGGGCGGCGAAGGCACACTTGGTGATGTACGAACTGCAATCGGAACGTCGCTGCCAACTCCATTGGGTGTTGCAATCTGGATAATTGCTATAACACTTGTTGGCCAAAAACTTATTGAGCACTTTGGTTGGAATCCAATCAAAATTGAAGACGGGGAAGAAGTCGTAACCGCAGATGTATTACTTGCAATGATTCGCAAGGCATTCCTCATCATCCTCACAACTTGGTTTATTGCACGTGGCATTCGTGCATTTGCAGATATCCTGAATAATTGGCATAATAAAAAGGATAACATCGAACTCGATTCTACTGCTATTCAGGCACTTTCAAGCATAAGCGTTGTTCTCGTTTGGGTTCTTGGACTTGTTGTAATGCTTCAAGCACTTGGTCTTAATATGAGCGCAGTTATCACATTCGCTGGTATTGGTGGTGCTGCATTTGCCTTTGCTTCAAAGGACGTCATTGCAAATTTCTTTGGTGGTTTGCTCATCATGTTCAACCGCCCTTTCAAGATTGGTGACAAGATAAAATCTGGAAGCAAAGTCGAAGGCACTGTCAACCAAGTTGGATTGTATGCCACAATTTTGACAACTGATGACGGCAACACCTTATATGTGCCGAACTCTATTTTTAACAACAGCGAAATTCTTACCGTAAGTTAAATAAAACTGCCAAGTCATCATATAATACGGGGATGAGCGAACTAATCACAAACGATGAAACCGTATTAGAACTAGCTGATTTAATGCAAAAGGTGGTAGAGACGTCGGATCCTACACCGCCAATGATTGCAAGGGTGAAGCAAGCAATGCGGCAAGCTGGGCCAGTTACCGTTGCTAAAGCAGAAGCGCAACTTCGCGATAGGGGTTTTACAATTCCTGAACTTTTAACTTCATGCGATATTCATCTTGCGTCAGCAAGTGAAGACCCAACGCTTGATGAGCTAGAACCTTCCCACCCTGTTGCAATTTTCCGCGCAGAGAATGCTGCGATTTTGTCAGTCATTGAACGGCTTCGTGCATATATCAACTGCCCAACGGGAGCGTGTTCTCCAGAGAATCCACCTGAAAGTTCCGTAAGCGATATTTGTTTTAGTTCAACTCGCGAAGCACTCAACGAACTCATGGGAATTGATACACATTACGCTCGAAAAGAAAACTTATTATTTTCACATCTCGAGAGGTATGGGATTGATGGACCAAGCACTGTTATGTGGGCAAAGGATGATGAAATTCGAGAGATGTTAAAAGATTGGGAAGCACAAATTCGCGACCCTGAATTGAACCGAGGCAAATGGGCAACTATCCGCGAAGAACTCGCAGAACCAGCCCTTGCTGAAGTTGAACAGATGGTGCAACGCGAAGAAAAAATACTTTTTCCAATGACGCTCAAAACTTTTGACGATGCTGATTGGCAACTTGTTGATGAATCATCTTCAAATTTTGGTTGGTGCTTAATTGATCCAAGAGGAACTTTTAACCCTCGAGAAGAAGATGCAACCGCTGTCTCATTACCAATTGCTGGGAGCAACAATGAAAAAGAAAAACAAACTTCTATTGATGGAAGAATAACTTTTCCAACTGGCTCACTTTCGCTTAGTGAACTCCAAGCGATTTTTGCAACAATGCCATTTGACACGACCTTCATAGACGCGGATGACCGAGTACGGTTTTTCAGTGAAGGCGATGCTCGAATTTTCGTTCGTCCAAAGTCCGTCATCGGAAGAAAAGTACAACATTGCCATCCTCCAAAAAGCGTGCATCTTGTAGAACAAATACTTGAGGACTTTAAGTCGGGAGCACAAGACGTTGCTGAGTTTTGGTTGGAAATCAAAGAACGATTTCTTCACATTCGCTATTTTGCTGTGAGAGATGACAAAAAGACATACTTAGGCACTCTAGAAGTAAGCCAAGACATTACAAATATTAGAAAATTAGAAGGTGAACGAAAATTGCTCGTTTACGATAACTGATTTGTTAAACTGCTAAAGTGACAATTACTTTAGAAGTTCTTGGAGGTAGCGAGGGCGTTTGAGGGCCTCGAGGACAACTTCGCAATCGGCAAGAGCGCGGTGGGCTTCGTCGTGTGCGATGCCAAAGTAATCGCGGAGCGTTCCTAAGCGTCGGTTTTCAAGACCATGTTTTTTCCAAGGGATACCAAAGCAACTGCACTTCCATGGACGATCTATACTCATAGGAACTAGGTGTTCTAAAAAACTGCGATCGAAACTAGCGTTATGTGCAACAACGAACTCTGCCCTTCCAAAAATTGATTCCATTTTCGTGTAATCAAGCGTTTTGCCAATGACCATGTCATTTGTAATGCCGTGAATGCGCGTCACAGAATATGGAATAGGATCGGTTGGTTCGCGCAGAGCTTGGTATGTTTCGACTACTTCAACTTCATCGTGATGCACGGCATTGAACCGAAACAGAATAATTCCGATTTCAACAACTTCATCTCCCCTTCTGGGGCTCATGCCAGTCGTTTCAACGTCGACTATCGCACCGTGTTTTATGTCTTGTAAAATCGACGTTTGCATTATGCATCTCTTCTAAAATGTGGTTCCATCGGTGGATATGGAACTGGTTTCCATGACTCATCATCTTCCCAAAGTCCATCTTCTGCAATTACTCTTAAAACTGTTAGGGTAAAATCAAAGACAACCTTTGCCCCCGCTTCAACTACCGCCCTGTTTGCACTACTCCCATACGTTGACATGCCATGCACCAATTGTGAACGCAACATCGTCATACATTTAAATAGAGGAATCACAACATTTATCACTTCTTCAGTATCGTGATAATGTTTTCCAACTTTACGCGGTTTCGTTCTGGCTTTTCGCGCCTCTTCCTCAGTTGGGTTTCCCCAATACGAGTTAATCAAATGTTCTTCCGACAATAATCGGTCACAATATTTCCGGTTTTCAAATATCACTTCTTGTATACGTCCGCAAATATCACTTTTTACCATTCGTTTAAGAAATGCCTCGCGAGTTTTCCATTCAGGCTCGCGGTTCGTTAAATCGCTATCCCACTTTGCATACAACGTGTTGAGGGCTATCCAAGAAAAAAGGAATCGAGTGTCTGCATCATCTGGCATTTCAAATTCTTGAGCTTTTCGCATCCATGAAAATGCTCGGTGCATCCGTAATCGAATAGCATCGTGAGTTCCCGCTTCTGATAATCTCTTATGATGGTTTGACCAAAGTTTGCTAATTGCATCAAACATTACTAGTCCTTTGGTTCAATGCCCGCATTTTTCTGAAGTATATTCCAGATGCGAAGATTTTCTTCAACCTGTTCCTCAAGTAAATGCGAAGGTGTTCCATCACTATCAAATTGAGACCGAAAACGACCTTCGTACTTGCAGAAGTCCTCGATAAAATCACCTTCAAACTTCGCAACAGTTCGCTTGCTTTCAGGATTGCCTGCAACGCTCCATTTTTGTGTAGTTGGGTCGTAAGACCATAATGGCCAATAGCGAGTCGTCGTCGCGCGTTGCGCTTGATCTGGAACCAAACTATCTAGATACTTATGAGCAGTCATACATGGAACGTAACAAAGCAAGAGTGAAGGACCATTGTGCTCCACTGCCTTTTTGTACGCGCCAATCATGTGGTTCGGATACGACAGATTTACCTGAGCAACATACGCATTGTTTGCATTTGCAACTGAAAGCCCAAGTGGGAACCGTTCTGATTCTTTACCGCCTGGGGCAAATGGAGCATCCATTCCTTTTGGTGTTGCTTTTGACATTTGTCCACCAGTATTCGAATAAACATCTGTTACAAGCACCATCACAGTAACATTAAGGTTCGATTGCAACACATGCACCATCATCTGTAAGCCAATATCAAACGCCCAGCCATCTCCACCAACAATCAATGTTTGTTTATCTAGGTGACTTGAGATGGTTGAGCGTAGTAATTCTAGATGTGTTTTGATTTGAGTACTTATGGAATCAGTTTTGAGTAATGCAGATTCAATTAAATCATGTGCGTCCTTAACCCTTTGGACTTGATTGAACCTTCCCTCAAGGGTTGTGCCTTGCCCCTTCTGTGTTTCCACGAGAGCGAAAAGAGCATCACGTAAATTTGCAAATTCTTCAATGGATGCCAGATTCTCATCGCTGGTAATTGCATCAATCACAAATTGCCTTGACACTTCTGATTGATCTGATTCGTTTGCAACACCAAGAGCAATTCCGCCACCAACGGCGGCGTTGTTTTCAAAGAGTGGATTCACCCATGATGGTCCAAAACCAGTAGCATCAGTACTGTATGGAGTCTCGTATGCTTGGGATCCCCAAATGGAAGAACAGCCTGTCGCATTTGTGATTACTGTATATGGATAAAGTTGCAAGAATTTAGAAACGTATAGTGGTTCGTAACATCCAGAACAAGCGCCAGAAGCGCCAACATAATTTGGAAGGTCTTCCATCTCAGGGTTGGTGTGACGTTTTTTCGTAAAATCTACTTGTTTGTTTATGTCACCGCCTAGTTCACTACCAGATTCTAGAACATCTCTATTGTGTTCAAGTTCTTTATAATATTCTGGTGTCCGTGGCTCCATCACAATCGCTTCTTTGCGACACACTTCTGTGCAAACACTGCAACCAGTACATAAGTTTGGATCTACCGCTATGCCATATGCGTTAAGTGAACGAATTTTTTTCGATGATGGGAATTCATGATGCGATGCGTCAACTGCGTAACCGCCAATGTTTCTATAGACCTGTGATAGCGGTAAGTTTTCCAATTCCTGTTGTTGTTCTGGTGTTAATCGTACTTGTTGGAGCGCGTCGCCTGTAGGGCAATAAAACACACAATCTCCACACTCTGTGCAATTAGTTGGAATAAAAGTTGGCATTTGCGTTGCAAAACTTCGCGACAAACCCTTCCAAGTATCAGTTGGACGTGCACCTCCGCGTGCGCACTCGTAGTAATCACCAACAGTTACTTCATTTCCACGACCAGAAAGACCAAGCGTTTGAATTCGATTCTTAAATCCTTCAGCGTCAGGTGATAAGACGCTAGTGTCTGAAGAAATTATTTCGTTTTCTTTTCTAATTGTTTGTGTTGTTGGATTCGTCTCAATTGATTTTGGAACATCTGCTCGAGCAAGTGATTCCAGAGCGTGATGAAATGCTTCAATATTTTTATTGACGATTTCTTCGCCCTTTTTAGAAAACGCATACCGAATTCCGCGTTCCATCGCTTCGCTTGCTGCTTCAGAAGTAATTAACCCAAACTTCTCAAACAAAACGCGTTGCATAATCATGCTGATTTTATTTCCTAGGCCTTGATTATGAGCAATACTAAATGCATCAACCACCCATAATTCGACACTATTATCGATTATCGTTTGCTGCATTTCGTATGGAAGCGAATTAAAAATTGTTGTTGGCGATTGTGGCGTGTTAATAACACAAATGCCACCTTCACAAATACCATCGAGAATACCCGCACGTTTTTCTAAGAGGGCCGGATGATGTACCGCAACATAGTTGGGCGTATACACATCAAAACACTCGTCAAGTTTTTCTTTGGAAACTCTAAAGTGCGAAACAGTGACACCGCCAGCTTTTTTGCTGTCATACTCTGCATGGGATTCTACAAATAAGTATTCACCATTCTCGGTATTGTTTTCCTGTTGAGAATAAATATCCGCCGCGCTCTTTACCATGCTGACGGTACCATCTGAGCCGTACGCAACAATTCGACCTTGTTGCAAATCAACTCCCTCAAAAATATTTGGGATTGGTTGTGCTGGCAGTGAAGTACCCATCACATCATCGATAACTCCAACTGTAAAGTTTGTCCAGGGTTCGCCAGAATCTGCGATTGAATCTAGATGTGCAAAGACTTCCATGACAGAACCTGGATGAAAATCCTTTCCACCAACACCATAGATGCCTCCAGTAACCACTGGCAATTTTGGTAGTTTCATACCTTCAAATCCATGCACTGCTTTCATCACAGCGCTTCGAACATCTGCACATAAAGGTTCATCTTGGGCTGTGTGTGTCATTGACCTATCAAGAACTGCAATACGCTGAACAGTTGATGGAAGTGTTTCGATAAATTCTTTAGTTAGAAATGGCCTATACGCATGTACACCAAGCACGCCAATTTTTTTGTCCGGATTTTTAGTCAACATCTGGCGAACAGTAGATCGAAGGGTGCTAATCGAACTTCCTGCAGCAACAATAATATCCGTTGCTTCTGGATGTCCAACGTATTGATACGGTCCGTAAAATCTCCCAGTTAGCGAATAAAATTCTTGCATCAACTGGGGTAAAATTCTTGCTGCAGCAAGCGTGTGTGGTCTTTGAGCTAAACCCGCTTGCATATATCCATCTGGGTTTTCGTTTGCTCCCCAGACGGAAGGATGAGCGGGATCAAGCGAACGCGCCTTATGCGCCGCCATTTTTTCATGGGGCATGAAATCCCAGAAAAATTCTTCTGGCAATTCTTGCACTTGTGTTTGCCTATGTGTCGTCAAAAAACCGTCATACACAACTGCAATTGGCAAACTTACTTCCCACTTTAATCGTTCAGCAATTGCTCCGATATCTTGTAGCTCTTGAGCGTTACTAGCAAATAAAATAATAATTCCTGTATCACGAACTGCGTACACATCGCTGTGACCAGCGAAAATTGTAAGGGAATGTCTGGATAAATCTCTTGCTCCTATGTAAAAAGAGACCGGAAGAAGTTGCCCAGCGGTGTTGTACATTTCAGGAATCATTAACAAGATGCCCTGTGATGATGAGCAAGTAGCCGACCCAACACCTTTAGCTGCCATTCCTTGCACGAAAGATGCTGCGGCGGCTTCATCGCACGCCATAAAACATTGTGGCACAACACCATAGATATTTTTCTTCCCCATCGCGTTCATCTTCGCGCTTTCTTCTCCAAAGGGAGAAGAGGGAGTAATGGTATAAATTGAAATCCCACCGTTAACAAGATAAGCAACCCTAGAAATGACAGCATTTCCGTCTGTCATCACCCTTTTTCCTGTGTATTTGAAAGTTGTCGATGGATCTGTTCCGAGGGTTGGCTCAACTACTTGTTGGGTCATGTACTAACTCCATTTCTTCAAAAACCACCTCTGCTAGGGTCTAAACATCGTAGATAGTACCACTTCTAGCCCGTATGATGGTGTTATGCCAACGTTAGAAACCTCAGTAAATGGTCTGAAATTTAAGAACCCATTTGTAATCGGAAGCGGGCCTCCCGGAACGAACGCGAACGTGATTCGAAAAGCATTCGATGAGGGCTGGGGAGGAGTTGTTGCTAAAACAATTAGCATGGATGCTTCAAAAGTTACGAATGTCGCACCGCGATACGCCCGCATGCGAGCACTTGGCTCAAAGGAAGTTTTTGGTTGGGAAAATATTGAACTTATTAGCGATCGGCCTTTTGAAACGTGGCTTGAAGAATTTGACTCAGTAAAGCAATCACACCCTGAAGGAATACTGATTGCTTCTGTAATGGAAGAGTACAAAAAAGAACGATGGGTTGAAATGATCGAGCGTTGCCAAGAAGTTGGCGTCGATGCGTTCGAACTTAATTATTCTTGCCCACATGGTTTACCTGAACGGAAGATGGGGGCAGCGATGGGTGAAAACCCAGACATAGTCGCTGAAGTTACAAGTTGGGTCATGGAAGTTTCAAAGATTCCAGTTTGGGCGAAAATGACCCCGAACATTACGCACATTGCAGACCCTGGAGAGCGAGCACTCGAAGCTGGCGCAGATGGACTTGCAGCAATCAACACTATCCTAAGTGTGATGGGTGTTGACCTTGAAACTCTTCGTCCACAACCAACAGTTGAGGGTTACAGCGTTCCGGGTGGATATTCTTGTAAAGCTGTTCGACCAATCGCGCTTCGCATGGTCATGGAACTAGCACGAATGATGGAAGATGGTTTTAAAGATAGAACCATCTCAGGAATCGGCGGCATCGAAACAGGCGAAGATGCAGCTCAGTTTATTTTACTTGGCTCGCATACTGTACAAGTTTGCACTGGAGTCATGATTCACGGATACGGAATGGTAAAAGAGATGGCTGAAAGTTTGCTTGTGTTCATGGAGAAGCACAACTTTGAAACCATTGACGATTTCCGAGGTGCATCTTTACCCTACTTTAGTACTCACGCAGATTTAGTGCAGCGCCAAGCTAAAGCCAAAGCAGAAGCAAAAGCGCGGCGTGAGGGCATGGTACAAAAAGATGCGCAGTGGTCTGGGGATGATTTCGTTGAACAATCCGACAAACTTGTTTCAAACGATTAACTATCTGGAGATGTAGGTTCCACCGCCAATTTCGGAGACGCATTTGCCTTGCCCAGCTACGACTTTGCCGCGAAGTAGAACAACGTCACTTCTCCCCTTACGCTCCATTCCTTCAAAGCCGGAGTAATCAATTTTTGATAGTCCGTCTTCGTGTTTAAATGTACCCACATAATCTGGGTCGTACACAACAATATCCGCATCACTTCCAACTGCAATCGCACCCTTTCTGGGATACATGTTGAATTGTTTTGCAACGTTTGTGCTACAGACATCAACCATTGTCTGCAAATCGATTTTTCCTTCGCAAACTCCGTAAGTGTGCACTAAATCGACTCTCTCTTGAATCGATGGAATGCCATTTGGTATGAGTATGAAGTTATCTTTCCCCATATCTTTTTGACCGTTAAAATTAAATGGTGCGTGATCTGTTCCAACTGTTGAGACATTTCCATTTGCCAATCCGATCCAGAGCGCATCATGTTCTTCTTTATCACGAAGCGGAGGTGACATTACGTATTTAGCACCTTCAAAGTTAGGAAGTTCAGCATATGTTTTATCTAAAACAAGATGCGGTGCAACTGCTTCAACTGTTACATCCACTCCACGTTCTTTCGCTTCCATTGCTCTTGAAACCGCTTCACCACAAGAAGTGTGGACAACGTAAACGCTAGCCCCTGTACGTTGAGCAAATTCGCAAAGATGCGCAACTCCACCTGCCTCGACATTCCTAGGGCGAGATGGTTCATGCCATTCTGGGCCTGTTTTTCTCTCTGCGACCAACTGTTTTTGTTTTGCATCAATAAGTTCAGCGTTTTCACAGTGAGCAGTTAAAACCACACCAAGTTCTTTACATACACCCATAAGTTCTTGCAAATTTTCATCCGATATATCAAGCGCACCTTTGTACGCCAAGAAAATTTTGAACGACTGCACGCCTTCGTTTGCAACGAGCTCTCGAAGTTGTTGTTTAGCAATTTCATCGAATCGAACTACGGCAAGGTGAAATGTGTAATCGCAACAACACCCTTCTTCTGCAAGCCCTTTCCACTCTGCAAAGGCATTTGCTGGCTCGTCGTCAGGCCCCGGACAAATCATTTCGATAATCGTTGTAGTCCCGCCAACAAGTGCGGCTTTTGTTGCAGACTCGTGGTCATCAATTGCATTAGTTCCCATAAACGGAAGATGAATATGAACGTGCGGATCGATGAACCCAGGAAACACAAGTTTGCCAGTAGCATCAATTACTCGCTCACCTTCAAGACCACCACCCTCTTTGATTTCAGTAATTGTCTCTCCCGAAATCCCTATGTCTCCTACAAAAATACTTTCGGGAGAATAAATCGTTCCGCCAGCAATGACTGTATCAAACATTACTTTGTTTCCTTTGCAAAAACTTCATCAAGAACTTCAAGCATGAAGTCAATATCTTCTTCAGTTAGACACATTGGAGGCGTAATTCGAAGAACGTTTCCATAGAACCCACCCTTGCCGACAAGGAGCCCCATGTCTTTACATGTTTCGAGAATATCATTGGTAAGTTTGGTCGCGGGAGTTTTATCTTTGTCTTCGATAAGTTCAATCCCTACCATCAAACCCTTTCCACGAACGTCACCGATACATTCAAATTTTGCTTGCAAATCATCCAATCCGCCAATCAACTTGTTGCCAAGTCGTTTTGCGTTTCCTTGCATGTCATCTTCAAGAATAACTTCTAACGACGCAAGTCCCTGAGCACAAGAAACAGGATTACCTCCAAAGGTATTAAAGTGAATCGCTTCGGTCATGCTTTGTGCAATTTCTTTTGTGGTCACAACAGCGCCCAGTGGACAACCATTTCCAATTCCCTTTGCCATGACGACCATATCAGGGATGACATTGTTATTTTCAAAACCCCAAAAGTTTTCACCAGTACGACCAAAACCAGTTTGTACTTCATCGGCAATACAAATCCCACCAGCCCCCCGAACATATTTGTACGCATCTTGTAAATAATTCGGCGGCATTTCGATAATACCACCAACGCCTTGAATCGGTTCAGCGATAAATCCAGCAATACCTCCAGAACTACCCCTTTGAATTAAGTCCTGCACATCTTGTGCGTATTTTTCTCCACTTTCGGGGTCATCGTATCCAAAATGTCCACGATATCTGTTTGGTGTTGCTGCGTGCAAAATTCCAAATCCATGTGGCACGGAATATTTCCAGTTGGAATGCGCTGTCAATCCCATCGCTCCCTGCGAACCACCGTGATATGCATTACGAAGTGCAATAACATCGTAATTTTTGGTATATGCACGAGCCATCAAAATGGCAAGGTCATTCGCTTCCGAACCGCTATTTGTAAAGTACACAACATCTAGTCCATCAGGCAATGTACTTGTTAATTTTTCAGCAAATGTTGCGATGTTCGGGTGCAAGTAAATGGTTGTAGTATGTTGCAGGCGAGAATTTTGTTCGTTCACTGCTTTCATCACTCTTGGGTGACAGTGACCTGCGCTTATTGTGACAATTCCAGCAATACTGTCGAGATACCGTTTGCCTGTTTCATCAAACAAGTACTGCATGTGCCCATCCACAATCATGATTGGGTCTTTGTAGTACGTCATTAGTGCTGGCGTAAGATATTCACCTCGAAGTTTTTGTACTTCTTCCTTTGAAGGACCTTCATATTTTGATGGTACAAAGTCACAATGTGGAAGATTAGCCATGTTGTTTATCTCCAAGATTTACCAACCAGTACAAAATGAATGCTATCACGATACCCACAAACCAAGCGTAACTATAAATATCGTTAAATATCGCTGGAAAAAGTTTAGTATGGAATGCTGCGTTAATAAAACCGGGTAAGTTTGGAAGGACCGCAATTATAAGTATAAATACCGTACTCCATCTAAGTCCAGAATATTGTCCGTTTGCATCGTACAGAGAATCGCTGATTAACTTTGTTCTGCGTATTACGAAATAATCGCAAATCATAATCCCAGCAATTGGACCAAGCAGAGCGCTGTACCCAATTAGCCAAGTAAAAATGTAATCACCTAAATCGTTGTACAAACGCCAAGGCATGATGACGATTCCGATGATACACGTAATAACCCCACCTGTCCTAAACGAAATTTTACTTGGGCTAACATTTGAAAAACCGTTTGCGGGGCTTACAACGTTTGCTGCGATGTTTGTAGAAAGTGTTGCGATAGTCAATGCAATCAAGGAAATAACCACAGCAGTTGTTGAGCCAAGTTTACCGACGAGTAAAATCGGATCCCAAATTGCGCTTCCAAAAATAACGATGGTTGCTGAAGTAACCGCAATTCCTATAAAAGAAAACAAAGTCATTGTCGTTGGCAAACCAATTAACTGGCCTAGGGCTTGATCTTTTTGTGTCTTGCAGTACCTCGTAAAATCAGGAATGTTTAAACTCAAAGTTGCCCAAAATCCAACCATCGCAGTTAGTTGTGGGAAAAACATGGGCCAGAACGGTGCTGGGTTTTCTGGAGCAGGTGGAAACATTTTAGTAACACCACCAACTTTCACAGCAGCCCATATTAATAGTGCTAGACCCATCGCAATGAGAAATGGTGCAGCCCACGACTCAAGCCACTTAATGCAATCGATACCACGAAGAACTATGATGAAATTCAAAAACCAAAACGCGATGAAGCACAAAAACTGTAATCCTGTTATCCCAAGGAAAGGTAATACGTTTGTGTCCCCTGCAACATCAAGCCAACCAAGAGCACCAAGTACTTGATAGATCGCAAACCCGCCAATCCATGTTTGAATTCCAAACCAACCACAAGCGACTAATGAACGAGCGATTGCTGGGATGTGCGCTCCCTTTGTCCCGAAACTCGCACGTGCTAGAACGGGAAAGGGTATCCCAAACTTTGTGCCAGCATGCCCCATCAAAATCATTGGAGCTAAAACAATTAAGTTACCAAGAAGGACAGTTCCCACCGACTGCCACCACGTCATTCCCGCTTGAATCATGGACGCGGCAAGCATATATGTTGGAATACAAACTGACATGCCAATCCAAAGCGCGGCTAAGTGCCACTTTGACCAAGTCCTATTTTCTTCAGGAACTGGCGCGATGTCAGGATTAATGAGGTGGTTGGTCATTAGGGTTTAGTAAT
>JACKQG010006307.1_pt1 | contig 12603 bp, 11 predicted proteins | sample 8237621 | NCBI WGS metagenome assembly JACKQG01 (sample SAMN15677084, study PRJNA649215) | marine metagenome | biome: marine; feature: Black Sea; material: saline water; isolation source: suspended particulate matter (SPM) from the Black Sea western gyre | collected 2013-06-09/2013-06-10 | depth...
GGCCGCTTTGCGGCTATCGAAGACAAAATAGAAATCGTTGCCGGAGATTTGCTCGACTTGTCTTCGCTAATGCGCGTGGTCAACGATTGCCAGCCCGACGAGGTTTACAATTTGGCGGCTCAAAGTTTTGTGCATTCTTCATTCACCGAGCCGATTCACACTGGCGAGGTTACTGGTTTGGGCGTTACGCGCATGCTCGAGGCGTTGCGCATTTGCGCACCTAAGGCGCGCTTTTATCAAGCGTCGTCGTCCGAGATGTTTGGCGATGTTTTTGAAACCCCGCAAACCGAGGCGACACCCTTTCATCCGCGCTCGCCTTATGGCGTGGCGAAAGTTTATGGCCATTGGGCGACAGTGAACTATCGCGAAAGCTACGACATGTATGCTTGCTCAGGTATTTTGTTTAACCACGAATCACCGCGCCGTGGCCTAGAATTCGTAACGCGAAAAATTACCGACCATGTGGCGGCGATTGCCTGTGGCGAGAAAGATGGCATTGCTTCGGGCAACCTCGACGCGCGTCGCGATTGGGGTTTTGCTGGCGATTACATTAAGGCGATGCATTTGATGTTGCAGCAAGACACGCCTGACGATTATGTTATTTCAACTAACGAAACGCATACCGTGCGCGAGTTTTGCGAGATAGCTTTCGGACGTGTTGGTTTAGATTACAACGACTTCGTTTCTATCGACCCGCGTTTTTATCGCCCAGCTGAAGTTGAATTGCTGTTAGGCGATTGCGCAAAGGCTAAAGAAAACCTCGGATGGGAGCCAGAGGTTTCGTTCACTGGCTTGGTAGAGATGATGGTCGATAGCGATCTTCAACGTCGCTTAGATGCCGGTGCTGAAATCAAGCGCGGCAGTCTTCCTTTGTCGATGGCTTAAATAAAAGTGGCTACAATTTACGTTACTGGTGCCGACGGATTTGTCGGAGGTTGGCTGCGTAAAGCAATTGAAAAGCGCGGCGATTCTTGGGTGGCCTTTGTTAGCCCGGGGCGCGAAAGTTTATTGCCCGATGATTGCGATTTTGTGTGTTTAGATTTAGCTGATAATCAGACTGCCGATTTAAGTTCTTTGCCGGCACCCGATGGTTTAATTCATTTGGCGGCGATTTCTTCACCACCCGTTTGTGAAGCGAACCCAGAATTAGCGCAAGCGGTTAATGTTGAGGGGCCACGCAAGTTGTATCAGGCTATTTTTGACAAGTGGCCCGAATGCCCGATTGTGCATGTTTCATCGGGGCATGTTTATAAGCCGTCAATGCATGACTTAAGTGAAGACGAAGAGTTAGTGCCGGTAAATGTTTATGGCCGCACAAAATTAGACGGCGAAGCTATGGCGCGCGAGTTTCAGTCTAAAGGGCATAAGATAACTGTAGTGCGTCCTTTTAATCACACTGGTGCCGGGCAGCTGCCGATGTTTGCTTTGCCAAGTTTCGCGATGCGTTTAGCAAAGCTTGAAGCGGATGGTGGTGGCGAGTTGGCTGTTGGATGGCTTGGTGGCGTGCGTGATTTTTTGCACGTCGCTGATGTAGTAGATACTTACTTGGCGGTGCTAGCGCATGCCGGCGAAGTTGACTTGGTAAATGTTTGTTCGGGTAAAGGGCAAGTTATTGGCGAGTTGCTCGATGGTTTGTTAGAGCATTTTGATGATAGCGTTAAGGTCGTTAGCGACGAATCGCGGATGCGTGGTGATGCTGACGCCAATCGTTTAGTTGGCGATACTTCACGTCTAGAAAAACTTGTTGGTGTTGCACCGCAAATAGATGTAAACTTTTTGCTAAACGAATTGGCTAGTGACGCGCGTGCTCGTGTGGCCGCTGGCGAAAGTTTGTCTGACGCATAAACAATGAAAGTAGCCATCGCACACGACTTCATTCGCCATGGCGGCGCCGAGAAGGTGTTAGAAGATTTTCATTTGCTGTGGCCCGACGCTTCTGTTTACACCTTACATGATGAACAAAATGAGCGCTATGCTGACTGGGATATACAGTCGTCAGGTTTGCAAAACATAGTTCCGGCTTCGAAGTACCGTTGGCCTTTTCCTTTGTACCCAACTTTGATAGACCGAATGCCTAAGCGCATTAATTGGGACGTAGATTTATTGGTGTCGTCTTCGGTGTCGTATGCAAAAAATGTAGTGGCGCCAAAAGGAGTACCGCATTTGTGCTACATTCACAGGCCTGCGATGTTTGCTTACGACAGACGCGAAATGTTTTTGTCAGGGTACCCTAAGTTATTGCACCCCTTGCTTAACATTTTTTGTAACCGCTTTCAGAAATGGGACCAAAAGCATGCGGCGAACCCGGATATGTTTGTTGCGAATTCTAAGTACATCGCTAATTATGTTAAACAGTTTTACGGTGTTGAGGCTAAGGTCATTTACCCCGGAGTAAACATCCAGCCATTTCTTAAGGCAGGACTTGAGACTGTGCCCGGTGACTATTATTTTTGCGCGGTACGGCTAGAAGGCTATAAGCGCGTAGATTTAATCATTGAGGCATGCAATAAGTTAAACATCAACTTAAAGATTGCAGGCAACGGCCCTATGCGTGACGCTCTTGAAAAATTAGCGGGCCCAACTATCGAGTTTTTAGGTTTCGTAGATGACGAAGACATGGCCGGCCTTTATGCGAACAGTAAGGGGTTCTTGTTTCCATCCGAAGAAGATTTTGGCATTGCGCCAGTAGAAGCGTTAGCGGCAGGGCGTCCGGTGGTGGCCTTGAAAAAAGGCGGCACTCAAGAAACGGTTCAGCACGGTGTGACAGGAGTGCATTTCAATGAGCAGTCTTTGGGCGAAATAATGAGCGCATTGCAGCTAGCGGAAGAAACTTCGTGGAACGCTGAGGATATTCGCCAATCCTCGCATCAATATTCAAACGAGGTCTTCCGACAGAAGATGCTCGAGATCGCCGAAGAAGTCGTTGCTTCTAAGGAGTGATTGCGCGAACGGAATATTGCCGGCGGGCCCCATCGCTTTGGCAGCTTGTTTAAGTTTGCCAAGCACTTGAGTTTCAGTTGCTCCGCGCTTGGCCATGAGCTTGGCGTAGTTAGACAACCAATCACTAAATTGACGCGGAGTGCGGCGCGCGGTGTTGTTTATATATTCATCGAATATCCACGGATTATTTAGTGCGCCGCGACCAATCATTACGCCGGCGCATCCTGTTTGGTCGAGCATTTGTTGAATAGTTTTATTATCGACAGCATCGCCATTACCGTGGACCGGAATGTTTACCGCATTCACCGCGCGCGTGATGCGCGACCAATTTGCGGGGTCGGTGTAACGATCGGTTTTTAGACGCCCATGAATGATAATTAAATCAGCGCCGGCGTCTTCGATTTGCTTGCACATGTCTTCGATATTAGAATCGTGGTCGATGCCTGAACGGATTTTTGCGCTTACCGGAATATTGACCGCGGCTTTACTTTCGCGCACGATGTCGGCAATTAGATTGGGCTTGGCGAGTAAGGCTGAACCAGCACCGTGTTTGAATACGCGAGGGGCAGGGCATCCGAAATTGTAATCTATGAAGTCGGCTCCAGCTTCGGCGGCGCGGCGTGCACTTTCGACTAAGATTTCGACATCGTTACCCATTAACTGAATACCGGTTTTAGTGTGCGCGGGTTTGTCGCCTAAGATGTCTTGGAGTTGTAGCAGGGGGGTGGGTAGTTGCGACACTCGTACAAACTCGGTGGTGGTCATCGCCACGCTACCCGGCGCATTGCATTCGACAATTAAATGACGAAAGCTGCGATCGGTTATGCCTTCCATGGGCGCGAGTGAGATGATGGGTTTAGACATGCTTGTGGCTTATTTTATCGGCGCGGTTACAATCTCTGCCTGATAACGTTGACTATGACTAATAAATTCTCCGAACTCGGCCTGTCTAACGAGTTACTGCGTGCAGTAAAAGACCAGGGCTACTCTAAAGCTACTCCGATTCAATCACGTGCCATCCCGTTGGTGCTTGACGGTGTCGATGTTTTGGCTGGTGCACAAACTGGTACTGGTAAAACGGCTGGCTTTACATTGCCGTTATTGCAGAACTTACAAAAGAAAGGTGGCGCTGGCGGCAAGCGTCATGTGCGCGCATTAGTGTTGGTGCCCACTCGCGAATTGGCGGCGCAAGTCGAAGAGAGCATTAAAGATTACGGTCGCTACTTAGATTTTAGGTCGATGGTTATTTTTGGTGGAGTTAATATTAATCCGCAGTTTAAGAAGTTGCGCGCCGGCGTCGATATTGTGGTGGCTACTCCTGGGCGTTTGCTTGATCACATGCAACAAGGCACGATTAAACTCGATCGCGTCGAAACATTGATTTTAGATGAAGCCGATAGAATGCTCGATATGGGCTTTATTCGCGATATTAGGCGCATTGTAAATGCAGTACCAACCAGCCGTCAGACATTATTGTTTTCGGCTACCTTCTCGCACGAAATCCGCGAGTTGGCCAAAGACTTCATGGTTTACCCCGAAGAAATTCAGGTGGCGAAACGTAACGAAACTGCGGCACGAGTTACGCAGGTGGTGCATCCAGTTGATAAGTCGCGTAAGCGCGAATTGTTGGCGCACTTAATTAAAGAAGATAACTGGTATCAAGCGTTGGTGTTTACGCGCACTAAGCATGGCGCTAATCGTTTGGCGTTGCAATTGACGAAAGGCGGCATTCCGTCATCGGCTATTCATGGTAATAAGTCGCAGGCCGCTCGCACGCGTGCGCTTAAAGAATTCAAAGAAGGCAAGATGCAAGTGTTGGTGGCTACCGATATTGCGGCGCGTGGTTTAGACATCGAACAATTGCCGCACGTGGTTAATTACGAATTGCCAAACGTGCCCGAAGATTATGTACATCGCATCGGACGCACTGGACGCGCCGGCGAATCGGGGCATGCGGTTTCTTTGGTATGCGTCGACGAGACTAAGTTATTGCACGACATTGAAAAATTACTTGGGCATCCGCTTAAGCGCGACATTGTGCATGGCTTTAAGCCAGACGAAAGTATCCGCGCTAAGCCTAGTGTGCAGCAAAAGAAACGTGCGCGGCGCAATAGCAAGTCGGGTTCAGGCGGAAACGGCACTGCGCCGAAGCGTCGCCGTCTAAAGAATTCGGGTCGTACTCGCTGATATGATGGTGGTATGACAGCCACTAATCTAACGGGCAAAGTAATTTTAATAACCGGGGCGTCGCGCGGCATTGGCGCGGGGCTAGCGCAAGATTTTCATTCGCAGGGTGCAAAATTAGCATTGTGCGCGCGCGGGGATATCCCCCTGCATGGCAGTAGCGATGTAATGACCGCGCAGTTTGACATTAGTGACAAGCAAGCGATGTTTGATTTTGTTGGTGCTGTTGTTACGCAATTCGGTGATATTGATTTGTTTGTGAATAACGCAGGAATGCTCGAGCCGGTTGTCGCCTTGCGTGATTTAACCGATGAAGATTTGCAGCGTCATTTTGCGGTAAATGTTTTTGGCGTGCTTTACGGTAGCCAGGCGTATGCGGCGCATGTGCGCGAACGTGATAGCGCAAACGAAGCAGTTTTAATTAACATAAGCTCGGGCGCGGCATGGGGCGGATATGCCGGATGGGGTGCTTATTGTATGGGTAAAGCTGCGGTCGATCGTTTAAGTGAAACTTTGGCACTCGAAGAAAGTGCAAATGGTTTGCGAGTGCACGCGGTTGCTCCAGGAATTGTCGATACCGACATGCAAGAACTGATTCGCGCGTCTGACGAAAGTGTGTTCCCAACAGTTGAAACATTTAAGGGGTTCAAGCAAGACGATGCGTTTAATACATTAGGATTTGTGGCTGAGCACATCCGGGATTTGGCTTTTGATGATGATTACGCGCATGACGAAGTGGTGGTGCGGGTGCCATCCGAAAAGGGGTGATCTTTGGGGAACAACTTCACGAATTTGCCCATTATATAAATCATGAAGAAAATCTCAATCTTATTCGTTGCTGCAGCCGCTCTCGCCGCAGTAGCTGTAAACCCTGACACATCGGGCCCTTACACCGATTCGCACGGTAATGTTTACACCACATTGCCGCAAGTTTCTGACTTTGCTACCGTTGCTGATTTTGACGCAGCGATTGGCCACGAAATATTTACCACGCGCGATGGTCGTAAATTTCAGATCGACCGCGAGCTGACGCCGTCCGAATTGGCTACGGCTTTGGCTAACCAAGTGGTAAATCGCGCCTTGCAGCCGAACCCTGGTTCATTCAATGGAATCGCGTCGGTGGTTACAGTTAATCACCCGGTTGACGAAGAGTACCGCGGATCATTTTTGAATATCCCAAGCCTTAAAACGCACGTGCTTGCAGAAATGGCCACCGCCGACCAGGCGCTTTATGCAAACTGGGGCATCGACTTTGTTTCGCAATCGGGGCAAGCCTGGGATTCAAACGATTCGGCTGACATGGGTTCACTGCTCGACGAAGCGTATCGCGAGCACGGCTTGCGCGGAAAAGACATTATGGTGGCTTTGACGGCAGACCAGACCGGCGGTGGCGCAATCGGCATCGCCTACATTGGCCTACCGCGCCAGTTGACATACAAGTATTACAGCCTCGAAGGTGAAATCATTCAGCACGAATCAGGACACAACTACACGCTGCAACACTGCTCCGACAGCACTTGCATCATGTATCCTTACTTGAATGGCAACAACCTCGGACGCTTTCATGACTACTACGACTCAACAGCTGGCCAAAACCACTACACAGTCTTTGGTAATCAAAAGAATCGCTACTAAAAGTTTGGCGTTGCTGCTTCTCGCATCGTGCGCGAAGCAGCAACCGACCGCGCAATTTCTCTGGGACACTCCGCCTCTACCACAAGGCGCAGTTTTTTTTGTGGACGACATCCGCGTTGATGAAGATATCTTAACTAATTATTTAACGCGACCGTGGTCTGAGTTGTGCGCGCGTCAGGGCATGAATGTCGATGCCGCAATTTTAGAAAACGAATTTTTTAGTGATTCGGTGGCATTAATGAAACCACTAGTGCGCGCTGAGTTGTTATTGCGTGAGGCGCAGTTGCAATTTGCTGAACCTGATGAACACGAATTTGAACACTATCAGGAAGAAATGGAAACCAATGTTGGGTCGGCGCTTGAGGCTTTGACTAAACGTTATGGCGCAGATGGTTGGCGCGCGCATGTGGTTCGACAATTTCAGATGCGTAAATTGCATGAACTGTTTCGCGAATACGCGGTGGTGGTTAGCGATGAAGAAGTGCATGATTATTACACCAACCACGTGATGGCTGATTTGCCGCCTGCCGCCGAGCGCGAGCAACAAAATTTGAGTTATGAGTATCTCGAACCGATGTTGCGGCAGAAACTTGAGAAGGATGCGGTTACTGCCGCTGAAGAAAAATGGATCGACGAGCAATTAGCTGAAACATCTGCGCTTTTGAAATTAAGAGATGGTCGCGAAGTGATAATCTATTAAGCATGCGAATCGCACGTCCCGTTTTAATTGCGGCCACAGGTTTAATAACGCTGTTGGCCATTTTTTCGTTTAAGGCAAATGCTGGCGAGGGCCAGTGGTTACCCGAGCAGATTGCGTCCTTAGATTTTGAATTGCTTGAAGCGCAGGGGCTAGAGTTAAGCCCCGACGACATCTGGAACGGCGAAGAAGGATTGCTGTCGGCGGCGGTGCATATTAACGGCTGTTCGGCATCGTTCGTTTCGGCGCAGGGGTTGATCGTAACCAACCACCATTGCGGATTTGCGGCGATTAATGCGGCGTCCACAGTTGAGGTAAATCATCTTGAAGATGGATTCGTGGCCGAAAGTTTGGGCGACGAAATTCCGGCACCAGGATATAAGGTTTCGTTCGTTACTCGCTACGAAGATGTTACTGCGCAAATTGAACAAGCAGCGAGTGATGCGGGTAACGATGCCGCAGCTCAATATCGCGCGGTGCAAGCGATGCGCAATCAACTCGAAGACGAGGCGAGGGGCGATGTGACTTCAGCGATAGTGGTTCCGTATTTCGAGGGGCGTTATTGGCGACGAATTTGGCAGACAGAGTTTAATGATGTGCGTTTGGTTTATGCGCCACCGCGCGCGGTGGGCGAGTTTGGCGGCGAGACCGATAACTGGATGTGGCCGCGTCATACCGGCGACTTTTCATTTTTTAGAGCTTATGCGAGTAAAGACGGTAAGCCTGCTGATTACTCTAAAGACAACGTTCCTTACGAGCCGAAGCATTTTTTGCAAGTGTCGCCTGATGGCGTGAGTGCCGGAGATTTTGTAATGATCATGGGCTACCCAGGGCGTACCAATCGATATTTGTCGTCGGTGGCGGTGGCTGCTAAAGAGTCTTATTACTATCCAATGCGGCGAATTTTGTTTGGCACAATAATTGATGCTTATAAAGAGTATGCAAAGTTGTCGCCAGAAAACCACTTGGCGGTGCAATCGACAATTAAGTCGTATTCGAATGGTTACAAAAATGCGGCCGGCATGGTTGATGGGTTGTCGCGCAATAAAACGGTGCAGTTGAAATACGAAGAAGAAGTCGCGTTTCGTGAATGGGTGAGTGAAGATGAAACTCGCAACGGCAAGTACGGCAATGTATTGAATGGGTTGCTTAGTTTAGATTTACAAGAAATTGATCGCCAAGAATATGATTTTGTTTTGGATAGATTGCGTTATTTGTTGCGCAGTTTTCCTTCGGGTAAGCAGATGGTCGACGTAGCTACTTTTGATTTGTTAATGCAGTGGGCGTCATCTTTGCCGGCTGACCAACGGGTATCAGGGTTTGACAAATGGCATTCACAAGACGGTAGCGGAATAGATAACTTCGAACAGCTCGGCGATTACTTAATAAATGAAATTGCCGAGCAACGCGAGTTCCGCGCGATGATTGCGGGTAAACGCTTAAAGATAGGCGCGCTCTGGATTGAAGCTCAAGAGCAATGGCGCGGCAAACGGTTTTATTCTGATGCCAATTCGACATTGCGCGTATCAATGGCGACAATAAAAGAATACTCGCCGCAAGACGGAGTAACGCATACTCCACACACCACAGTTGCCGGAATGATGGCCAAGCATAAAGGCGACGAAGAATTTACGGTGCCGGCGGCCATCCGCAATGCTGTGCTTGAAGATGATAGCTTGCTGAATACGAACATTTGTTTTTTAGCTGACGGCGATACTACGGGTGGCAACTCAGGTTCGCCAGTGGTCGATGGCAAAGGGCGGTTGGTCGGTCTTAACTTTGACCGCGTTTACGAAAACGTCAGCGGCGACTTTGGATGGAACGCGCAGCGCAGTCGTAACATTTCGGTTGATATGCAGTATGTGTTATGGTTGATGCGTGATGTGTGGCCGGCGCCGCGTTTGATGCGCGAAATGAATTTAGATTAATTTAATAGTAAGTAAATGTTAGTTTCAGGATTGAGTGTAATTAAAAATGGTATCCGTCTAGGTTATCCATTTTTAGAAAGCATTCGCTCGGCGATTAGCATTTGCGAAGAATTTGTAGTGGTCGTCGATCCGGGCGAAGATGACACACTTGAGATGTTGCGCGAAATGCAACGCAGTGAACCTAAGTTGAAACTAATTGAAACCGAGTGGTCGGCTAAGGTTAATCCGCAAAAGTGTGTGTTGGCGCAGCAAACGAATATTGGTTTGCATCAATGCAAGGGTGATTGGGTTTTGTATTTACAGGCTAACGAGGTGCTGCACGAAGATGATTTAGGAAACTTGCAGTCTCTTATGAAAAACATAAAGACGACGCGCAAGTCGAAGCGATGTTGTTCGAGCGTTTAACTTTCTGGGCCGATTACAACCATTTGCTTAAGGTTTACCCCGATCGCTTTAAGTTCACTCCGCGAATAGTGCGTCCGCATATTGGCACGCAATCAATTCGTGACAATGCCGATTTCTTTTACGACGAAGTGCCGGGGCAATATGTGGTTGAATATAATGACGAACATCCAAAGGTGATGGCTGCGCGAATTGAAAACGCTCCGGTCAACTACGATGCAAGCTCCGAAAACGTCAGGCGCAAGCTCAGTCTCCGCGAACGTCGCAGGTTGCTCGAAACAGCTTTTTATAAATGCTGTGGGTTTCCGCGCTGGAGGAATACGCGGTATAAGCTATTAGGCAAGTACGTAGCCAAAAATCGCGATAACTACTAATAAAGGTGTCACGCATTGGGTTTTTACCCAACTGTAGTGATGTATGAATAGTGCCATCCCTAGCTTAATTGTTGCGTTTCTCGCAATTCCTTCCCTAATACACGCCCAAGACACTGACGGCGATGGCCTTGATGATTCCATTGAGACATCAATAGGCACCGATCCCTTCGATCAAGATACAGACGATGATGGGTTATCTGATGGCGAAGAGGTCAATGGCATTAATGGGATTATTCTAAACCCGCTTAATCCTGATAGTGACGGCGACAGCCTGCAAGATGGTACCGAGATGGGCCGAGATGTTGGGTGGCCGGGCGCGCCGCAGAATGGGATTAGTGGTACAGATATTAACACTTTTATACCAGATGCTGACACAATAACAACAACAGACCCACTAGATGACGACAGCGATGATGATGGATTGCTTGATGGCGACGAAGATGCAAATCAAGATGGCAATTATAGTGGCATAGAATTAGATCCAAATCTGTTTGATAGCGATGACGACGGAATCAGTGACGGCATTGAACGCGGAATCACTTCTCCTGTTGGCACCGGTACTAATTTAAATGTGTTCGTTCCGGATTTAGACCCAACTACAACAACAAATCCACGCAAGCGCGATACCGACCGTGGGGGTCTGGCTGATGGCATCGAAGACTGGAATCGCAATGGCATGGTTGACGCAGGCGAGGTAGATCCAAATAATGCTCTTGATGACAGTAAATTGGCATTCCGCGTTGACCCTATGTACGAAGGCCTCTCGGCGACTTTTCGAGTGTTTATGGGAGCGCCAAATTCATTGTTTTTCGTATGCTTTTCTAGACTTGGGCCCGGTCCTTTCACCACAGGCGGCGGCTTAACTTTAGATTTAACTTATCCCATAGGCCAATTGCCAACGCTTTATTTAGATAATCGTGGCGAGGGCAAACTTGGACCTTACCTAGTGCCCCCGGGAATGACTGCCAACACCAATATCTGGTTCCAAGGCGTGCAGTTTGACTTATTGGGTGCCACCACTATTGAAGTATCCGACATGGTGCCGGTCACCGTTAAAGCAGTAATTCCGCCATCAACCGACATGGTGCAAATTCCAACGGGGCACTATGACATGGGAGACCATTCGGGTACTGGCGAAGCCAGCGCGCGACCGGTACATAGAGTAAATCTCGATTCATTTTTCATTGATAAATTCGAAGTTACAAATGCTAAATATGTCGACTATTTAAATTCAGCCAATGTAGACGTTATTAGCTCTAGTGTTTATCAGGTAGGCGGTGCAGCCAGAGAGATTTGCTTATTGACAAACGGCATTAGTTACAACGGCAATGCCTTCGTTGTGGCTTTAGGTAAAGATAACCATCCTGTTGTTGGCGTTACTTGGTTTGGTGCGGCACTTTACTGTAATTATTTAAGTCAATTTATTGGACGCGCTCCTTGTTACGATGAAACCACCTTCGAATGCGATTTTTCTTCAAAGGGCTACAGGCTGCCGACAGAGGCTGAATGGGAATTTGCTTGTCGTGGCGGGGCTACAAATCCATACTATTTGTACTCATGGGGCGGAAACTCAATTAGTGGAGGAGACGCAAATTTTGATTGGATCATTGGTACCACCACTTCTGTAGGAAGTTACTCACCAAATGATTTTGGGGTACATGATATGTCCGGCAACGTATGGGAGTGGTGTAATGATTGGTATGACAGCAGTTATTATGCTAATTCAGAACTTACCAATCCAACAGGGCCTACTAGTGGTTCGCGTAACGTTCTTCGAGGCGGTAGTTTCACCGACGATAAATTTTATTTACGCAATTCTTTACGAAGGTACTACCGCCCAGCATCACGTGGACATTATCTAGGGTTTCGCGTAGTCGCTGGAATTGTGTGGTAGTTTACTCATGAAGTGCGTCACTCTTGCTTTTTTGTTTGCTGCGATGTTAAACATCGCGGTTAACGGACAAACCCTGCAAGTAGATCCAATATTTGTAGGCGGCAATGTTTCCTTTGATGTGACTGATGGTACCCCCAACGGGTCGTCAATTGTTTGTTACTCAACAATTGGTAGCGGACCATTCATCGCTCCAAACGGCCTGACCTTAGATTTAAGCACCCCAATTGGTCAGTTGAGGTCGATGGCCTTAGACAATTTTGGCAATGGCGCGCTTGGTCCATTTGCCGTGCCAAGCAGCGTGTCAGCAGGATCTTTGCTTTGGTTTCAAGCAGTTGATGTAAATATTTCCGGCAATCCAAATCTACGCACTACAAATATGGTGCCGATAACAGTAAACGCCATGCCTCCGCCACCATTCACCAATATGGTAGCAATTACTGGCGGAACATTTGAAATGGGCGACCATGCAAGTGTAGGTTATTTCGATGAGCGCCCCGTGCATTCAGTTACCCTCGATTCTTTTTACATGGGTAAATATGAAGTGAGCAA
>JACKQG010006308.1_pt1 | contig 12602 bp, 14 predicted proteins | sample 8237621 | NCBI WGS metagenome assembly JACKQG01 (sample SAMN15677084, study PRJNA649215) | marine metagenome | biome: marine; feature: Black Sea; material: saline water; isolation source: suspended particulate matter (SPM) from the Black Sea western gyre | collected 2013-06-09/2013-06-10 | depth...
AAACAAAAACTCAAAAATCAACAAAAATGCGGCAACGGCGCATAGCAAACCCGTTATGCACTATGCAAAGAGGAACTTCTTATTAAAAATCAAATGTTATGAAGAAGGTAATGTTACTTTTGGTTTTGTTTTTTTAAATTGAAGTGATGGTTTATTCGCAACCCTGCCTCCCAGAAGGAATAACATTCACAACTCAAGAACTGATTGATAGCTTTCAAACAAATTATCCCAATTGTACGGAGATTGAAGGAGACGTGTTTATCTACGGATCGGAGAATATTACAAATTTATACGGGTTAAATATATTGACTTCAATAGGAGGAAAATTCTTTGTTGTAGGTAATCAATCGCTCATTGATTTTTCGGGTCTGGAAAATTTGATTGAAATTGGTGGGTTTTTTCATATTGGAGATTATGATGGAGCATTTGGATTTTACAATGAATCTTTGACAAGTTTATCAGGATTAGAGGGATTGACTTCGATTGGTGGTGATTTCTGGATTATGTGGAATGAAGCTCTGACCAATCTTTCGGGACTCAGCGGATTAAGTTCTGTCGGCGAAAACTTAATAGTAAATGCAAACGAATCATTAGTAAGTCTTACAGGTTTGGAAGGGTTGAATTCAATTGGTGGGGACCTGAAGATATCATCCAATTCCTCTTTAAATACTCTTTGGGGATTAGAAAACCTGGATCTCTCCACCATTAATTCCTTATCTATTTATTACAATAATTCATTGTCAACATGTGAAATTCCAAATTTATGCAGTTACCTTGATACGTTAAATGTTCCTTTAGCAATTTATGGAAACAATACTGGATGTAACAATCCTTCTGAAATAGCTGAAACTTGTGGAATAGAATTTTCATGCCTTCCCTTCGGTGATTATTATTTTGTGTCTCAAGCTGACATTGACAGTTTTTCATCAGATTACCCTGATTGCACGCAATTACAAGGGAGCACGTTCATAAGGGGTATTAACATCTCCAACTTATATGGATTAAATATTGTGACACGAATAGGTGACGGTGGTCTTCACATACAAAACAATGAATTGCTGACAGATTTAACAGGCTTGGATAATTTGGAAACAATTTCAGGTAATCTTATAATTGGAGGAGAATACCCTTCTAATTGCAATAATTCTTTATTTACTCTCAGTGGCTTAAGTTTGCTAGATACTGTAGGAGGAGGGCTATACATTGGATATAATATAAATCTGTCAACTTTCTCAGGGCTGGAAGGATTAAAATCAATTGGGGGGTACCTAAATATTGTCCGGAACATTAATCTGACAGATATTTCAGCGTTAAGTCAACTGTCAAATATTGAGGGTGACATGGTTATTGGGGGTTGGGTGCCATATCAAGGTAACTTCATTCTTCAAAGTTTGTCTGGATTGGAAAATATAGCTCCAAATTCCATAGAAAATCTGGTGATTGGACATAATCCTGTATTATCTGAATGTGAAGTAGTGAGCATTTGTGAATATCTTGCTGCACCTATTGGTGATGTGAGCATTTTTTTCAACACTACTGGTTGCAATAGCCCTGAGCAAGTAGAAGACGCTTGTGAATCAGTTGATATTTTCAAAGTGGCTTATAACAATAAAATTTCATTCTTTCCAAATCCCGCAACAGATAAATTGATTGTTTCTACTAATCAAGAAATGAAAATAAAATCATTAAGTATATACAACCAGCTTGGACAAGAAGTAGTGCATAAAAACAAGGCATGTGAGAAAATAGACGTATCAACTCTTGATCAGGGTATTTACATTGTTGAACTAGAATTAATTGAATTAAAGGTTAGAAAAAAGCTGATAATTAAATGAAAAGCACAGTGCATAACAGCAGCTCATAACCCATGGTTGGTAATGAATTTTAACAATAGGAAATCGTATATTTAACAGTTAAAATAACTAACAAAATTCATTCGAAAAAAACAACCACGGGTCATAGCTGCAATACGTTATGCCACATACTAAGAAAAATTCAAAATTACTTGCGATATATACATTTTATATATACTTTTGTAGTATCTAAATTTGAATAGCTATGAAAACAGTATCATTAAAAATTGACGACTCCATTTTTGGAGAAACGGAAAAAATCCTTTCAAGAATTAAGAAACCTCGCAATAGATATATTAATGAGGCGCTAGACTTTTATAATAGATTCCAGAGAAGACTAATAATTGAAAAAAGACTCAGAAAGGAATCGGAATTAGTAAAAACGGACTCAATGTCAGTTCTTAAAGAATTTGAGGAGATCGATTATGCAGATTAAACAATATGAAATTTGGATCGCTGACTTAAATCCAAAAATAGGAACTGAACCAGGGAAAACCAGACCAGTTTTGGTGGTTCAAACAAATTTACTTAATTCAATTCCACATCCTTCAACCATAGTTTGTCCAATTACTACAAATGTTAAAAGAGACTCTGAAATTTTAAGAATTCACCTTGATAAAGAGACTACTAATTTACATCAAGACTCTGATATTATGTTGGACCAACTTAGAGCAATAGACAATAATAGATTAATTAAGAAAGTTGGAAACCTACCTAAAGAATTAATAGAATCCGTAAAAGAAAACATTCAGATAATATTAGATTTAGAATAAAGTACGTGGCATAACAATGTATATACAAAATAGGCGGGATAGTAGTAAATTTAAGGGTTGTAGCCCGTTTCAAAATTCTAACGGTTTGATGAGTTTGAAGCTCGCAGTCACCTACTTTGCATATACTTAACGTTACCATGCATTATGACCAACTCAAGAACAGAATGACAGGGCTTAAAAATTTTAGTTAAGTTTTAGTAGTTTTGTGAAAAAACATATAATGAACAATTCGGACATTAAAATATATCAATCACTGGATGGACAGACTGAAGTACAAGTAAAGTTTGAAAATGAAACTGTTTGGTTATCACAAAAGCAAATGTCTCAATTGTTTGACAAAGATACTGATACAATTGGACTTCATTTAAAAAGCATTTACAAATCAGGAGAGCTGGACGAGATTTCAACTACCGAGGAATCCTCGGTAGTTCAACTTGAGGGGAGGCGAAATGTAAAACGAAATATAAAACTCTACAATCTTGATGCTATAATTTCTGTTGGATATAGGGTGAACTCAAAGCGAGGTATTCAATTTAGAATTTGGGCGAACAAAATATTGAAAGAATACCTAATAAAAGGATATGCGCTTAATGAAAGAAAACTAAATGAACAAAATGAGCAATTAAAAGAACTTCAAAACTCCGTTAAAATACTTGGAAATGCATTGACCTCTAAGACCCTTTCAAACGACGAAAGTACCGGATTATTAAAAATTATTTCTGATTACGCTTATGCTTTAGATATTTTAGACCAGTATGATTATCAGAGTTTACAGATACGAGATACATCTGGTAAAGAGTCATATCAATTAACATATGCAGAAGCAATAAATCAAATTCGGATAGCAAAAAAAGCGCATGGGAATAGTGATTTATTCGGACATGAAAAAGATGATTCATTTCAAAGTTCCGTAGCAACAATTTATCAGACTTTTAGTGGAATTGATTTATATCCAAGTATAGAAGAAAAGGCTGCTAATCTTTTATATTTTATCACGAAAAATCATTCGTTTTCTGATGGAAACAAGAGAATTGCGGCTTTCCTGTTTTTATACTTTCTGGAACGAAATGGAATACTATTTGACAAAACCGGAAATAAAAGAATTGCTGATAATACATTAGTAGCACTGACTTTAATGATAGCGGTAAGCAAACCTGATGAAAAGGAAACAATGACAAAAGTGATTGTAAACTTAATAAACAAGAAAAATTAACGCATGGTAACACGCAATATACTCCATAATTTTTGCCGCAGGCGCAACACAAAAATTACGTAGCATATTGCCACCGTTAGGCTTTATGCTGAGAACAAAATTGAGAATTGACTAATAAAAAATAATTGACTATTTTTGTAGAATGATACGATTCAATGAATACATAGAAATTAATTCTGAGAAGAGATTTGGGAAACCAATAATTATTGGAACCAGAATATCTGTATATGATGTATTATCTTGGTTGTCAAATGGAATGAGCCGAGAACAAATCATTGCAGATTATCCAGAATTAACGGAAGCGCAAATAAATGCTTGCCTGTCTTATGCTGCAAATAAAGAACAAAGACATTTATATGCATCATGAATTTACTCTTTGACCAGAATATTTCATTTCGACTTATAAAACAAATTATAGACTTATACCCAAATGCTAAGCAAGTCAGAGAATTAGGACTTGAAAATTCAACGGATTTTGAAATATTTGAATTCGCAAAAAGAAATGACTACACAATAGTTACTTTTGATTCTGACTTTTTCGATCTGAATACATTACATGGATTTCCTCCAAAAATTATTTGGATAAGGACTGGAAATACAACCACAAAAAACTTAGAAACAATCCTCAAGGACAAATACGAATTAATAAAATTATTTATTGAAGAGAATTACGGTTGTCTTGAAATAAATGGTTAATAAAACACAAAAGCCTAACACACGCTCATACTGCATACCGCAATTAGTTGTAAATATGAACATTACGTTTATTAATATAATATATTTGTCACAGAAAAATATTTAATATTAATGCGCTACGCAGCATAGCGCCAACGTTGGCATTCATGCTGAGAAACCGCAGTGCACATAAGAAAGTTTGGTGAAAAAGGTTATTTTTGAAATAAAAATTTGATGGCAAAAGAATCTGAAATTATATTTTACCAAGGAGATGATGGAAATGTGAAAATTGAGGTTTTCTATCACGATGAGACTTTTTGGATGACTCAAAAGAAGATTGCAGAGTTATTTGGAGTGCAGAGACCTGCAATAACAAAACATTTGAAAAATATCTTTGAATGTGGTGAATTAGAAGAAGAATCAGTTAGTTCCATTTTGGAACATACTGCCGAAGATGGGAAAAATTACAAAACAACGTTTTATAATCTTGATTCGATTATTGCAGTTGGATATCGTGTAAACTCGAACAAAGCCACAAAATTTAGAATTTGGGCAACAAAAGTTCTAAATGAGTTTATAACAAAAGGATTCGTTCTAGATGATGAACGTTTAAAACAAGGAAAACATTTCGGAAAAGATTATTTTGATGAGTTACTTGAAAGAATCCGTGAAATTCGGGCAAGTGAAAGGAGATTTTATCAAAAAATAACCGATATTTATGCACTATCATTAGATTATGACAATTCTGATTTCTTGACAAAAGATTTTTTTGCCTCAGTTCAAAATAAACTTCATTGGGCAATAACTGGAAAAACAGCTGCCGAGATAATTTACACATCAGCGGATGCTAAGAAGCTGTATATGGGATTAACGAATTGGAAACATGCTCCAGATGATAAAATTCTAAAATCTGATATTTCGATTGCTAAAAATTATTTGAATGAACAGCATATTAAAGAACTTAATCGGATTGTTTCAGCATACCTTGATTTAGCAGAAAGCAGAGCCGAAAGACAAATTCCAACGACTATGCAAGAATGGATTAACTTCTTACACCAGTTTTTAGAGTTATCAAGCTTCCCGATTCTCAAAGACAAAGGAAAGATTTCAGCTTTAGAGGCAAAATTAAAAGCAGAGCAAGAATTCGACAAATACAGAAAGATTCAAGATAAAAACTATGAATCTGATTTTGATAAAGAAATTAAAAGGTTGAAAGGAGAAGAATAAAGCACGAAATGCCAACACGCGGTCATACGCAATGCGGGGTAATGTGGTAAACTGAACATTAGAATATTTAATAAACATAGCTGTAGTTTGATAGGTAAGTGCTCCGAAACCCGCACTGCGCATACCGCCAACCGTTGAGCGGCATTAGAAACAGCATTTGGCATAAAATAGAATTTAAAATATAATAAAGCAGGGATGCAAATTATGGATACATTAATAGAATGGTTTGGAGGGAATATATACAAGAACACAGTTGCCACCGTGGCACTTCTTATAACTGTAACTCCTTTGATATGGCTTGTTGTCAGAAAAATTATAATAAAAGATAATGTAAAGAAAATAGGCATAGCCTTCAAGGAGACTGTCGCTGGTCTGTCTTCTCCGAATCTTGAAGTTCGCATGTCATCCGCAATATTATTAAGACGCTTTCTATACAAAAAGAGCGAATATGGTGTTGGAGGAACACCTTTTGCTGATGATACAGTAAGTGTGATTGTTGCAGTTCTGAAAACGTTACAAACCAGTGATTTTCAAAAGGTTTTATCAGACACTTTACGGTTTGCACAAGCAAAATATCTTATAAATGGTGATTTTCAAAGAGCTAACTTAACAAAAGCATTTCTTGGAAGTAAAAACGACGAGAAAAAAGGAATGATAATCGATATGACAAAGGCAGATTTCTTCCAAGCTAATCTTTCAGGAACATTATTGAAAAATGCTGTGCTTAATGAAGCTCAATTCTATGAGGCATCTTTGCTAGGCACAAAATTCAACAAAGCAAAACTTAGAAACGCAAACTTTAACTCAGCAGTACTTCAGTCTGTAGACTTTACTGGGGCTGATCTGACTGGAGCATCTTTTGATAATGCAAAACTACGCGGAGTGGATTTCAGTGGGGCCCTACTGAATGGGGTGAGTGGCATCAATTCTGTTGGTGAAAACCTTATAGATGGTCCTTCTTGCATTAAACAACTTCAATACTCAAATACGGATTCCAACAAAGTTTTCATCAGTCGCCTTGGAGTTCTTGACGCAAGACAGAGGATGTTTGTTAATAACGTAAAAGACATCGTAGAACAATCTAATTCGACTTGGGTTGAACTCAATCGTGATATGTATGATGCGTCAAATGTTTTATCTAGTCTTTCCAATAAGATTGATTCATGTTCGGCAATGATTGTATTTGGCTTCAAGTCTATGCATATAATTGATGGAATATTTCGCTATAGCACTGAGGATTCCCGAACTGTACGAGATGAGTTTCTGGCCACACCTTGGAATCATCTTGAGGTAGGTATGGCTGTCATGAAACGGATACCAGTCTTGTTAATTATTGATGATGGGGTCAATGACGGAGCTTTTCACAACAACATAAATGACGAACTACTGGTAAAACTTCCTATTAGTAGTTGCCTTGACACTAAGAAAAATAATGTATCAACATGGTTAGAATCTGTAGTAAATCTATAATATTAAAAAACATAATGGAGTATTTGATACTGTAGTTAAGAAATTGAAAGAATAACAACGACCGCGCAACAAAAAATATAGCCAATAGCCGGGTTCAGGCTTAATAGAGAAAAAAATAAGTGATTATAACCATCGGAAATATTATTAAGAAAATAAAGTCTGGAAATTCGGCTACATGGCCATATTTCCATCCGTTGTGGCACATTTAAATGAAAATCACATTTAACATAAAATCATTCATAATCCTGACATTTGCATTTATAGTTTTTACTGCAATTGGAACTGTTACTCACGAATACGGACATATATTGGTTGCTAAATATTTGGGGTATGAAACAACACTTCATTATGGCAGTATGAATTATAATTCCGAACTAAATGAAAAAATATATGACATTTATAATCAGAATAAAACAGCAATAGAGAATGACCAATATTTTGACAAAAAAAATGAATACGAAATTGGAATAGAAGAATTACAATCAAACGGATTATTAATCATAATTGGCGGACCTTTACAGACTACTTTGACAGGTTTAATTGGCTTAATAATATTGTTTATGAGAAGGAATCATATTAAAAAACTGGGACTTAAAATGATTGATTGGTTAGCCGTTTTTCTGTCTCTATTTTGGTTGAGAGAAGTGTTTAATCTTGTGATGTCAATAGGACATAACATAATTTCACCAAGAGGTAGTTTTTTTAGTGGTGACGAAAAATATATATCGTATGGACTAAACTTATGGGAAGGAACCGCTCCAATAATTTTAGGATTTGCAGGGCTATTAATTTCATTATTTGTGATTTTTAATATCATTCCAAACCGACATAGACTGACTTTTATTATAAGCGGACTAGTAGGTGGTATTGTTGGTTTTATTTTATGGATGAATATATTGGGACCTAGAATATTACCATGAAAGTTACAAAAACGTGCCACAACAACAAATATAATGCATGCCGCAGTTAAGTAATCCTAAGAAAATTAAAAGTAAATTTGAAATATAAAACTCAAAGAAAACTTTTGAATAAACCACTATGGATTAGAAATCCATAGTTTTAATAAAACGAAAAAATGAAATTTTTTAAGGTTACTACTCTATTATCCAGTTTCCTTTTTGTGAATTTGGCTTATCCTTGTGATGTTCTAGATACTCCTGAACCATTTCATCCGTTATGCTACCAGTACTCCACACACCATAACCAACAGCCCAAAAGTATTGTCCCCAATACTTCTTCCCCAACTCAGGGAATTCCTGCTGTAGCAACCTTGAAGTTCGTCCTTTCAATTTCTTTACAAGAATGCTCACACTCAATGAGGGTGGATATTCAACATGCATATGAATATGATCCTTACTCACAACACCTTTTAAAATATGAACATTCTCGCTATCACAAATCTGTATTAGAAGATCTCGACACCGATGTTGCAAATCTCCTTGCAGAACCTTATAACGATACTTGGTTGCCCACACGATATGACAACATAAACTACTTATGGAATGGGAATTTTTTCGATATTCTGCCATTCCGTAAATTTAAAACATTTATAGAAACTAAAGTAACTGCAATGAAATTGCAGGGTTTTAACCTTTAAATTGACAATAAAATGCGGCACGCATCATAGTGTGCCAAGAATCAACCATGGCAATAAACTGGTTGAATGCTGTAAATAAGATGATAGTAGGTCTATCAGAGTCGTTGTATAGGCGATGGCTTTAAACCACCTAAAGGTGCTGCGGTAAAGAGCTGTGGTATTGAGCGTTTAGGAGAATCCTGTCCATGAGGCAGGCAGGTATGAATAAAGGAGATGAATGAAAATGAACCATTGATGAGGTGTCGAGACGTTGCCTTACCTTCAGTCAAAAGCTACGAAGTATGATACGGAGTGAAAAATGGTATGAGAATCATATCAATTGCAGAAGTTACCTATTTACTTTCTGTGAGGCTGACGGCATTCAGATGGCATGAACTTTATTTAGGCTTATTTATGGAACTTGGGAACCTAAATATTGATGATAGACTGCCATAATGCTACCGCTAAAGGATTCGCAGGCAGTTAAAAAGGGAAATGCACAATAAGATCAACTTAAAGGCAGAATACCGATGCAATATTCAGGGGCAGACTAATCCGTAGTAGTGATGAAGTTTCTGTAATGGAAATGGAGCAAAGGGATTAGGTTATACAGTATCATAACATTAAAACAACTCAGTAATGAGGATGACTTTATGGAATGAAACAAAATCAATACCGATAAGCCACTCAATGATTTGGGAGGCTTATAAGAAAGTGCAAGCTAACAAAGGGAGTGCAGGAGTGGACGATGTGAGCATGGAAGAATATGATGCAAACAGAAGAAAACACCTGTATAAACTATGGAATCGTATGGCATCGGGGAGTTACTTTCCGCCATCAGTCAAAGAAGTAGAAATACTAAAGAAAGATGGTAACATCAGGAAATTGGGAATACCTACAATCAGCGATAGAGTGGCACAGATGGCTATTAAAATGTATATTGAACCAAGGTTTGAGGAAATATTTAGTCCAAACTCTTATGGATATCGACCAAATAAGAATGCGCATCAAGCATTACAAAAGGTACGGGAAAACTGTTGGAGGACAAACTGGGTAATAGACTTAGATATAGTAGGGTTCTTTGACAATATAAGCCATGACAAACTGATGCTGGCAGTAGAGAAGCATGTTCCAGAATTCTGGATAAGACTCTACATAACACGATGGCTCACAGCCCCAGTACTCAAAAAGACAGGAGAACTAATCACAAAACAAGGAAAAGGAACACCACAAGGAGGAGTAATAAGCCCACTTTTGGCAAATCTTTTTCTGCATTATGGTTTTGACAAATGGTTAGAGCAAATGGACAAAACAGTAAACTATTCAAGGTATGCCGACGATGTAATAGTGCACTGTAGGAGTAAACAACATGCAGAACAAACACTAAAGTTAATCAATCAACGGATGAACAATATTGACTTGGAATTACATCCCAAGAAAACGAAGATTGTTTACTGTAAAGATTATCGCAGGAAAGAAAAATATCCTGAAACTAAGTTTGACTTCTTAGGATATTCATTCCAACCACGCACAGCAAAATCAAAAAGAAGCGGAAAACTGTTTTTAGGATTTGACTGTGCTATTAGTATAAGTTCAAGAAAACGTATAGCAGATAAACTAGGTGAACTTGAAGTAGAGAAAATGACTTTTAAAAGCGTAGTAGGTATTGCCCAAAAATTAAATCCAATGATTCGAGGGTGGTTTCATTACTATGGTAAATTTAGAATATCATCTCTACATATAGTTTTCAGAGGGCTAAATAAGCGTTTAACAAGGTGGGCAAGAAGACGGTATAAACGTTATAAGACAAGTATAAAACGAGCTTACAATTGGTTAAAGAGAGTACAGGAACAATACCCTTACTTATTCTACCACTGGCAGTTAGGATTTGTCTATTAATTAAGTATTTTTGTATAACAAGAGCCGTATGATGGGAGACTATCACGTACGGTTCTGTGAGAGGCTTAGGGTGAAACTCCCTTTGCCTACTCGATTTCAAACCGTTAGCCATAATTTAACCGAACGACAACAGTACTACTAAATGACAAGTAAACAAATGAATGAAATGAGAACAAAATTACTTTCAATAGGATTGATACTAATTTCAATTACATTAGTAAGTTGCGGACAAACGAGACAAGAGAAAACGATAGCAATTATTAATAAATTGAACCTGATTGAGAATCAAAAGCAGAATTATGAATTTCGAATCGAACCATTAAAATATCAAGCGACAGGGAATGATAGCATTAGAATTTTTGAGCTAGAAAAACAATTATCAGATGACAAAATAACTAAAAAGATTAGTTCAGCTTTTAATGAAGTGTTCAGTGAAAGTGAAATTAATGACATTCATAATTTTATTCAAACAAGTGCTTTTGATAAGTTTTTTATTTCAGGAGAGACTTATAAAACTATTGCTTCCAAATTCAAAAATATTGACACAGAAATAGAGGAAATAACCAATAATTTTAGCAAAATAGTTGAAGAGCCAACAAAGAAATTTGAACCAAGACCCATTGATAGGGAAAACGGATTTTATGAAACAGTTGATTACAACTACTCAACACTTGATAAGGATATTAAGTTAAAAGATAAACCAGCATTGACTTCAAAAGACATATTGGAAGTTAAAAAGGCTTTTAGCAGTTATAATGACCAACCAGAAATTAGTATTGTATTTACAAAAGACGGAGCCAGAAAGTTCTATCTATTGACAAAAGAAAGCATAGGAAAACCAATAGCCATTGTAATAGCAAAACAGATTGTTTCAATACCAATGGTAAATTCTGAGATTATGGGCGGGAAAGCTAGTATAGGCGGAGGTTTTTCAGGAAAAGAAATTGATGAAATGATTAAAATTTTACGAGAAGAACAATAAAAACTATGGCTAAAAATATAGTTCATGCCGCAGTTTCTTTTTCACAGAAAAAGAAGTTGTAAATTCAAAATACTTAAACCAAAGAAAACGGATTGAATAAAGTGCGGCACGCACCATATTCAATCCGCCGTTGGGCGTAATGCCAAGACCAAACTCACCTTTGAAAAAAATATTATCAAGAATTTGGAATATGTTACCTAATTAGCTAACTTTGCAAAATGGAAGAGAATTTTTTGAGAAATATTTATTACTACAAAAACTATTATCTTGACTTTTTCAAAACATTGGACACTGATGTTAAAAGAAAAATTAACTGGACTTTAAAATTAATTGCGACATTTGAAAGAGTCCCAATTAAGTATTTCAGACATATTAAAAAATCATCTGGACTATTTGAAGTTAGAGTGGAAGTTGGAAGTAATATATTTCGAGTATTTTGCTTCTTTGACAAAGGACAAATGATAGTTTTAATAAATGGATGCCAGAAAAAAACTCAAAAAACCCCGAAAAAGGAAATTGAAATGGCAGAAAAACTAAAAAAACAATACTTCGATGAAAAAAACGGAAAATAATAATTTGACATCATTTACTGACCACTTAGATCAACAATACGGAAAAAGAGGAACAGAAAATAGAGAAAGTTTTGAAGAAGGATTTGAAGCTTTTAAACTTGGAGTAATGCTTCAAGAACTAAGAAAAAACAATGGACTGACACAGGAGCAGCTAGCTAAAAAATGCGGAACAACTAAGACTTATATTTCACGCATTGAGAATAATGCTTCAGATATAAGACTTTCGACTCTTATGAGAATAATAAGAGAAGGCTTCGGTAAACATTTAAAATTAAGTTTAGACTATTAAAAAAAGGCACGTACGCCCAATAAATAGGCTTCAAACGGCTTGAAAAGCCGAGTTTGAAGCTAATGTTGAACTA
>JACKQG010006309.1_pt1 | contig 12600 bp, 5 predicted proteins | sample 8237621 | NCBI WGS metagenome assembly JACKQG01 (sample SAMN15677084, study PRJNA649215) | marine metagenome | biome: marine; feature: Black Sea; material: saline water; isolation source: suspended particulate matter (SPM) from the Black Sea western gyre | collected 2013-06-09/2013-06-10 | depth...
CGCGAAAACTCTTTTGTATGCAATCTGTAAATGTCTCGGTAACATCGTTGGTACTGACATCATCCCACCAGCGTGATGTTGGATCGCGACTGATATCATTCAGTGCAAATCGTGACAGGTAACTGGTGGAAATGTACTTGGTGAACAATTCCTCCCCCAGTTCATCGGCCAGGACATTGTGCAATAAGGCGTTATAAAACTGTTCGAATATCAGGGCTGCCGAACTGTTGCGGGGATAGGTTCCATCCCAGTTTCTGATCAAGAGTAGGGCTTCTTCCTCGATCTTTGACCAATCCGTGATCAGTTCGATATTCTCCAAATACAATGGTTTCAATTCTTCTACCAGCTTGGATTTATTATCACCCTGCATGCGACGGAAATCATCCATCGTTAGAACATCCTTCTCATTCAGCATTTCACGGATACGGTCGATTCGATAGTGCAGAGCCGGCCATTGGGGGATCACGGTAGCGGCACTATCGCTGACAGATTTATTATTGGCTGAAGAAACATATCCGCTGGGTGGATTGTATACGTTGGGCAGATTTTCAAAAGGCACCAGACCTTTCCAATCAAATTGATCCGTTTCACCGGGTACTAACTCCACCCCGTTCCAGCCTTCTCGCACAGGTACGCCGGCACAGCAATATAGACCAATATTACCCATCACATCAGCATAGGCAATATTCTGGCTGACCGATATAAACGTGCTCACAGCATCCTTGAATTCTTCCCAGTTTTCAGCTCTACTCAGCAGATAAATGGTACGAACTTCATTGCTCATTTCATTGCCAATCCAACGCATAGATATTGGTTCATCTGTTTCCGATTTAAAGCCCGTGACGATCGGTCCCCGGTGAGTGAAACGGTTTTCACGTGTGACAGTTGTACCATCCTTTAATTTAATCTTTTCAACTCTAACTTCCATATTGCGCCATTCACCGTTGAATTCATATTGATTCGGATTATCCGGATTTATTTTTTCTAAGTAAAAATCCATGTCATCAACCATTACATTGGTCATACCCCAGGCAATCTGATCATTGTGTCCGGCCACAATAAAAGGCTGACCTGGCAGAGCCACACCAGTCACATTCAATTCGTCTTCGATAACCTGGTGCATCTGGTACCAGATGCCCGGAGACCCAAAGTCAAGGTGCATATCGTTAGCAAACAAGGGCATCCCGGTAACACTCTTTTCCCCGGAAACGACCCAATTGTTACTGCCCCGGAAAACGGTTAGCCCCAAGTCTTCCAATGACTGGGTTTTACTCACCAGCAGATCATCAAAATTCAACTCAGCCGGGATAGCTGAGAATTCCGGATAGGCCACACTGGATTGGGATTGTAAATCTGGAAGCAATTGATTGTATTTGGATTTGCCTATCCGCTTGCGAATATTGTGCAAAACCACTTCAATGTCCCAGGGCATAGTCAGGTCCCAGGCCATGTAGCCAATCAGATTCAGCGAATGCTCCGGCTGCCACAATTCCGGCTGGTAGCCGAGGATAGAAAATTCCAATGGCAATTTGTCGAGATGAGTCTCAATAAATTGGTTGATTCCAGCACTGAAAGCTTCTACAGCTGCTAATAGTCGCGATTCCATTTGTGCTACAACCATCCGTGATTTATCTGGAATCCGCAACGCCCGCAACATATGATCGGCATCAATCATATCAGCTCCGAATATTTCCGACAGCCTTCCGGTAGTAGCCCGCCGGATCAAATCCATTTGAAACAGTCGATCCTGCGCCATACAATAACCAGTAGCGCGGTATAAATCAGGCTCATTTTTAGCATAAATATGTGGAATGGCATACTCATCGCGGTAAACGATGACTTCTTCAGTCATATTCCGCAGGGTCACCGTACCATCGTAATCCGGGATGCCTTTAGTTGCCAGCGAACGGAGAAATAATCCGGCTCCAATTACTACAACTAAGATTACAACAGTGATCCCAATAAAAATCTTCCGACCTAATGACATGCTGTACCTCCGCAAATAATTTATCCGCTTAAATTAGCTTGGAAACAGGTCTGCAAGACAGTAAAAAAAACAATCAATTTCCTATGTAAATTCTACCATGATCATTGAACTTCCTGCCTTCTTTATCAGTAAAAAAGGGCTGGTAAGCCTAACGTCCAAGATAATTTTAAAACCAAAGATTATTACAATTGATATTTCAAGTCGCTAAAAATATTTATATCCCCCTTTCAGACACCATGCGGTTCAACCAAGTTGTTCGACGGGAATTCCATATCGCACGTGACATCCGTGATAAATATGATTTTAATGATTTGTTGTTCGCCTTAGATGGTAACGTAGTACTAACCAATTACAGCGCATCACATAAAATCGTCCGGGAGATGAATGCTGACCGTAAGCTGAGTCAACATCCTGAGCAGGCTTTACTGGCTTCTGATTTGAATGCCCTGGGTTTGATTGATGAAATTCTGCACTACTTATTCAGCCAGTATCGTACCAACATCCAAGCCGATATACTGGATACAACCCTGGATTGGTTGGATACTAAATACGGTGCTAAAAAGATCGATCGCATTCTGGAGTACTTTGTTGCTCATTTCCCTCCGGTCGAGGTTTTCCAGAATGATGGTGACCCAGCTATCTACCTAACGGGTACAACTGACGGTGAATCCAACCGTGCTCACACTTTGGAAGAACTGATCTTGCACTGGTTGGCTAATATCAATCCGGCTTTTAAGCCTTTCAGGGAATTATTCGACGATTCGGAATTGGAAAACCAAACAGGATACCGGCAGATCATGGCTGATCTAACCAACTTCTTCAATTCCCAAAAACCCTTTGGACCCAGCCAGCTAAATCTGATCGACATGTTACGTCAACCGGCTCTGTCGGCACCCAACTCCCTGGCTGATCAATTACGTTTTATCCGCGAAAACTGGGGCGATCTGCTGGGCCGATTCCTGTTGCGCATGCTGCGGGGATTGGATTTCAGCAGAGAGGAGCAAAAAGACCGCGGATTCGGACCCGGTGAAGTATCCGTGCTGGAGTTCGCCCTGGGTGAAGATGAGTACGAACGCTTCAGTCCCGACAGCGATTGGATGCCACGGGTGGTGATGATTGCCAAGAATGCCCTGGTCTGGCTGGATCAGTTGTCAAAACTTTACCAGCAACCTATCAAGCAATTGAACCAGATTCCGGACGAAGAACTGGATAAACTGGCCCAGGCCGGTTTCACCGCTTTGTGGTTGATTGGTCTTTGGAAAAGGAGTCGAGTATCTCAGAAAATCAAACAATGGTGCGGTAATCCGGAGGCCGAATCATCGGCCTATTCATTAAAAGAATATGTGATCGCTGATTCGTTGGGCGGCCCCAGGGCTTTTGAGAGCCTGAAAACACGCTGCCAACTTCGGGGCATCCGTCTGGCCAGCGATATGGTTCCCAACCATACCGGCCTTGATGCTAACTGGATTATCGAACATCCCGAATGGTACGTTCAAACCCCGCACTCCCCATACCCGGCCTATAAATTTGAATCGGACAACCTGACGGAAGATGATAGGATCAGTATCCAGATTGAGGATCATTATTACGATCAATCGGATGCGGCAGTGGTATTCCGTTATGTGAACCGGCAGACCGGCGAAGAGCATTTTATCTATCACGGCAACGATGGTACTTCCATGCCCTGGAATGACACCGCACAGCTCAATTATCTGCTGCCAGAGGTTCGAGAAGCTGTCATTCAGACTATTCTGCGCGTTGCCCGACAAACGCCAATCATCCGCTTCGATGCCGCCATGACTCTGGCCAAGCGCCATTTTCAGCGCTTGTGGTTCCCGGAACCGGGGAGTGGTGGTGATATCCCATCCCGGGCGGAACATGGTTTGAGTAAAGCAGAATTTAACAGGTATTTTCCGCACGAGTTTTGGCGCGAGGTGGTAGATCGGGTAGCGGAGGAAGTGCCTCACACACTGCTGCTCGCGGAAGCTTTTTGGATGATGGAGGGTTATTTCGTCCGCACCCTGGGCATGCACCGGGTTTATAACAGCGCCTTCATGAATATGCTCAAGATGGAGGATAATGCCAAATATCGCCAGACGATCAAGAACACTCTGGAATTCGATCCACAGATACTGAAGCGGTTCGTTAATTTCCTTAATAACCCTGACGAAGAAACGGCTGCGGTTCAGTTTGGCACCGGGGATAAGTATTTCGGCACAACCCTGATGATGTTAACCATGCCGGGCCTGCCAATGATCGGGCATGGTCAGATCGAGGGCTACCGCGAGAAATATGGGATGGAATTCCGGCAGGCCTACTGGGATGAACAACCGGACCAGGAACTGGTTCAGCGCCATGAACGAGATATTTTCCCGGTAATGCGCAAACGCTACCTGTTCGCAGAAGTAGTGGAATTTCGTTTATTCGATCTTTACAACCAGGATGGTTCGGTTAATGAAAACGTATTCGCCTATACCAATCGGGCTGGGAATAAAAGTGTATTGGTGCTCTATAATAACGCCTATCAACAAGCCAGCGGCTGGCTACGCATTTCAGCGGCTTTCAACGATAAATCCGTTGATGACAAACCAAACTTGCGGCAGGTAAGCCTGGCTCAAGCACTTGGCATTTCCGGTCAGAGTAATAAATATATTATCATGCGCGAACATGTTTCTGGCCTGGAATTCATCCGTCGTGCTAGTGACATTCTCGAACAGGGTTTTCAGGTCGGCTTAAATGGATACCAGTACGAGGTTTTCTGGGAAATGCGAGAGGTATGGGATGATCAATACGGGCGCTATGGTCAGTTGCATGATATGTTAAATGGTCAGGGCGTAACCAGCATTGAGGAATCGATTAAGGATATATTTTTAAAACCAGTGCGTGATTCATTTACCGCCGTGTTCGATGAACCGGGACTGGCATCCGTCGAAAAGTACACTAATGAAATCGTCAATCTGACTGACAGACAGTTTAAGGTGGCTTTATTAGCCGGTGAAATCGCTGAATCAATCGCCGCAGTCGATCAATTTATTAAAATGCAAATTGATGTTAAAAATGCCGATTTTAATTATATAAAGACCGGATTGACAGAAAAAATCACTATTGCTACATTACGAATCTGGGGACTTCTACGATTGATCGGTAAAGCCGTAAATACTGCTGAATACCCGCGCTTCAGCCGACGACTGATCGGTGAATTAGGTCTGGAGCAGCCCATTGCGAATATTCTATCGGCGGCTGGTTTACCGGCTGAGCAAATCGAACACCAAGTTTTATTAATTAAAATCATGTGTCGTTACCAGCATCATCTGGAAGCTGCTACATCAGAAAAAGCTCGCGAGCTATTCCGGACCCTGCTGGATGATATTGAAATCCACCGTTTTCTGGGTATCAATCGTTTCAAAGACATAATTTATTTCAACCAGGAAGGTTTCGAAGAACTGGTTTGGTGGCTGACTACCATCACCGTCATAGATTTGACCATCGCCAATCGTCCTCCGGACGATCTGTTGAATCTACTCCAGCGCTGGCAAGTGGCGGCTGCAAAGTCAGAGTTTCAACTGGAAAAACTGCTGGAAGAATTGAAATAACGTCCGGCCCCGCCGGATGGAAATCAGTTAATTTTTTCAATCAGGGCGATGACCGGTAAGCATCCCGCCGCGTTAGATAAACTTCACTCAATTCTTGAATTGTGGTCTCCTCGTAGGGTCGCAAGCCGCTCAGGATCAGTTTTTTGAATCCAGTTCCTATTGGTTGGTCATCCTCATGCACTTGAAAATACAGTCGGGCTTCGGCGCGCTTGCCGGTAATTTCCAAGGTGGTTTCCGTCAGGTCCAGCCGGGGGTCAGTAACCGTTAGATGATCGAGAGCAAAAGACATACTGTCGTATATGACCAGCGGGCGGGCGGGATTGATCATAACCTGGTGCTCAGCCATTAAAGGGACCAGAATATGAGGAAAATTCTGACCCGAAAAAGCCACATAATTTCGGGTAAGCTTCTCAATCAGGCAGGCATTTGCGCTAGTTTCCCTGTGCCGTTCAACCTGCAGATAGGATTTGCCTTTCCGGTCAGTGATTGCAAACGGATTGCCCGGCAGATCGGGGAATAGCAGGTCAGTATCATCACGCACCATCCCGGTGAAAGTGAACCGCATTCTGCGGCTCAAGCCGTATTTGGCCAGAACCAGGGCAAACAGTAAATCGCCCGGCACACAATAACTTTTATTACCCGGGTCATGAATTGGATTAAAATCGCCGGAAATATCCTTGGCAAAACTGCTGGCCTGATGAGCGCTGATGTGTACCACCTCGTTTTTCTCAGAATAAAATCGATTTAAAAACATGGGAAATATTAATACACTATCATTAATATTGGCAGGGTATTGTTACTTACAGATTACTCATGTAACTTTTAGTGATTTAATCGCCGTAGGAGGATAATTCAATCGGCAGACTGTTATGAATATTAGATATTTCAATTGACAAATTTCCTTTCTATAAAAATTCGTGATTAAATCAAAAATCTTTTAAGAGGCAAAGAGAATGTATTCATTACTATGGAATTTCACTAAAGCTGTTTTCCAGAAAAAATGAATATTGCCATGATCAAAACCTTCTCAGAATAGGAAGCGCTAAAGTTGATGTAAAACAAGTCGGTGGATTGCATTCTTGTGTAAATTAATCTTGATAAGGTGATATCCGGGATAATTCTAATTAATAGGAATCAGTATCACAGAAGATAATTTAAAGATTATTTAACATGTCCAGGATTGAGGAGAAAAAATGACCGAACCTACAATTCTTATCGTTGAGGATAATGATCCGATAGCAAATTTAATTCAGAAACAATTAGAGGTGTCCGGCTATCGTATCAGCGCTATTGTGCATTCCGGAGCGGAAGCCATTGAAAAGGTTAAAAAAGAACCCCCGGATTTAGTATTAATGGATATCCTGTTGGAAGGAGATATGGACGGAATACAAGCGGCGGAAATTTGCAATCAATATAATATCCCTGTCGTTTATATTACTGCTTTTGAGGACAAAAAACTATTCTACCAGGCTAAGGCGACAAAACCATTCGGGTATTTAATTAAACCGTTTAAAACACAAGAGTTATTCACAGCCGTCGAGGTTGCTCTTGCGAAGTATAAAGAAGAACAAGTTCTAAAAGAAAATGCGGAACAATACCGTCAGTTGATCGATCTTTCCCCGGATGCCATTATTTTGACAGATCTAAATGGTGTGATCCTTATGGCGAATAAACAAATGGCACAGGTTTCCGTTTATAAGAGGGCTGATGATCTCATTAGTAAAAATATTTTTAAGATGATTATTCCAGAGGATCTTAGCCGGGCTAAAAGAAACACTAAAAAATTACTGGAAACTGGATTTATTAATGATATCGAGTACCGGTTATTTAAAACGGATAATTCCACCTATCCTGCTGAATATAATGCTTCGGTTTTAAGAGATAAAACCGGGCAGCCAACGACAATTATCATTGTGATTAAAGATATCACAGAAAGAAAACTAGCGGAAGAGGCGCTGAGAACAGCTCAAGAATACGCCCAAAATATAATTGACAGCTCTCTGGATATGATTATTGCTTGTGACAACAAGCGAAAAATTACCGAATTCAATAAAGCGGCGGAGGAGAGTTTTGGTTATACCCGGGACGAGGTGCTGGGAAAACATGTTGATATATTATATGCCGACAGGAAACATGGAGAAACGATTCATAATAAGACCATTAAAAACGGCCGCTGTGTGGAAGAAATCCAAAATCGTCACAAAGACGGTACACTTTTTCCCAGTATATTGAATGCTTCAATTTTAGTGAACTCAAAGGGTGAAAAAGTCGGCGTTATGGGTATTTCACAAGACATCACCGAACTCAAGAAAGCACGTGCAGCGTTGAAGACATCGCTGGAATATTCAAAGATTATTATTGACAGTTCGATGGATATGATTATTGCTGTGGACAGCAGGCGAAGAATTACGGAGTTTAATAAATCAGCCGAGGAAGCCTTTGGCTATACTCGCGATGAAGTACTGGGGAAACATATTAATTTCATCTACGCCGATACAAAATTAGGTTTGGATATTCACAAAACCACCCTGAAAGACGGAAAGGTTATCCGAGAGATTAACTCCAAACGGAAAAACGGTGAAATCTTTCCCTGCTTTCTATCCGCATCGGTTCTCCAAAATGAACAGGGCGAACAGATCGGTGTTATGGGGGTTTCCCGGGATATTACCGAACTCAAACGCGCCCAGGATAATTTAAAAAGATCGGAAGAATTATATCGTCTTCTCTCCGACCAGTTGGCTGAGTCAAACAATCTTAAGGAAGTATTACTGGATGTCATTACCCACGATTTAAAGAACCCCGCCGGTGTTATCAGTGGTATGGCGGAATTGATGTTAACGGAATTTCCAAACAACGAAATGGTGCAGATCACAAAAGAAAGTTGTGATGATTTACTGAGGGTTGTCGATAACGCCGCCACCCTGTCTCAGCTTACGATAGGTGAGGAAATTGAAAAGGAAACAATCGATCTGGGAGAAGTTATTCACAATGTAGTAAAAGGGTTTTCATCACAACTGGAGAATGCCGGGATTACTTTAGAACTGAAACTTGAGAAAAACCTGCTTACCAAAGCTAACCCGATAATAGCCGAAGTATTTAATAATTACATCAGTAATGCGATAAAATATGCTGCCGATGGCGAGAAGATCATCATCGCAGGTGAAACTGTTAGGGGTTTTCTTAATATTGAAGTCCGGGATTTTGGGAAAACAATCCGCAAGGAAGATCGTGTGCATATTTTTATCAGAAAGTATCGAATTGAAAGCAGTAATCAAAAAGGACGTGGTTTAGGTTTGGCAATCGTGAAACGGATCGCCGAGGCCCATAATGCAGAAGTTGGTATTATACCAAATAAGCCCAAGGGTAATAATTTTTATTTAAAAATACTAAAACATATTTTATAAGAAAACTGCCAAACACTTACAAAGTGCCTGGCAGTTAAATAACCAACAAATTAGATTATAATTGGTAGGGATAACTCTCTTGAGTTGTCCCTACATATAATATTATCGTCACGGACGCTTGAAGCGTCCGTGACGATTATTCAGATCCGTTTACAGTCCGGCAAACTGCACCCCGTCAAACACCATGGTGGGTGTCCGCCAGGATGAGAATTTATAGGGATCGTTACCAACTTCAACCAGCTTATTAAGCAGGTCTGAGAAATTTCCTGAGATATTCATTTCGTTGATCGGCGTGGTGCGTTGACCGTTTTCGATCAACCAACCGGAAATACCGAGGGAGAAATCACCGGTAGTATTGTTGGCATTACCGCCCAAGAATCCGGTCACCAGGATGGCTCCGTCAATATCTTTCTCAATCTCGGCACCGGATCGGTTACCCAGTTTGAAGGTAACATTGGAAGAACCACCGGCGGTGGGCGCCATTTCCAGCTTGCGGCCGTAATAGACATCGATATAATAGTTTTTCAAAACACCATTTTCTATAACTGGCATCACCTTTGCAGCAATACCGTCACCGTCGTAGTAGCGGCTGCCCATTCCCCGGACAATCGTGGGATCATCGATCACGGTCATCAGATCTGAGGCAATTTTCTTGTCTAGCTTGTCCAGCAGGAAAGAGTTTTTCTGCTGGAGGCTACCACCTCGCAGTGCACCCCACATCCGGCCCAGCAGACCGCGCACCTGGTTATTCATCAAGATCATGGGCATGGCCGCTGATTCGATCTTGGTCTGTCCCACTGAATCCTGGGTACGTTTCAGAGCTTCATCGGCAATCTGGTCCAGATCGGGCAGGTCATTCAGATGGCGGGCACTATAATACTTCCAGCTCTGCGGTTTCTTGCCACTGCCGTCATCCAGGGATACTTCCGCGCCAGCCCCGAAAGTGGAGCTTTCATAGCTGCCTTCGAAACCATTGGATTTCAGATGCACGTTCTCGTAATGGCTGTCACTGAAATAAGAAGTAACCGAAACGATACGGTCATCCTGGCCTTGGATCCGATCAAAAATTCGTTTGGCGATATCGACCCGCTGCTTGGTTTCAACCTGGTGGTAACCTTTATCAAACAATTCCAGGTTAACATTATGGCGTCCCTTGTAAAGCTCAGGGTCTGGAAGCGCCTGAAAGGGGTCCTCACCAAGATATCCGGTCATGGCCAGAGCGTTATTGATGAACTTCTGCAGGGCTGGTTTGCGTAAATCGTTGGTTCGATGGGAGGAATACTTGCCGCCGGCAAATAGTTCGATGGACAGGGAATTCTCGGAGGATTCGGTCAGTTTATCGATATTCTTATCGCGGTATTCGATATCGATCGAACGGCGGTTGCTGATCACTACCGAAGTATCGTCAGCACCCTGCTGTTTGGCGTAATTCTGTGTCCAGTTGGCTAAATCAATTTTATTCATCACTTACCCCTTTCCACCAACGGTTATCGACGAAACCAACGCACTCGGCAGTCCCATCGAGACCGGTAATGACTGACCATTTTTTCCACAGGTCCATCCCCCTTCAGTCATGGCAAAATCATTGCCCACCATGGTCACCCGCTCTAACACCTCAGGACCATTGCCAATGATATTCACATCCTTGATCGGGGCAGTGATCTTTCCATTTTCGATCAGAGAGCCGGACTTCACATAGAAGGTGAAATCACCGGGACCGATATTGACCTGACCATTCGTGAATTGATCCGCCATAATGCCGAACTTGACACTGGCAATGATCTCTTCAAAAGTATGAGGACCATTCAACATATAAGTGTTGCGCATCCGGGGCATGGGATAATACTTGAAGGATTCCCGGCGGCCACTGCCAGTGGGTTCAACGCCGTAATGCTTAGCCGAAATACGATCATGGAGGTAGGTTCGTAAAACACCATTTTCCACCAGCATGGTTTCTTTGGTGTCACTGCATTCATCATCGATATTGATCGATCCGCGCACATTGAGGTTCAGGCCGCTGTCGACAATATTGATAAAATCCCGTGCAATCGGTTTATTAAGCTTATCGGAATAAATGGATGAGCCGATGCGATTGAAATCCGCTTCCATTCCGTGGCCGATCGCCTCATGCAACAGGATTCCAGAACTGCCAGCCGTTAAAACTACCGGCAACTCACCAGCCGGTGCCGGCTGGGCATCAAACAAACTGACTGTTCGTTTGACGGCTTCCCGGGGCAACCGTTCTAGTCTCTCAGGAGTCAGGAAATTGATATCATCCCGGGCGGCATAGTCAAAATAATTCGACTCACGCTGATCACCTTGCTGGGCTGTGCAATAAACGATAAGCCGCAGCATGGGCTGGTAATCGGTACTGAGTTGTCCTTCGGAATTGGCGGTCAGAATATATTTTTCGGTATCGTGTAAACCGACATAATTCTTGATGATCCGTTCATCCTGGGCAAAGGTTGCTTCATCCATGGATTTAACGAGAGCCACCCGCTTATCGATACCCACATCTTGCCACGATATTTCCACCGGGTAATAATTCGGTAGGTTCATCGGCTGGTATTCCTGGGGTGGAACTATCTTGGACCCTGAAGCGATATTAGCTGCGGTGCGGGCAGCGGCTTGCATACTTGCCAGGTTCAGATCTTCTGTGAAGGAATACCCGGTCTGGTCGCCTTTAAGCACACGAATTCCCACTCCTAATTGGACCCTGGTACTGGCGGAATTGACAATTCGATCCTCCAAGCGAATCGAATTACGAATCGAGTGCTGGAAAAAGACATCGGTATAATCGCCGCCAAAAACCAGAGCTTCCGACAGTACTTTCCGAATTGTCTCGGAATCAATTCCAAATCGGGAGAAATAACCGGTCTGGAGTTCTTTGCCGGCAGCACATCCCGCTAATCCCGGTAATACACCGGAAAGCGATGCCAGGGCTATCCCGGATCCGGTCACTTTGACAAATTCTCGACGAGTAATATCTGACATAGGACTCTCAAAGTTTGATGTTAGTTAAATGGATAATTTAATGGAATAATTCAGGGTTAATTCCATCTATGGTTTGTTGTAGTATTGATAGAAATTATCGATATGATTCATTAGGCAACAAGTCTTAGACGAAAGAAAAGTGAAAAGGTTGCCAAAATGCTTAATGCGAATAAGGTATTAAGCTGTGGAGCCCCACGGCTTCAGCCTATTCCGTCACCCGGTGGACGGCATCCTTAATATATCTGTAGGGACAACTCTCAAGAGTTGTTCCCCACAAGAGAAATTATTTAATCAGAACGACCTTCTGAATAACCGTTATATTACCGGTTGTACCATCAAGATACTGATTCCAGCTCGCCCATAACCGTTTCGATTAGCAGCTAAGAAGTTGCAGGCAGAATATTGCGCCACCGCCCGACCGAAAAAAGCGGCCAGCGTTCCAATAGGAAGCGCTTAAGCCGTTGGTCGGCCAGGACCGGTCGGGGGCAGCGCAAAAATGATAAAAAATCAATGTTAAAAATAGGCTTAAAGTAAGGGCATAGGCAATATCAACTGCCTTCGAAACTTCGGCTTCGCGCAGGCAGGTCCGCCGTAGTCATTCCTACGCACTAACCGTGCTTCG
>JACKQG010006310.1_pt1 | contig 12599 bp, 12 predicted proteins | sample 8237621 | NCBI WGS metagenome assembly JACKQG01 (sample SAMN15677084, study PRJNA649215) | marine metagenome | biome: marine; feature: Black Sea; material: saline water; isolation source: suspended particulate matter (SPM) from the Black Sea western gyre | collected 2013-06-09/2013-06-10 | depth...
GTTCAGTTTTGTTCAAGATCAAGAAAGGCGAGAATTTCAACCGCAGGAATATATTGAATATTTCGAGGATTGAAATTTGAGCCTGACGCTGAGATTGGGCAAAAGAGGGCGTTTTGCAAAGGTCTCACCTATCTCAGTATCTCCAGTATTCTGTGTAATTCTCCTTTTATATCCTTAAGAAACGGGAGGCCGGCAGTCAAATCCTCGGCCTTTTCTCTTTTCAGGCGCTGCCTGGCGCCCTCAATGGTCATTCTTTCCTCATAGAGCAGACTCTTTATCTCCAGAAGGGTCTCCAAATCCTTCTTCTGGTAGGTCCTCTGTTTAGAGTCGGCCCTCTGGGGTTTCAACTGGGGAAATTCGCTCTCCCAGTATCTTAATACATAGGGTTTGACGCCCACGATGCGGCTGGCCTCCCCAATACGAAAATACCGTCTGTTCTCAGGAATCTGGACCATTGTGTCAGCCCTCCCTTAATCTTCCCCCTGTCTCTGATCTAATCTTGTCAATAATAGACCCATGCAAACGGTTTATTTTTTCACCTTCAAGCGTTTCGTGAGCAGACCTGTAAGATATCCTGAATGCGATGGCCTTCTCTGAAGGGTCGATCTTCTCTCCCTCATAAAGATCAAAGATGCGGACAGATTCAAGCAGTTCGGCTCCCTCTTTTTTTATGATCTTGATAAGTCTGGAACTTTCTATCCGCCGATCCACGAGAAGTGAGAGATCCCTGAAAACAGAGGGAAATCTGGGAAAGGGGCGAAATTTTCTTGCGCCGGAAAGTCGCTTCACGACCTGCTCCACATCGAGATCAAAAAGATATGCTTCCTCATTCTTCAGCTCATATGCCCCTATCACACCTGAAGAGACCCGCCCTACCCGTCCAACAAGGCCCTCGGAACAGTATATCAAGGATGAAACTTTCGGGTCATATCCCGGGTAGCCGTTCTCTCTCCTGAAGCGAACGTCCTCAAGGCCTAATCCATTTAAAAGGCCCTCCACCGCCCCTTTTATGTCATAGAAATCGCAATCTCTCCGATCATCATACCACGACTTCTCCCTGCACAGACCGGTCATTATCGCGGCCAAACAGGTCTTTTCCACGGGCTGCTGATTTTCATCGTCCCGGATGAATATTTTGCCCCACTCGAAGAGTTTCAGGTCCCTCTCGTCATGGAACATATTGGTCTTTACCGTCGCCATAAGTCCCGGGATCAGAGACGTTCGCAGCACAGACTGATCCATCGTAAGGGGGTTCAAGAGGGTTGTAAATAGCCTCAGATCGCTTTTTTCCCCGGCGCCAAGCATATCAGCGGACTCAGGCGAGATGAAGCTGTAGGTAATAATTTCAGCAAAACCGAAACCTGTCATAATTGATCTTATCCGGTCCCCGATAAGCAGTTCCGGCGCATCCCCCTCCTCTGATGGCCTGAGACTCGGATAGGTAATGGGTATCCGGTCGAAACCATACAGCCTCGCAACCTCTTCAATCAGGTCCACTTCCCGGGTAACATCCACCCTGAATGATGGCGGACGAATGCTCAGTTCGTTGTCATTGACATCATGGGCCTCCATCTCCAAGGCCTCCAAATACCCCTTCATGGCGTCCCTTGAAAGGGAGGTGCCCAGGAAACGGTTCGTTTTGTCCCGCCGGAGATGGATAAGCGGGGGAGAGAAAGTCCTGGGATAATTATCCGTGAGACCCTTTGCCACCTTTCCACCCGCCAATCGACTCATGAGAGAAACCGTCCGCTTCAGGGCAGAGACAACGCCCCCGATGTCAGCACCTCTTTCAAAACGATAGGAGGCCTCTGTCGACAACCCCAACCTCTTTGAGCCCCTTCGAATGGTCACAGGATCAAAAAAAGCGCTTTCCACCAGGACGTTCTTTGTTCCGGCAAATATCTCAGAATTGAGACCGCCCATAATCCCGGCTAAGGCCACTGCCCGCTCCCCATCACAGATCATGAGGTTTTCGCGATTCAGTTTTCGGGTCTCTCCGTCTAAAGTCGTAAAGGCCTCCCCGTCCTCAGCCCGCCTGACGACAATCCTGTTCTCCCTCAAACGATCATAATCAAACGCGTGCAGGGGCTGACCCATTTCTAACATCACATAGTTGCTCACATCAACCAGATTGCTGATACTCCTGATCCCGGAATGATACAGCCGGTATCTCATCCAGAAAGGAGATGGCCCCAATTGCACATCCTGGACAATGCCGGCAGCATAACGGGGACAACCCTCAGGGTCGAGAAGAGTGATGCTTGTAAGGTCCTCAATCGCGGCCCCGCGCTCCTCCACGCTGATGTCCGGTCTCCTGAGCCTTTTCCCTGTAACAGCCGCTATCTCCCTCGCTATCCCCAATACGTTGGCGCAGTCAGGGCGGTTTGGCGTGATGCACAAATCAAAGACCCAGTCAGGAAATGGGAGGGATGAGTAAATGGAAGCGCCCGGGACCCGATCCGGCGCGAGAATCATTATCCCGGTATGGTCGTCCGTGAGCCCTATCTCATCCTCTGATAGGAGCATCCCTCTTGAAACCTCTCCCCTGATCCGGCTCTCTTTTATCACCGTTCCATCCGGGAGTTTACCCCCGGCAGGAACGAATGGGGCTAAGGCGCCCTCTGCAACATTAGGCGCACCACAGACCACCTCTGCCCGTTCCTCCCCGGTATCTACGCTGCAGATAGAGAGAAGTTCCGCACTCGGATGGGGCCTCACGCTCACAATTTTCCCTACGATAACGTCATCGAGGGAATCGCCGACCGCCTCGATACCTTCCACTTCCAAGCCCGTCATGGTCAGGAGATGACTTAGCTCATCAGGTGGCATCTCAATATCTACGTACTCTTTTATCCAGTTCAGACTTACCTTCATATGTCCCTTCGCAATTGAGGAATTGCGAATTTGGGGATTAGGAATTAAATGTAGTATTCCTAATCCCTGAATTCCTAAATCCCTGAATTCCTGAATTCATTCAAAACTGTCTCAAAAACTGCATATCATTCTTAAAGAACAGTTGAATGTCATCTATCCCGTACTTGAGCATGGCGATTCTTTCAATCCCCATCCCGAACGCGAAACCGGAGTAAATATCTGCGTCATAATCAACGAACCGGTAAACCTCAGGATCAACCATTCCGGAGCCTAATATCTCCAGCCATCCGGTATGGGCGCAGGTCCTGCACCCTTTCCCCCCGCATATGACGCAGAGGATGTCCACCTCGGCGCTCGGTTCGGTGAAAGGGAAAAAACTGGGCCTGAAACGAAGTCTGGTATCACCGCCAAACATCTGATGGACAAAGCTCGTAAGCGTCCCTTTCAAGTCTCCGAAACTGACGTCTCTATCCACCAAAAGCCCCTCCACCTGGTGGAACATCGGGGTATGGGATACGTCTGAATCACGCCTGTAGACCTTTCCCGGGGCAATTACACTCACGGGCGGTTTCCGGGTTTCCATGACACGGACCTGGATAGGGGAAGTGTGGGTCCTTAGAACCACATTATCAGATATGTAAAAGGTGTCTTGCATATCCCTGGCAGGATGGTCTTTAGGGATATTGAGCGCTTCAAAATTATAATAATCTAATTCTACATTCGGGCCTTTCACCACCCTGAACCCCATCCTCGAAAAGATCTGGCAGACCTCTTTTATTACCAGCGTAATGGGGTGCAGGTGTCCCCGAAGGGGCTCTCTGCCAGGAAGCGTCGCGTCAAAAAGCTCAGCCCGATCCCCTTTTCCGGAGATCAAGGTTTTCTTCGCCTCCTGGAACCGCTGAGACAGATTCGTTTTTACAAGATTGGCCAGTTTTCCAATCTTGGGACGTTCTTCAGGGGCCAACCCGCCCACGTTCTTCATGAAGGAGGTGACTTGACCTTTTTTACCCAAATACTTGATTCTGAATTTCTCGAGCTCCGACAGGTCATGGACCGCCTCGATTTCCTCAATGGCACGTTCTTCCAGTTCAAGGAGTTGATCTTTCATCGGCTTATCTATTGAGACCTTTGAAAAATGCTCAATTTTGTTCGAGTTCAAGGAAGGCGAATATTTTAACCACAGGAATACACTGAGTATTTCGAGGATTAAAATTTGAGCCTGACGCAGAAATCGGGCAAAAGGGGGCGTTTTGCAAAGGTCTCCTATTGTATATTCGAAGCGGTCTACTGGACCATGCTGGCTAACCGCGAGAAGGCCGGTGGATCATAGACAGCCATATCGGCAAGCACCTTCCGATCCAGGATAATACCCGCCTTTTGGAGACCCCCAATCAGTCGACTGTACGACAGTCCGTGCTCCCTGGCAGCGGCATTGATTCTTACAATCCAGAGACTGCGGAAATCCCGCTTCCGTACCCTCCGGTCGCGGTAGGCATACACGCCGGCCCTGTCAACCGTCGTATGGGCTGTCCTGAGCACCTTGCTGTGCCCTCCCCTGTAGCCTTTCGCAGCCTTTAGTATCTTGTTTCTCCTTCTCCTTGCCTTAAAGCCTCTCTTTACCCTTGGCATCGCATTACCTCTTTGTTGTACTATAGTAAAATGATCCGGGCCCGGAGGACCCGGCCTTAATTTGCCCCCTGTAAAGGGACCGAGTGTTAGACATATCCAAAAGTGCCTAAAGTGCCTAAAGTGAACTAAAGTGCCTAAAGTTCCAAGTAATATTGACAAACTCGTAAAAAGTCGGAAAGCACCCGTTGTCGTCATTCCCGCGAAAGCGGGAATCCAGTAAAATCAACCAGTTCTGGACTCCCGCTTTCGCGGGAGTGACGGCCTTGGAGACTTTTTACGAGGCCATCAATATTGTATCTTCTCAATAAACAGGGGCAACTGCTTTCTAAAGCCGCTTTTCTGGATTCCCGCTTGCGCGGGAATGACAGGTGGTTAGCTTATTTCGTCATTCCCGCGAAGCCTGTCCTCGCGAAGGCGGGGAGCGGGAATCCAGGAGCCAACCCCGCGACTTATTGAGCTATTACCATTCATCATAAAAAGTCACGAAGTTCCTTAACTTTAGGCACTTCAAACTTTAGGCACTTCTATCAAAAACTACCAATATCCGGTTTTCAGGTTCACTGCTTCAAAGTAGATCGCTTAGAGGTACGGAATCAGTCTTGCCACCTGTTTCAGGTTGGCAGAATCAACCAGGCACGATTTCCGAAGATTCCGCTTCCTTTTTGAACTCTTTTTCGTAAGGATGTGACTTGAAAAGGCCTTATTCCTCACGATCTTGCCGGAACCGGTGGTCTTGAACCTTTTGGCGGCCCCACGGTTCGTCTTAATCTTTGGCATCTTTTTCCTCCATCCGCAGACGTGAGCCCTCTAACAGCACAAGCCACCCTTCATGCAAGAGGCTGGCCTGCACCCGTCATACAATACGTCAGAGACTCACTCTGACATTTCTTATTTTGGAATAATGACCATTGTCATTCTATTCCTGGCCTCCCGTGTGGGGGGCTGCTCTACTGTTCCGTTCTCGGATATCTCATCGGCTACCCTCTTTAGGAGTTCCTCACCGATGTTCATGTAGGCCATCTCTCTACCCCTAAAAAACACGGTCACTTTAACCCGATGCTTCTTTTCCAGGAACTTCATCAGATTCTTGATCTTGAAGCCCAGGTCGTGATCCTCTGTGTTGGGTCGGAGTTTAATCTCCTTCATCTGGCCGCCCCGGCTTTTCTTGCGGGCCTCTTGCACCTTCTTACTTGCCTGATACCTAAACTTCCCATAGTCCATAACCCGACAAACCGGGGGATCCGAATTGGGTGCTACCTCAACAAGGTCAAGCCCTCCTTGTTTTGCCACTTCCATGGCCTCGTTGATTGACAAAATACCCAATTGCTCTCCTTCAGCAGATATCAATCGCACCGTCCTCGAACGAATCCGTTCATTTATCCTGACATCATCAGATTTTTTTCCTATGGTGATTACCTCCTCTGTTTACATTCTTCGGCAATTAGGTCAACAAACGCTTTCACGCCCATAAGCGAAAGGTTTTGACCACTTCTCTTCCTCGGCGTTATCCCATCAGTATCGCATTCTTTATCACCAATAATCAACATAAAGGGAATCTTTTTTACCTGCGCCTCTCTCACCTTAAGGCCCAATTTTTCGTTCCTGAAATCAGCTTCAACCCTGACATCCGCATCTGTCAGGATCTTCAGGACCTTCTCACCATGGGGTATATTCCTGTCAGTCACCGTAAGTATAGCAACCTGAACCGGTGAAAGCCATGTGGGGAATGCGCCCGCGTAGTGTTCGATCAGGACACCAATAAACCTCTCGATGGCGCCTAAAATTACGCGATGGATCATGACAGGCCGGTGCTTTTCACCATCTTTTTCAACGTAAGTAAGATTGAACTTTTCAGGAAGCGTAAAATCGCACTGTATGGTAGCGCACTGCCATTTCCTTCCCAGCGCATCTTTCAGTTTGACATCGATCTTAGGGCCGTAAAAGGCCCCGTCTCCCTCATTGATATCATACTGCAACTGATGATCATCCATCGCCTTGATCAACGCCCGTGTTGCAAGTTCCCAGTCCTCATCGGAGCCGATCGATTTTTCAGGACGGGTGCTGATCTCCAAGTCGTACTCAAACTGAAAGATAGCCATCATCTCTTTGACAAAATCAAGGACTCCTTTTATCTCGCCGTTGAGTTGCTCCGGGGTGCAGATAATATGGGCATCGTCCTGGGTGAACTCCCGCACCCTGAAAAGACCGTGCAGGACACCAGAACGTTCATGCCGGTGGACCGTTCCCAATTCAAAGTAGCGCTTGGGTAGATCCCGATAGCTTCTTATCCTGGACCCGTAAATGAGCATATGAGAGAGACAATTCATCGGCTTGATGCCATAAGACTGCTCGTCAATCTCCGTAAAATACATGTTCTCCCGATAGTTCTCGAAATGACCCGATTTTTTCCACAACTCGGTCTTCAGAATCTGTGGACCCCTTGCTAAATCGTAACCCCTTCTCAGATGCTCCTTTATCTCAAACTCTTCCAGGATATGCCTCAACATGGCACCTTTGGGATGCCATACGATCATCCCGGCGCCAATCTCTTCATATGTACTGAAAAGCCCGAGCTGGGGTCCTAACTTAACGTGGTTTCTTTTTTTGGCCTCTTCAAGCCAGTACAGATGCTCTTTCAAACGCTTCTTATCGGGAAAGGCCAAACCGTAGACCCGGCTCAACATCGGCCGCTTTTCATCCCCCCGCCAGTAAGCGCCGGCAACCTTGGTCAGATGAAAGGCCTTGATCATCCCTGTTGACGGGATATGCGGTCCGCGGCACAAATCCGTGAAGCTCCCCTGAGTGTAGAGGGAAACAGACTCAGCGCCCAAGTCATTGATCAGCTCGACCTTGTAATCTTCGTCCTGTCCCTTAAAAAACCCGATGGCTTCCCGGCTCATCATCTCATTTCTGGTAAAGGGAAGGTCGGCATTTACGATCTCCCTCATCTTCTCTTCAATATCAGGGAGATCCTCTTCCCTGAACGGACGATCATAATCAAAATCATAATAAAAACCGTGTTCAATGGCCGGGCCGATCGTCACCTTTACACCCGGGAAAATCTCTTTAACCGCCATTGCCATCACATGGGAGGTGCTGTGCCGGAGTATCTGGAGACCCTCCTCAGAATCCAGATAAACAGGCTCTAATTCGGCCCCGGTTGCTATCATGGACGAGAGGTCCTGAAGCTCCCCGTTCACCTTTACGGCCACTACCTTGTCTAATGCCCTCGCCTTCAAGTATTCTAAGGCATCTCTGGCCGACAGGGATTCTGCCTCAAGCTGCTCGGCTGATTTGTCTTTCAAATGAATGGAATAGGTCTTCATCTTATGGTCCATCAAAGAAAATAAGGCATCCGGAGTAAACGATCACTTCTCAAGATGCCTCATTAAAATCTTCAAATTAAATTGAACGCAATTTTAGTCTATTGTGTTAAAGAAAAAGATTTCGAGGTTATCGTCTGGATCAACCCTTATCCTGAGACCCTTGAAAAACGCCCCCTTTTGGCCAATCTCAGCGCCTGCCCCGTAGCTCCGGAAGATGGTACTGGGGTCAGGCTCAAATTTCAATCTTGCACTTATAAACAATAACGTAATGAAATGCAAGCAAAAAGCAACCTCACCGCCGATTCCGCACTTCCCGGCTTCCCAGCAATGCTGGATTTAGGGGAATACCCTCAATAAAGGACGAAAACCATTTGAAAAATTTCATATAAAATATTAGGCTCTCGGGATCACATCTGGTATCTTCTCAATAAGTCCGGGCTGCTAATTTCAAAATGAGTCTAAATCGGCAAATGCCTGGTCACCACGAAGTGCACGAAGAAGCACGAAGTGATTGTTTTTTAGTGAACTTCTTCGCGGCCTTCGTGACCTTCGTGGTGAAACAACTGTAAGGAGATGCTTCCAAGGTACCTGCGCATCACCCGGTTAAACCGGAATCTGGACGTTTCGGATATGAAAAGAAAGATAAAACAGATGTCTCTGATCCTGATTTTTCTGGCGGCTGCCGGTCTCCTTTTTCCCCTGGCACAACCGGCTGCCAAACAGGTGACAGATCAATCAGGCCGGCAGATGACCGTGCCGGATAATCCCCAGCGTATTGTTTCATTAGTCCCGAGTATCACCGAAATAATTTTTGCCCTGGGCCAGGAACACCGGTTAAAGGGTGCCACCCAGTTCAGCGACTTTCCGCCTGAGGCGAAGCAATTGCCCAGAGTTGGCTCCTACGTGCGGCTGGACCTGGAAAAGATCGTGGCCCTGAAACCTGATCTCTGTTTTGCCACCAAAGACGGCAACCCGAAGGATACCGTAAAGAGATTAGCGTCTCTGGGGATACCGGTCTATGTGGTGGATCCGAGGGATCTGAACTCCACCATTCAAGCGATCCTCAAGATAGGTGACATCCTCAACGCCACCCAGAGGGCAAACACCATCGCCAGCGAGATGCGGTCGCGGATCAAGCGCGTAAAATCATTGGTGGCGAAATCGACCCACCGGCCCCGGGTCTTTTTTCAGATTGGCATCTCCCCGATCGTCTCTGTGGGAACACCCACCTTTATTCACGAACTGATCCTCGTTGCCGGCGGGAAGAATGTTGCGGAAGGCTCGGCCCCGTACCCGCGATTCAACCGTGAGCAGGTCCTGGCACTTTCTCCCGAGGTGCTTATTATCACCTCTATGGCACGAGGTGCAAGTTTCGAGCAGATAAAAGATGAATGGAGCAGGTGGCCCTCCCTACCGGCCGTTCGAAACAATCGTATCCTGTTGGTCGATTCCAATCTGTTCGACCGCCCCACACCCCGATTGGTGGACGCCCTTGAACTCCTTGCCGGTCTGATCAACCCTGAGCTTTTTGAGGGACAGAAGTGACGGAAAAAACACCTCCCCTGATAAAACGCATTTCGGCCATCTCTTTGCTGCTCATCCTCCTTTTAGCGGCAGCCATATTCTTCGGGATCTCGATGGGGTCTACCGGAACCGGAATAAAGGAGACTCTGCGCTCCTTGCTTGGATATAGCGATACAGATTCAATGCTCCATACCATCATCTGGCGTATCCGATTCCCCCGGGTACTCCTGGCCGTCCTGGTGGGGGCGACCCTCTCCATCGGAGGGCTTGTCTTCCAGGCCCTGCTCCGCAACCCCTTGGCCGAGCCCTACATCTTAGGGATTTCGAGCGGGTCGGGCATCGGCGCCATCATCGGCATTCTCGCCGGGTTTTCCCGTTTCCCGGGCGTAAGTCTTACCGCTTTCGCCGGGAGCATGGGAACACTTCTCCTCCTTTTCCTCATCTCCTCAGGGCAGGAAATGTTGAAGAGGAACACCCTTCTTCTCTCCGGCGTGATGATCAACGCCTTCAGTGCGGCGCTGATCATGTTCCTGATCTCGATTACCCAGGACTCCCGCCTCCACAATATCCTTTTCTGGCTCATGGGTGACCTCTCCATGGCCGATATCACCCAGGTCGGGATACTTGCCGGCGCGCTGATCCCTTGTTTTGTCCTCATTTTCTGTTTTTCAAACACCATGAACCTCTTCCTCATGGGAAAGGAACTGGCCCAGACCATGGGGGTAAACATAAGGGCCGCAACAGTGACCCTCCTTGTGGTTACCTCGTTTATGGTGAGTCTCACGGTTTCGTATTGCGGCCCGATCGGTTTTGTAGGGCTGGTCATGCCGCACCTGCTGAGACTCATTTTCGGGCCGGATCACAGGGTGCTGGTTCCGGCATGTATATTCGGCGGGGCGACCTACATGGTTTTATGCGATCTGCTCGCAAGGACCCTTCCGGAGCAGGGAGAAATGCCCGCAGGCGTGATTACGGCCATGGTCGGCGTGCCCCTCTTTATAATCCTTTTGAAAAGATCCGGTTGATGAACAGCGCCATCCATATAAAAAACTTAGGGTACGCTTATGGCGATCTCCATGTGTTAGAAGGTCTCTCTTTTTCCGTTCAAAAGGGCGATTTCTTTGTCATCATCGGCCCCAACGGCTCCGGAAAAACCACCCTCCTCAAAATAATCTCAGGTATCTTGAAACGACAGACGGGCAAGTTGGAGATCTTGGGAACTCCCATCCAGAACTTTTCTCGAAAGTCCTTGGCAAGGACAATTGCCCTGGTCCCGCAGATGGCGCCGGTGGATTTCCCCTTTACCGTGACCGAGGTGGTACTGATGGGCCGTTCACCCCACCTGGGCATGTTGGGGCTGGAACACGAAAGAGACCTGGAAATTGCAACTCAGGCAATGGTCTTTACCCGGGTTGAGCATCTCTCGAACAGGAAGTTAGACCAGTTGAGCGGGGGCGAACGCCAGAGGGTCATGATTGCCAGGGCTATCTGCCAGGAACCCCAGATCATCCTTCTTGATGAACCGACCGCCTCCCTCGATCTTGCCCACCAAGTAAGGGTAATGGATTTGATGGAAAAGCTCAAAGAGGAAAAGGGCGTGACCATTATCATGGTGTCTCACGACATCAATCTTGCAGCCATGTACGGCAACCATCTGCTGCTGCTCAAGGCGGGAAAAATCGTTAACCTCGGTCCTCCCGACCATGTGCTCACCTTCCAGACCCTTGAGGAGGCCTATGGATGCCCGTTATTAGTGGATAAAAGCCCCCTGGGAGAGTTTCAAAGAGTCACCCTCGTTCCCCGGAAATTTATCCATACTGACATCAAAATGGGCGACCGGGAAGACTGATTCAGCCCACCCCCTCTCCCTCCAATAACCCCTGTTTCTCAGCATGGCTTTTTCCTGTAAATTCTTCGGGTTGACCTCTAATCTGTTGCGCATATCATCAGATCCTATTTGCAGTGTTCCCGGTCGCATCATTTTGGTTGACATCTTGTTAATCTGCACTGTATATTAACGGCTATGTTTGAAAGATACTTGAAAAACCGATTGCCGGAAACTATCTTTCTGGCGGACAAGCCATGGGGCCGAAGTCGATCTTCTCATCAGCCGTGGCACAAGATTTTTATACGCTATCGAATGTAAATTTAAGCGCCAACCCTCATCAAGCGATTTATCCGGGTTACGATCTTTTCATGACAATCATCCTGAAGTTCCCTGTTTTATTGTCTCCCCTGTTAATCAATCTTATCGGTTATCTTTCGCTCGTATCCTTCCTCCAGATAAATTGTTCCAAGAACTGAGGTGAGGGAAAAATGCCACCAGGCTATAGCCTTTTTCTCTCCCTCCGGGGCGGGCCGGAGGGCGCGCGGTGGAAAATATTCTCTCACTTACCCGCAAAGCAAAGCTGGGACCATCAGCATAGCCGAAGGTTAGGGTTGATCAAAAATCCTTGACATCCTCAGATTTCCCTGTAAACTATACGCAATTATTACCTATTATAATCCCTCATGTTCAGAGATGTTAACACCTTTCTTCCCATAGCGAGGCGCCCAATGGAAGCTCCCATCAAGATGTACCAGCCATGGTCCTAACAGAGTTTCCCAATTCTGTTAGGACGCCAACCAGTATATAATAAAGAAACCCGAACCTATCGTGAGATGGGGGCGGAAAGCCACAGGTCTTCAAGATCTCTACCTGATGTTAAATTTAGCTCTATTTACAGCGAAAAGACAGCTCGGCTTTTTTTCTTTCTCGCAGACCGGATACAGAAGATGTTCAGGGTCGGCGATGACGTTCGGCATAATCGCAGGTCTGGCAGCGCTCATTCCTTAACCTTGTTATCGAAAAAGGACAGATGAGGGACAGGATATTTGTCAAAAATGCTGATAGAAGGGCGTGACCCATGTGAGGGCGTCAAGATGGGTTGAAACCCAACTCAGCCAAATAGCCGAATAACGCAGTTAAGTAGCAGCGTCCCTCATTCCTGGGCCGTCGTTTACGATTCAAACATGCAACAAGCGGGGTTGTTATTTTTTTGCCACGGGAAAAGTGCACAGTGCCCCATAAGGAATCAGGATGCGGGAATAAAACAACCAGTCTACAATTAACAACGAAGCTACAAAAAGCAAATAAGATAAGGTAGTTGAATGAGTTATTTACTTACTGATGGACGTCCCTAATTCACTGCGTGTAGCAACCCAACGACCCGGCGTGGCTTTTTGAGATAGACGGGAGCCACCTCC
>JACKQG010006312.1_pt1 | contig 12597 bp, 7 predicted proteins | sample 8237621 | NCBI WGS metagenome assembly JACKQG01 (sample SAMN15677084, study PRJNA649215) | marine metagenome | biome: marine; feature: Black Sea; material: saline water; isolation source: suspended particulate matter (SPM) from the Black Sea western gyre | collected 2013-06-09/2013-06-10 | depth...
CGGCCGGTGGGCCCCGCCGCGCAGCAGCACGGTGCGGCGGCGGTCCGGACCCGCCTGGCGCGGCCGCCGGACCTCGGCCTGGGCCCGCTCCAAGGGGGCGAAGGGCCGGTCGAGCGAGCCCGGGCCGCCGTCGTCGCCGCCGGCCGCGACGTAGACCTGGGCCGGGGCGGCGGCGGCGAGCAGGAGCAGGGCGGGGAGGAGCAGGCGGCGGGTCATCGTGGGGCCAGGAGGAGGTGGAGGGATTGGAACGGGCGGACCGGGTTGCGCTCGGCGGCTGGGCCGAGGGGGCGGCCGAGGGCGTCGGCCAGGGCGGCCGGCAGCGGCCGGCCATCGGCGTCGGACACCTGGAGCTCGCCGCTCCGGCCGGCGAGTTCGCGGAGCTGGAGGTGGACCTCGCCCTCGGCCGTGCAGCGCGCGCCGACCAGCACCACCTCGGCGCCGGCGAAGCCGAGCAGCGAGACCGGCGCGGGCAGCGCGGCGGCTTGGCGGCCGGGCGGCAGGACGCGCGTCAGCAGGGGCATCTGGTGGTCCCAGCCGAAGCGGGCGGCGGCGACCGGGCCGGCGGCCTCGCCGTCGGCCGGCCCCGAAGTGATCGCCTGGCTCCAGAACAACTCGCCGTCCTGGCTGGCGAGGAAATTGGTCACCCAGTAGTTGTTGAGCAGCCAGGAGTAGATGTGCGGCCGCTCGACCACCGCGCGGTCCTGGAAGCGGCCGAGCTGGATGCCGCCGAACTGGTGCAGCAGGATCTCCGGGCTGCTCAGGGTGACGCGCGCCTCGGCGTTGGTCAGCGTCACGAAGCGCTGGGCGCACTGCCAGTCGCTGGAGGTGCGCGGGATCTGGTCGGTCTCGGGGTCGACGGTGCCGCCGACCGTCTCGTAGCGCAGCGTGGAGTCCGGCAGCGCGAAGGGGAAGGCGGCGTAGAGCCCCTCCGGCGCGGTCTCCGGCCGCTTGCGCAGCCGGTAGCGGAACTCGACCTTCTTCTCGAGCTCGTAGAGGCGGACCTCGACCTCGACGCCGTTCTCCTCGGGGGCGATGTCCGCCCGGCCGCGCAGGAAGAAGCTGCGCCACAGCGGCCCCTGGTCGCCGGGCCCGAGCTGGAAGCCCTCCAGCCCGGCGCGCTGGAAGTCGTCGAGGGTCTTGCTCTCGAGCTGCCAGCGGTTGCCGAGCTGCTCGTGGACGAGCTGGCCGAAGCCCCATTCGGCGCCGGCGTCGACCAGCTCGCGGCCGAGCTCCTTGTCGTACAGGCTGACTACGCCGCCGCGCGCGGGATCGACCCGCAGGCGGTAGTGGGCGTTCTCGAGCAATCCGCTGGCGTCGACCGGCGGCGACCCGGCCGCTTCGCCGTCGAGCAGCTCCAGGCGGTAGCTGCGCCAGCCGAAGGCCGGGACGTCCGCGACCTGCAAGGCCCACCAGTTACCGTCGTGCTTGGCCTGCCAGAGCTGCGCCGGCACTTCCTCGCCGCGGTCGTCGACGACCCGGAAGGCGCGGCCGGGTGGCAGCAGCTCCTTGTCGATGAACACCCGCGCCAGGCCGCCGCGTGGCCATCCGAGGGTGTTGACCACCGTGATCGTCGGCGCGTCGGTGCGCGGCAATCGGCCCTGGAGCAGGCCGAATGCGGCCTCCTTCAGGATCGCGGTCTCCTTGACCGCGTCCCACACGAAGGCCGACTTCTCGGCCCACTGCACCTGGCTGTTCTCGGCGCCCGGGTCGGTCACCGACTCGGCCGCGCCGTAGGTGTGCTCGCCGTAGACCACCAGTTGCTCGCGCGTGCGGCTCTGGCGCGCGCGCAGGCCGTCGGGCAGCTCGACGCCGGCCAGCGCCGCCATCGCCAGCATGCCCTCGACCGCCGTCAGCTCGCCCTGGGTGCGGCGCGCCGCCGCCGCCTCGCGCGGGGCCGAGCCGACACCGTCCGACCACCAGTCGGGCCAGGCGGCGCGGTGGACCGGCAGCTCGGCGCCGGACTCCTCCCCGATCCGGCGCGGCAGCTCCGACACCGTCGACGAGCGCAGCCGCGGCCAGACGAAGCGCTCGTTCCAGTCGCGGATGAAGCCGTTGGCGACGATCCCGGGCGGGGCGTTGTCGAGGAACACCCCCGAGTACTGGACCGCCACCGCGTCGCGCGGATAGCCGCGCTCCTCCAGCCCCTCCAGGTAGCGGAACAGCGCCGGCTCGACGGTCTCCATGCGGCCGGTGTGGATGCCCCAGAAGTTGCCGGTGTTGTAGTGGTCGGGTCGCCACGCCAGCAGCCGCGAGCCCGACGGCGACTCCCACCAGAAAGCGGTCGGAACGTCGAAGGGGATCAGGGCGCGGTGGCCGTGCTCGCCCATGCTCAGGTAGCGCACCCCCAGCTCCGGAAGCAGGTCGGCGTAGACCCAGGAGATGCCGTTGACGTCGTCCTGCATCGCCGACTCGACCGGCAGGCCGTGCTCGCGCATCAGCGCGACTGGCTCCAGGCTGGCGGCGCAGCCGCGCTCGTCGAGCAGCTCGCTCATGTTGGCGAACATCGCCGTCAGCTCGATGCGGCCCTCGGCGACCCGCCGCCGCAGCCGCTCGATCTGGGCCGCCGGGCGGTAGCGCAGCCACTCGCGCACCGGCCAGGAGGCCTCGCAGGTCCAGCGGAAGCGGGCGGCGTCCGGGTAGTCGTCGGTCAGGTCGCAGTAGTCGAGCGCGTAGTCGATGTAGCGCAGGTGGTCGGGCAGGATCTCGGTCTGCGGGCGGGTGTAGCCGAGGTCGGTGTGGGAGTGCTGGACCAGGTGGAGGGTCCACCGCCGCACCGGCGCGACCCAGCGGGCCATCTCGTAGGCGGTGCCGTCCTCGGCGCGCAGGCCGACGCTCTCCAGGACCGGCTGGGTGGCCTCGGGGTGCGGCAGCTCGAAGCGGTTGGCGCCGAGCTTCAGCTCGACCTCCTGCGGGGCGGACCAGCTGGTCTCGATCACCGCCGGCGTGGGGGCGCCGAGGTGCACTACCTCGACCACCACCGGCTGCCACGGCTCGCCGTGGCCGCGCAGCAGGGCGTCGCGCGCCGTGACCTTGGCGCCGGCCTCCGGCGAGGCCCGGAAGGTCATGTACCAGACCCGGCTGCCGGCGCTCTCCCCCACCACCTTGAGGCGCAGGGGCTGGCCCGGCGTCACCATCCGCCGCGGCAGGCTCAGCACCGCGAAGCCGAAGACGTCGTCGTGGCGATCGATCAGGGTCGGCCGGAATTGGAGCCGCGCGCCGGACTCGCCGGCGACCTCCCAGGCCTCGAGCGACGGCCTCGCCGGGTTGCGGAAGCTCAGGACCGGCGCGCCGTCCACCGACAGCTCGAAGGCGTGCCGCTCGGGGTTGGCGTCGAGGCCGAACAGCCACACGAAGGGCACGGTCTCTCCCTCCAGCGCCGCCGGCGCCGGCTGGGTCTCCCACTCGATGAAGTCGCCGGCGTCGATCGACCGCACCAGCAACGCCGAGCTCACCTCGGGAAGCGCCGAGTCGTAGGGAAGGACCTCGCCGTGCAGGTCGCGGCCGTAACCGCCCTGCCAGGGAGATCCGCCGGGGAGGGGGAGCAGCGGAAGCATCGCCAGGAGCACAGGGTGCATGGTCCGGGATTAGACCACGGCTCCGCATGGTGTGGGGTGCTGGCTCCGCCGGGAGTTGGGGATTCGGTCGGGTGGATTCGGCCGCTTCGGCTCACTCACATTGATGTCACGGCTATATTGGTCATGCCACCACAGCCCTGGGTAATCCATCCATGAACCGGTTTCTGCTGGCATTTGTCCTGGTCTTTCTTGTTGCGGCTGGCCTGATCCTCTTTCTCCGCCCGAGGATGGATTCCTCTGCTGGCCAAGGAGTGTTGACGCCCGCTCCTCAAGAGAGTTCCATCGATCTGCCTCCCGACGAAACTCTAGATTCCTCTGCTGAGGAGACACGAGAGGACCTTACCGCAGATCCTGGCATTCCAAACCCGACACCCCAGGCAATCGGTCTCTCTTCCCATCCCGAAGCGGGGATCCTCGTCCGGGTCGTCATGGCAGATGGTGGGGATCCCTGTCCCGGCGCCACGGTGTTCGCACAGGAATACATGGGTCTGGCATGGGAGAAGCTCTGCGGCGAGGTGGCGACGGGCATGGATCGATCAATCGCTTTCTCCCAGTATGCTCAAACCTACCTTTCCAATGAGGCCGGCGAGGCGGTTGTGCCAGTACCCAGGACGGAGCTCTTCCTGAGGGGGGAATGGGATGGCAGGAGCGGAGAGACCTTCATCGGGAATCCCCGCCCTGGAGAAACGATCACCATCCGACTGGAGAAGAGACTGAATCTGACGGTGATGGTCTGCACCTCCGATGGTGAGCCCGCCCCAGACGTTCATGTCGCGCTGAGGGGAGAGCGAGAACGGGGAAGCAAGAATCTTGGTGTGGCTGTATCGGATGCCAATGGCCGGGCGGTCATCGCGGATGTCCTCAGCCTTCTCGCGTCCTTTGACGAGCCATTCTTGCGCGCCACGATTCGCCTACCCCTGCCTCTTTCTGAACCGGTCGAGGCGCAATTCGACCTCGCGGCTCTTCCGGATGAGCCGGTCCTCCTCACGCTCCCGCCGACGGGATCCGTTGTGGTACACCTCGTCGATGAACGGGAGGAGCCAGTCTCCGCCCAGCTTCCGGTCCACCTTGCCAGAGACGATTACCCGGAGTATCCGCCGGTCCAGAACTGGGAAAGAAGCAACCCACTCCGAAATCTGCACGGAATCAATCGGTTCTCCAGAGAGGGGATTGTCCGATTCCCCTACGTCGGCCTGGACCTGAATCTCGCGGCGTACGCTCCCGTGAATGGCAGCCAGGAACTCGACGCGGTGCTGCCGGAGGGACCCAAGGAGCCACTGCAGGTGCTCTAGCTGGTCCTCCGGGCCGCCTCAGGCCGCACTGCGCTCGCCGGGCCGCTTGTCCTGCCTCTGGGTGACCTTTCGCCACCCGGAAAGATGGTGGGGTTGTTCCTTTGCGGTTCCTCGACCGTCTTCGGCAATTGGTTCCGGGAGGGGCCGCAAACCGATGGTGAAGGGAGGTTCAGGATCGTCATTGGAGAAGACTTCGTCCTGCCCGCCACACTGGTCCTGCTCCACCCTGGAGAGGGCGATGGCCGCCCCTGGCAGACCGTCCTTGGAATTCCAGCCGACCTCCCCGAGGGAGTCTCCCATCTCGGGGAGTTTCTCTTGGAAAGGGCACCCTTGCTCGTTGCCGGGAATGTCCTCCGCTCGGACGGGCGTCCGATTCCTGGCGCGAAGGTCAGGGTGTACGCAAAGCCGGTGGTCATGGAGCCCAAGGGCGCCTCACGAAAACCGGTGGCGGCCCTCGATTCATTCACCGACCATCTCGGAGCCTTCCGGGTCTTCGGCCGCCTGCCGGGCGCTTCTGAGTCGTTTCTATTCGTCACCAGCGAGGAAGGGCCACCCGTTTCTCAGCAGTTCACGCCCGGAGAAGATGGCGTGGAAGTGTGGTTGGCTTCGACCGCAGGCCTTTCTGGCTGGGTACTTCTGGCACCTTCGATGCAACCCGAACTCCTCGAGCTCAATTGGCTACAGAAGAAGGGCAACAGGGTCGCCAAAGAGGCACTTCTCATCGACGAGGAGGGAAGGTTCGCCCACCACGGCCTGCCAGCTGGTCCCGGCAGGCTGGTCGTTTCATTCAAAAACGATCCCGACCTCTCGAGCTTGGGCATCGATCCGATCTGGAAGCTCGACCTTGAGCTTCCCCCCGGGGTGGAGCTCAAGGACCCTCGGCTCGAGGGAATCGACCTTCGCCACCTCCGCGTCTCTCGCGTCAAGGTTCAAGATCCAAATGGAAATCCCATTCGCAGGGCGATAGCCGTTGGAGCTGATCACGGCGTGCCCACCCAGTCTGACGGCGGAGGGACGATCCTCCTTCCTTCATGGAGGAACAAGGATTCCTGGTCCGTCGAAGCACGAGGGTTCCGGGCGGCCGTGCTTCCTCAACCAGTCGCCGACCAGGTCATTACTCTGGAGCCTGCCATCCTGGTTGACCTTCGCCTCGACCGGTCACCGATTCCGAGCGGTTTTAGCATTCGGGTGAATGCATCAGGTCCTGGGGTCACGCCATTCGGCCTTGGTAGTCGAGCGACGTTCTCCGCGGAGACCCAGGCAGCCCAACTCTTCTTTCAGGAGGGAGGCACCCACCAGCTCGAGGTTTTCCTTCTTGGGCCTCCGGGGACTGCCCCACTCCGTTTTCTGCCGAATTCAGGAGTTTCTCCGACCACGCTCTTCGTCCAGATGGCAGCCGGAGACCAAGTCTGCACAGTTACGATCCCGCCCGCAGCGCTTGAAGCCGCCGTCCGGGCGATCGAGGAGTGACCTATTGCTTCCTCCATCTACAGCTGCCACGCGGGTAGTTTCTTAGGACCCGGAGAAGCAGTCGCCAGTCCGACGCCAGCATCATTCGGCCGGCCGCAGCGCGGGACATCTCGGAGCGAGGTGGCAGCACTCTCCTGCCCCGGAGCGTTCCCCCTCCCTCCCCGCTACTCCGCCCAGATCGGGCTGGTCCACGCCACCCCGCGGCCCTGCTGCACCACCCTTAGATAGACGTACTCGCCGGGCTCCAGCCCCGGCACCTCGCCCTCGAAGTAGAACACCCTGCGCCCGCCGGCGGGGATCGCGTCGGCCACCACGCCGATGAGCTGGCTGGCGCCGGTCTCCGGATCCACGATCCGGCCGCCGTAGATGACGTCGATGCGCTCGATCGGCTCGGTGCCGACGACGCGGCAGCGCAGGGTCAGGTCGGCGTCCCCGGCGGCCACCACGGAGCCCATCTCGGCGTCGTCCAGCGAGAAGCGCACCAGCATGCGTTCGCCGTTGGTGGCGTAGACCCGCCGCGCACGCAGCGCCTCGAAGATCGCCGCGCGGGTGTTCTCCTCGGCGAAGACCGCCACCAGGCCGCCGTTGGCGCCGGCCAGGTGCGACAGCCCCGGGTGGCCGTCGTGGCCGTCGGTGCTGCCGAGGAAGCCGAGGCGGTAGCCGCGGTCGAGGGCGTCGCGGACGAAGTTGCCGGCCACCGGCCGGTAGATGATGCCCGGGCTGTCGGCGGCCTCCGAGCTGCCGTGGACCGACACCACCTCGGTCACCGGCTCCAGCGCCGGGTCGGGCGCGACGCGCCAGTCGGTCGGCACCGGCCCGCCGGCGCTGTGGTGGGCGATGGTGATCGCGTCCTGGCCGCGCAGCGCCGCCCACAGCTCCTCGGGCCGGTCGAAGCGCTCGTCGAAGCTGCTGTAGAGCGCGCCGTCGTCGCCGCCGTAGACGACGTGGCGGTGGCCGTAGATCCAGTTGGTCCACTCGTAGCCGAGGAAGGCGGTGAAGCGCCCGGGCTCGTTGCGCTGGTTGGCGACGCGCTTCATGTCGGCCCACATCTCCGGGTGCTCGTCCAGGAACATCAGCCCCCAGCGGTCATGGTCGGTGATGCAGGCGAAGTCCAGCGCGGCGGCGCCGCGGGCGTAGCGCCAGACCTCCTCGAGCACGCCGGTGCCGTCCGACAGGCCGGTGTGGATCTGGAGGTCGCCCCACAGCAGCTTGGGCGCGCCGGCGCGCGCCAGCATCGGGTTGGACTCGCCCTCGACCATGGCGAAGCTGGCCTTGACCCGGTAGAGGCCGGCCTTCAGCACCTCCACCTCCACGCCGCCGGCGCCGTCGTGGATGCCGACGCCGCCGCGCAGCTCCAGGCCCTCCGGCAGGTCGAAGGAGATCTCCCCGAATTCGCGAGATCCGACGTTGCCGCGCGCGTCCAGCATCGCGATCGACAGCCGCACGATCTCGCCCGGCTCGGCGGTGGTCGGCAGGACCAGGTGCAGCCGCACCGTCTCGCCCGCCCGCACCCGGACGCCGGGCGAGTCCTCCAGCACCTTGCGCACGCCGTCGCCGTCGCCGTCGACCGCGATCCAGAAGCGCGAGTCCGACTCGGCGAAGCGGTCGGCAAGGCCGCGGTAGACGAAGCGCAGCTGCTCGCCGGCCTTCAGCCCCCGGCCGCGCAGGTGCACCGCCAGGAGCTGCTGGTCGATCGTGACCGGCTCGAGCTCGAGGCCGCGCACCGCGGTCGTGACCTCGGTGTAGCCCTCGAAGTCGGGCGCTTCGGTCTGCGGCGTGCTCCAACCCCAGAACGGCGACACCTGCAGGTAGACCGCCCCGCCCTCAGCGACGCCGAGCTCGCCGGCCTCGTAGATCAGCGTCCACTCCCCCGGCTGGCCGGCGACCGCGGCGGCGGCGCCCTTCTCCTCCACCAGCCAGGCCTTGCCGCCGCCGTCGGAGGGGTGCCGGACCGCCGCGGCGCCCAGCCTCAGCGACTCGACCACCTCGGCCCGCGCGTGCGGCGGCGGACCCGGCTCCTGGGCCGGCGCGGCGGCGGCCAGCAAGCCGAGCCCGAGGGTGGCGCCTCTCATGCCCTCACTCTATCCGTCCCGGACCCGGTCCCCCTGTCCTGGAGGCCGTCGATGTTGCGAGCGGCGGGCGGCGAGAGCGCCGTCGTCAGGTCCGCGGGGCGTGGCGCTTCCACCAGCGCTCGGCCCGCTTGCGGGTGCCCGGCCGGGAGCTGCGCAGGTGCCGCTTCACGAAGCGCGGCACGCGCGGGTCGGCGGGAGCCAGCGGCGCGATCCGGTCGAAGGCCTCGATCACCTTGCCGGCGAGGATGCGCTGACACTCCGCGGTGGGCAGCCGGGCGCGGCCGGCTGCGAGCAGCGCCTCGGTGACCTCCGGCCCGAAGGCGGGAGCCCGCTCGGCCGCCAGCGCCAAGGCCATCGCCGCGTTGGCGGCAGGCACCAGCTCGGGGCCGCTCAAGGGCCGCGCCAGCTCGGGCAGCAACGCGCGCATCGTCGGCGCGCTCACCACGCCGGCCATCGCCGCGACCGCCGCCGCGATGTCGCAGCGCAGCAGCTTGTTCGGGTGCGCCAGCGCGGCGGCCAGCTCGTCGAACCAGGGTTTCAGCTTCTCCGGGTGATCCTCAGCGAGCTGCCGCAGCACCCGGCTGCTGCCGTAACGCACGGCGGGGCGCGGGTCGCTCAAGCCCTGCAGCAGGTCTTCGGCCCAGGCGGGATGGCGCCGCACGCGGCGCAGCACCTCTTCGCGCTCGGCGCCGGCGGCGAGGGATTCGATCGGGGAGAGGGTCCGGGGCATCGTTCGGAGATCCAACCTAACCGCGAGCCGGGCTTCTGGCAGGAAGCCACCGAGGAGGAGGAAAACCGGCGCGGGAAGGGCGCCACGGCATCCGACAGGGCGGGGATGGCCGCGCCGCGGCGGCGGAGGGGCCCGCCGGGTCGGTGACGGTCAATGGTCCAGCGGCGGGGTCTCCAGGCCGCCGCGGCTCAGCGCCGAGCGGTGGACCAGCCAGTAGGCGGTGGCGACGAAGACCCCGCCCAGGATGGTGGCCAGGCACCAGACGAAGGGCGTGCCGAAGACCGGGTCGCAGCCGGTGGTCCGTCGATCGCGGAGCTCGCTGGCGTCGCCGAAGACGGCGGCGGCGAAGGCCAGGTGCACCACCACGCCGACGATCAGGACCAGCCAAGCGATCAGCATGAAGAAGGCGCCGCCGCCGGCGATCAAGTTGTTGGTGCCGCTGAGCTGCGAGGTGAGGAAGAGGGGCATGATGGACTCCGTGATGGGAAGGGTGGGCGAGGGTCTTTCGCCGCGGCACACTCCCGCCGGCGTCCGGTCAGGATAAGGGGCTTCGCCCTGCTTCGGCAGACCGCTCGATGGTGGCCTGCCCCAGGAGGCACGGCGCGGGAAACCGGGTCCAAGGCGCGGACTGGCAGGGCGGTGGCGAACTCCCGGGATGGCGGTGTGATTCATGAGGTCCGAAAGGGTCCTCAACCCCATCAAGGCAACGTAACCACAGTTATTACATAGCTTTAGGTCTTTTTGACCCGAACAAGGATCCGCCCAATATCGATATTGTTGGAGAATAGTCGGGACCATTCTCGACCAATCCATAGAATGGTCGAAGAATGAACGTGCGCCGGCTCTACGAGGAGATCCTGCTTCGGCACTTGCGCCAGAACCGCCAGATGGCCTTCCTGGCCGGTCCTCGGCAGGTCGGCAAGACCACCACGGTCAAGGCGGTCGGCGAGGCCTGGGGCGAGAGCCACTACTGGAGTTGGGACCTGCCCCAGGACCGTGAGCGGCTGCTCGGCGGGCCGGAACGGATCATGGAGGCGGCGCGGCTCCATGTCCCGCGTGACCGGCCGCCGCTGCTGATCTTCGACGAGCTGCACAAGTTCGCCAAATGGAAGGACCTGCTGAAAGGCCTGTTCGACGCCGTCGAGGATCGCGCGCGGATCCTGGTCACCGGCAGCGCCCGGCTCGACATCTTCCGCTACGGCGGCGACAGCCTGATGGGCCGCTACTTCCCCTATCGCATGCACCCGCTCTCGGCGGGCGAGCTCGCGGCTCCGGAGCCGAGGGAGGAGCTGCTCCGCCCAGCGGGGGCGGTCCTCCACGACGACGACTGGCTGGCGCTGCGGGAGCACGGCGGCTTCCCCGAGCCCTTCCTGCGCCGCGACCGCCGCTTCACCACGCTGTGGCGCCGCACCCGCCGGTCGCAGCTGTTCCGTGAGGACCTGCGCGACCTCACGCGCATCCGCGACCTCGGCCAGGTCGAGCACCTCGGCGAGCTTCTGCGCCGCCGCGCCGGCCAGCTCTGCTCCTACGCCTCGCTCGCGCGCGAGGTCCAGGCGTCGATCGACACCGTCAAGAGCTGGCTCAGGACCCTCGACTCCTTCTACTACTGCTTCGCCGTGCGCCCGTGGTTCCGCAACGTGCCGCGCGCGCTGCGCAAGGAGCCGAAGTACTACCTGTGGGACTGGGCCCAGGTGCCCGACGAAGGGCAGCGCGCCGAGAACTTCGTCGCCGCGGCGCTGATGAAGTCGGTCCAGGTCTGGACCGACCTCGGGCTGGGGGATTTCGGCCTGCACTTCATCCGCGACAAGGACGGCAAGGAGGTCGACTTCCTGGTCAGCCGGGACGGCGAGCCGTGGATGCTGTTCGAGGTAAAGGCGGGCAGCCCAGCAGGGCTCTCGAAGCCGCTCGCGGCCTTCCACCGGACCCTGGGGACGGAACACGCGCTTCAGCTCCTGATCGACCACCCTCACGCGGCGGTCGAACCCTTCCGCGGTCGGGAGCCTGCCGCGGCGGCGGCGGCGGCGGTCATGAGGTGCCTGCCCTAGAGCGGGAACTTGCCCTCGACGGCGTCCGCCTCGCCCTTCTCGGCGATCACCCGCAGGGCCTCGATCACCTGGCGGCGCAGGTGCTTGGGCGGGTCGGCATAAACGTCCTCGACCAGGGTCTCGAGCGGCGGCGGGCCGACCTTCTCGGCGCGCTGGACCACGGCGGCGATGCGGGCGGTGATCGCGGCGGTCCACTCGGCCTGGAGGGCGTCGTCGAGCAGTCCCTCGGCCCGCAGGTAGGCGGCGAAGCGGTCGAGCGGGTCGCGCTGCTCCCAGTGCTCGACCTCGTCGGGGTCGCGGTACTTGGTCGGGTCGTCGCTGCTGGAGTGGCCACCGATGCGGTAGCTGCGCAGGGCCACCAGCGACGGGCCGCCGCCGGCGCGGGCGCGGTCGGCGCCCTCCTGGGTGGCGCGGTAGCAGGCCAGCACGTCGTTGCCGTCGACGTCGCAGCCGGGCATGCCGTAGGCGCGGGCCTTGTCGCCGTAGCAGCGGGAGGCGGTCTGCTTCGAGCTCGGCACGCTGATCGCCCAGCCGTTGTCGATGACCACGAACACCACCGGAGCCTTGTAGACGGCGGCGAAGTTGAGCGCCGAGTGGAAGCCGTTGCTGCTGGTGGCGCCGTCGCCGGAGTAGGCGCACACCACCTGCGGCTCGCCGCGCCGCTGGAAGGCCATCGCCGCTCCGACCGCCTGCGGCAGCTGGGTGCCGATCACCGACGACCAGCTGACGAAGTTGCCCTCGGGGTGCTGGAAGTGGTTGGTCATCTGCCGGCCCTTGGCGGTGTCCTCGGCGTTGCCGAACATGTGCGCGGCGTACTGCTCGAGGGGCATGCCGCGCTGCACCGCCGCGCCGCCCTCGCGCAGGGCGCTAAAGACCCAGTCCTCGGGGCGGAAGGCGGCGGCGCTGCCGTGGACCGAGGCCTCGAGCCCGGTGGCGGTGCCGACGAAGGCCACCCGTCCCTGCCGCTGCAGCTTGAGCATGCGGTCGTCGAGCAGCCGCGTGGTCAGCATGGCCCGGTAGAGCTCGGCCAGCTCCCCGCGCGGCGGCAGCGGGGCGTGGTCGCCGGGCAGCAGGGCGCTGCCGTCCTCGGCCAGGACCCGCCGCAGCTCGAAGCCGCCTGGATCGGAGACGCGGATGGTGGAGGCGGTCACGGGGTGGGGAATTTAACAGCCTTTCGGAGCGCCCGACGATTCGAAACGATTCCTGAGTGATTTGCGCTCGCCATTTCCGGATTGGAAACCGGAGCCGCTCTGGCGGCCGATCGCCGGCCATCTCCGGCGCTCTCCCTCGCGCGCCGCGCGACCGGACAGGAAACGACCCGAAGGAACGCGCCAAAGCGCCGCTCCCGCCCGCCGCGGGAGGTATGGTCAAGAGTTGTGTATCGCGACCTGAGGCTCATGCGGCGATGCTCTT